>FWWM01001965.1_pt1 | contig 58672 bp, 56 predicted proteins | sample 2228351 | NCBI WGS metagenome assembly FWWM01 (sample SAMEA103939774, study PRJEB20133) | metagenome
CCGACGAGACGCGGGAGAGCCTATCATGATTTCGGGCAGATTTTTCATGAGGCTACCACCATCACTTCGGGCAGATTTTTACGTGAGGCTACATGCCCCCCGCGTCCCTCATGTCGTAACTCTTTGATAATGTCCCCATAGAAACTCTTTACAAGTGCCCCCTCGGCTCTTGCCGAAGCTCTGCACGCGCAACCAGGTCTGGCCGCGTATTTGGCCGACGGCTTGAGACGCCTTGCGCAAACCATCCTCAACCACGAACGCACCACCTACCTCGCCACCCACCCCGAAGACGTTGGCAACGGCTTCGCCCCACCGCGGGTCATCCATTGGCGCACCACACCCCTCACCATTGCTGTCCCCCGCACCCGCGGTGGCTTCTACCCCGAAAGCCTGACCCGCTATCAGCGCACCCTTCCCGACGCCCACGGCCAATTCCTCCGCGATCTGCTCTTCCATGCCAAAAGCTTCAGCGAACTCGCCCGCACCGTCCGCCGCCTTGGCTTACCCTTTGCCCCGGACGAAATCGAACCTCTCCTGGAAGAACTCTACGCCGAAGCCCGCGACTTTATGCAACGCCCCCTCCCAAGCGATTACCTCTGCGTCATGATCGATGCCAAAGCCGTCCGCATTCGAGACGAAAAAGGTACCCTCCTCCGTGGCCACACCTTCCTCGCCCTCGGCATCACTCTCGAAGGTCGTAAGGAAATCCTTGGCCATAGCAGCTTCCACCGCCCTGAATCCCTCGAAAGTTGGAAAACCTTCCTCCTTGACCTCAAAAACCGCGGCCTCACCCGCGTGGGCCTCTTCGTCACCGACGCTTTCCCAGGACTCACCAAACTCCTCGCCGGCGCCGGCGGCCTCTTCCATACCCACCGCGAAGCCACCGTCAAAATCTATATCCTCGCCGACCACCTCCACCGCTTCCGCTGGCATAAACCAAACGCCCACCTCAAAGCCCACCTCGCCGAATGGATCCGCCTCTTCCACTCTCAGTACGAAAGCGAAACCCCTTCACCCTTCCTTACACAAAATTCTTGACAACAACCACCTCTTGCTTTCCCATCTCCTCTCGACCTACCTGGTGGCTATTCTCCTCCACCTATCCTCACCTCGACAACCAAACCTCGCCCAACCCCACCCTAGAAACCACCTATCCCTGTAAACGAGGATCTGGGTCGCCTTATCAAAAGTCTTCCCGGAAGTGGGTGGTAGCGTCACCTAAGAATCTGCCCGAAAGAGAGAGGCGAATGGGACTGCTTCCCAGGGAGGGAAAAGCAAGTGGAGTGCACACGGTTGAGCGGGGGATTTTGGTCAAGATCCCTGCCGGCGGCTCAAAAAGCGAGGAAGAAGGAGCGTGGGGCCCTGTTGTATGGGTCCAGGGCGACCACCCGGTACGGCCGGCTGAGCGCAGATCCCGCTTTGCCAGCGCGAGCGCTGGTCGTGCAGAAACGCACGTGACCGACCACGCCCGGTGTCGAACGGTGGCATTCCTCCCGGCGCCCAGGACCGCGGCGTGGTTGCTAGGCACCACGGAAAAGGAGGTGTACCTGGGGGGCCCCAGATCGTGTTGCGGGGCAATGGCTTCAAGGTTAGGCGGGAGTCTACGGGTCCTTCGAAACCCAAGCTTGTGAGGACCCTTGTCTAAGCGAATTAAAATGAGGATCTTCCCGGCAAGCTGGTGGCATTGGTACGCGGGGAGTAGGTGAAACGCAGCTGGAAATTGATCGGCGGGTGATCAAGCGGCGCATTACCCTGCTGCGGCGCGAGCTGCAGCGGGTGGCCAAAGAACGGGTGGTGCAGCGGAGGCGGAGGCAGGGTTTCCCTTCGGTGGCCCTGGTGGGTTACACCAACGCCGGCAAATCCGCGCTTTTCGAGCAGCTTACGCGAGAAACCACGGTTGTGGAAAACCGCTTATTTGCCACTCTGGACCCGCTGGTTCGGCGGGCGGCCTTGGAAGGCGGTTTGGTGGTGGCGGTGGCGGATACGGTGGGTTTTATCCGCAAGCTGCCGCATCAGCTGGTGGCCTCCTTCCGCGCGACGCTCTTGGAAGCAGCCTCTGCGGATGTCTTGATTCACGTGGTGGACGTTTCCCATCCCCGCTTTCAGGAGCACCTGCGGGTGGGTGAGGAGGTGTTGGAATCCCTCGGTGTAGACCCTGCAAGCTGCCTGGTGGCGTTAAACAAGGTGGACCTCCTGACGGAAGAATGGCCGGATCCCCCGGAAGCCCGGCAAAGCGTGTTTGTCTCAGCGAAAACCGGCTTTGGCTTAAGTGCGCTTCGCAAAGCCGTAACCGAGGAGCTGGTGAGGCGGGGCGTTGTGGATGTGCTGCAGCTGCCCCTGGATGCTGCCGGGGAGTTGAGCCAAGCTTTGGCTCGCCGGGACCTGGTGGGCCGCCGCTTTTCCCACGAGGCTGTGGAGCTCTTCCTTCGGCGGAGGTAAAAGGCGCAACAAAGCCCCTGCGGGTCTCCAGGTCCTATGGCTGTGGTACTTTAACGTCATGAGGTTGCACGTGGAACTGGAGCAGGAGATTGACGGGCGGTGGATCGCTGAGGTCGTGGAGCTCCCCGGGGTCATGGCCTACGGGGGAACGCAAGAAGAGGCCCTGGCCAAGGCTCAGGCCCTTGCTTTTAGGGTTATTGCCGACCGTTTGGAGCACGGGGAAGCTCCCTTTGGCTTCTTGGATGTGTCGTTTGAAGCGGCGTGAGCCTGTTTCCTTCAAGAAAGGCGGCCCAGGTTCTGGCGGCCCTGCTGAGAATTGGTTGGAGCGTGAAGCGGCAGTCCGGCTCGCATCGAGTTTTGGCCCGCCCCGGCTGGCCAGATCTGGTGTTTCCCTTCCACGAAAGCGAGGAGCTTGGTCCCCGAATGTTGGCGCGAATTGCCAAACGATCCGGGTTAAAGCCTGAAGATCTTTGAGATCCCACAAAGCCTAGCAAGGCTTTTTCGGTGAAGCAGTGCGGAAGCTGGTCTTTTTCTTTTGGCTTTACCCGAGGAAAAGCATGGTGGAGCCGATGGGAGTCGAACCCACGACCTCATGAATGCCATTCATGCGCTCTCCCAACTGAGCTACGGCCCCACCCGGGGATGGAAAGCTAGCAAACTCCGGCCGGCCCGTCAAGCACCGGCAGGGGCATTTAAGGCGGTAGTTGGCCCGGTAGCCTAGATGGAGCGTTTTTTCCCGGGACGGGGGTAGGATTACGGGGGCTTTCTCCATGAAGGCGTTGCCCGGGAAAGCCAAAGGAGGAGCAATGTGGCGGCTCGCACTTTGCTTGATTTGCTTGGGGGTAGACGCAGCTGCGGTGGACCTTACCATCACGGCCTCACCAGCTCGTCCTCGGGTGGGTGAGGAAGTGACCTTTACCTTTTCGCCGCCGGTGAGCCAAAGCGGTGATGAGGTGATCTTTGACTTTGGGGACGGAGCCACCGGGAAGGTGAGTTGGGCCGTGGAGTGTGCGCTCTTTGGTGGGTGCAAACAGATCAAACACACCTATCTGGCGGCGGGGAACTTCCGAGTGCTGGCTTCCGGGAAGGTGACCGGACAGGACGCTTCCGGTTCGCTGGACCTCACCGTTGACCTAGCGCCGGTGCCTGCCGACCTTTACCTTTTAGCGGCGGCGCACGTGCGGGGCACTAACGAGACCAACTGGCGCACGGATTTGGTGGTGAACAACGTGACCTTTCTGGCGGCTTCCTACAAACTGTGCCTCCTCCGCCGCGGGACCGGGAACCAAAACCCGGTGTGCAAGAGCTTTACCCTGCCGGCTCGGCAAGCCCGGCGACACCAGGATGTGTTGTTCACTGAGTTTGGCAGCGAGGGGGCAGCAGCCCTGCGTATCGAAGCAGCCCCCGGAGTAGTTTTGGCCACCAGTCGCACCTACAACGCGCTGGAGGCAGGCACCTACGGGCAGTTTGTGCCGGTTTTGGGTTTGTCCCAGGCGCTATTGGCTGGCGAGGAGGGGCGGCTTTTGCAGCTTTCCCATAACCCAGCGCTGACCGACGGTTTCCGCACCAACCTGGGGCTTTTGAACCCTACGCCCGGTGTGGTGACCGCGCAGCTTCGCTTTTATCGCGGCGACGGCATCCTGATTGGCGAGCTGGCCCAGGACCTTCAGCCCTACGAGTTCACCCAGCTGGACAAGGTCCTCGAAAGGGTCACGGATCAACCGGTGGAGGAGTTCTACCTGGTGGTTTCCTGCAACCCGGCGGGAGCTCGGCTTTTTGCTTACGCCTCGGTGGTGGACAACCGCACCGGCGACGCCATCTTGGTGCCGCTGCAAAAAGTGCCCGCCCAGCAGTAGGCGGTACAATACGCGCGGAAGCGCACGGGGCCTGGTGGCCCTCGCGGTCTTCAAAACCGTTGCCCGGCCGCACCAGGCGGTCGGGGGTGGGTTCGATTCCCATGCGCTTCCGGAACTCTTTTGGCGAGAACGTGCTAGGATGGCCGTTGTGGGGGAACAAACCTCTCGTCATATTTACGTGGGGGAGCTTGCCGAAACACCGCTCCCGGAAATGCTGGCCACCATCCACCGCTACCGCGTCCCTGGGGTGCTGGAGGCAGAGGTAGGGGACGCCATCAAGCGGGTTTTCATTTACGACGGCGACATCATTTTTGCCACCTCCACCAACCGTGCCGAATCCCTCGGTGACATGCTGTTAGCCGCGGGAAGGATCACCCACGAGCAGTACCGGGCCTCTTCGCTTTTGCTGTTGGAAAACCCCCAGAAACGCCACGGCCAGGTGCTGGTGGAAATGGGGATCCTTACCGAAGCCGAGCTGCGGGTGGTGGTGCTGGAGCAGGTGCAGCGCATCGTCTGGGGGCTTTTTGGGGTGAACGAAGGCAAGGTGACGTTTACCCTAGGGGAATACCGCACGGACGAAACCTACAAGCTGCGTATCCCGACCCCCAGGGCCGTGCTTCACGGCTGTAAGACCGTTCCCGACGCCCGCCGGCTGGTAGGGCGCCTGGGCAGCAAGAGCACGGTTTTCCAAAGGGTTCCTACCCCGGAGCACCTGCGGGGGTTGGAGCTGGAGGCCCAGGAGGAGCAGCTTTTGTCTTTGGTGGACGGCCGTAAGACCTTTTACGAGCTGTGCGAGCAGGGACCCTTTGCCCCCGGCCTTAACGCCCGCGTTCTGTACGCGTTTCACTGCTTGGGGCTGATTCAAAAGGCCAAGGAGCAGACGGGCATCAAGGTGCAGGTTTCGTCGAGCTGAGGGTGTAAAATATGAGCGGTTGCCGCGCAAGGCGCGGCCGCGACCATGCCTGGGGTTGAAAACTGGGGGGACTGGCCGGAGGCCCCGGGCTTTGCGTCACAGGGAGGATCGCCATGCCGCTTTACGAGTACGCCTGTGCAAGCTGTGGCGTTCATACGGAGGTCATGCAACGGGTGGGTGCGCCGCCGCTGGCCTCGTGCCCTCACTGTGGCGGTCCGGTTCATAAAGTGCTGGCTCCGCCCGCGCTTCACTTCAAGGGCACGGGCTGGTACATCACCGACTACGCCCGTGGGGGCAACGGGGGGAAAGCGGAAAGCCGCACCGAGCAAAAGGGGGGTTCCGAAAGCGCCCCGGCGTCTTCCGGGGACACCGCCTCGGGAAACGGCAAAAAGCCTTAAGGTTGAAAGTTACGCCGGGCCAGGTCTTCCAGAAAGCTTCTGAAGGCCTCCCCTAGCTCGGGGTGGGAAAGCCCCAGCTCCACCGTGGCGCGGAGGAAGTCTCCCTTGTTGCCGGCGTCGTAACGCTTCCCTGGAAAGGTACAGGCGTAAATGGGTTCCCGCTTCAAGGTGCTGCGCAGGCCCTCGGTGAGCTGGATTTCCCCGGAAGCATCGGGGGGTGTAGAGCGCAGCTCCTCCAGCACCGTGGGCGTGAGGATGTAGCGGCCAATGACCGCCCAGCGGGAAGGGGCCACCTCGGGGGCGGGTTTTTCCACCAGGTCGTTGACGCGGAAAACCCCGTCGCCCAGGGGCTCCGCTGCCACGCACCCGTAGCGGGAAATTTCTGCCCCGGGCACCTCCATGACCGCCACCACCGAAGCCCCGGTTTGCCGGTGCACCTCGGCCAGCCGGCCAATGGCGGGGCTTTCCCCCACGATCACGTCATCCCCCAGCAGCACCGCAAAGGGCTCGCTGCCCAAAAGGGAGGCGGCTTGCAGCACCGCGTGTCCCAGCCCCAGGGCCTGCTTTTGACGAACCGCTACGACCTCCACCAGGTTCCCCACCTCCTGTACTGCCCGCAAAAGCTGGTGTTTGCCTTTTTCCGCAAGGAAGGCCTCCAGGCGCAGGCTGCGGTCAAAGTGATCCTCGATGGCGGCTTTGCCTTCCGCGGTTACGAAAATCGCCGTGGTGAAGCCGGCGGCTACCGCTTCCTCCACCACGTACTGGAGGGCCGGTTTGTCCACCAGCGGGATGAGCTCTTTGGGGATGGCCTTGGAGGCCGGCAGAAAACGGGTGCCAAAGCCGGCCACCGGGAAAACCGCGCGGGTGAGCATCAGCGGCGACCCTCACCGGCAACCGGATAGCCGGGGACAGCGGTGAACGTCAGGCGAACCCCGGGTTTGACACCGTGGGCTGCCGCTTGCCCGGCCGCGAGCTCCAGCACCGCCCGCGCCGGGCGGCTGGGCTTGTAGGAGGGGCAGGGGTCCAGCTTGCAGGGGGGCACCGAGGCCTTCACATCCACCACCGTGCCGCTGGCATCCAGCCAAATGAAATCCAGCGGGATGAGGGTGTTCTTCATCCAGAAGGGCAGGTAATCCTCCCGGTCAAACAAAAACAGCATCCCGTGGTTGGGCGGCAGCACATCGCGGAACATCAGCCCCACGGCCTTTTGCTCGTCGGTGACCGCCAGCTCCAGCGAAACCACGGTGTTATCGGGAAGCACGCAGGTCGGTGTTGCTGCTTGACCAGCAAGAACCACAGCAAGCAAAAACGGGATCATCGGTTAATCCTCCACTAGCTTGTACTTTGCCACATGGTAGCGGAACGCCCGGTAGGACATGCGCAGGAGCTTGGCTGCTTCTTTTTGCACACCACCGGTGCGCGCCAGGGCTTGGCGCATGTACTCCCGTCGCAACTCATGCAGGTGCGCTTCCACGTCCAGGCCCCCTTCGGGAAGGCGCACCGGGCCTGAAGACGGTGCCATTTCCCCCTGTCCCAAAAGCGAAGTGGGAAGCGCGCTTAGGGTGATCACCGAGGAAGGCTCCAGCGCCACCGCCCTTTCCATGATGTTTTCCAGCTCCCGCACGTTCCCCGGCCACGGGTAGTTTTCCAGGACCGCCATCACGTCGCGGTGAATTTGCTTGGTGGGGAGTTTGAGGCGGTTGCACGCGCGGCTCACGAAGTGGCGGGCCAGCTCGGGGATGTCCTCCCTTCGCTCCCGCAGCGGCGGCACGTGCAGGTGAATGACGTTGAGCCGGTAGTACAGGTCCTCGCGGAACTGCCCTTCCTTGAGGAGCTTTTCCAAATCCCGGTTGGTGGCGGCAATGATGCGCACGTCCACCTCGATTTCCCGGTTGTCGCCCACGGGGCGGATGCGCCGTTCCTGCAAAGCGCGGAGGAGCTTTACCTGCATGGTCAGCGGCAGCTCCCCTACCTCGTCCAAGAACAACGTGCCCCCATGCGCTTCAAGGAAAAGCCCCTTCTTTTCGCGGACGGCACCGGTAAAAGCACCGCGGGCGTGGCCGAAGAGCTCGCTTTCCAGAAGGGGCTCGGGCAGGGCACCGCAGTTCACCGGCACAAAAGGAGCAGCGGCTCGCGGGGAAGCCGCGTGGATGGCCCGCGCCAACAGCTCCTTGCCGGTTCCCGATTCGCCGGTAATGAGCACGGTGGCATCGCTGCGGGCCACCTGAGGGAGGCGCTGGAGGATGGGCCATAAGCTGGGCGCCTGGCCCAAAAACCCAAAAAACGCCACCGGTTGCGGGGCGGCAGGCGCCAGATGCTTGCCCACTACGGCCTTCAAGACCTCAACGTCGAAGGGCTTGGAAAGGTAATCCACCGCCCCCTCCCGCAACGCGGTGATGGCTTGGGCCGGGGTGGTGTGGGCGGTGATCACCACAAACGGGGTTTCTTGGTTGTTTTGGCGGGCCGTGCGGATGAGCTCCAGCCCGTTGCCGTCGGGCAGGTAGATGTCGCAAACCACCAAATCGAAGCGGTTGCGGTGCAATTGGGCATGGGCTTCGCTGAGGGTGCTCGCCTCCGCCACGTGGTACCCCTCGGCCTCCAGGATGATGCGCAAAAGCTCGCGCATGGGGGCTTCATCGTCCACAACCAAAATGCGCGGTGGCACTTACACCTCCCGCATGGGGATGGAAAGCGTAAATACCGAACCTTGGCCCGGCTGGGACTCCACCTTCACCTCACCACCGTGATCGCTGACGATGGAGTAAACCACCGCCAGCCCTAAACCGGTTCCTCCTTTGCGGAACGCCTTAAACGGCTGAAAGATCTCCTGAATGCGCTCGGGGTCCATGCCTTCCCCCTCGTCGGCAAAACGTACCACATAAAAGGCCCCATCGGGGAAGGCCTCCACGGTGAGCGTTCCGCCGCCGGGCATGGCTTGAATGGCGTTGCGGGCCAAGTTGAAGAAGGCCTGGCGGAGCTGCTGCTCATCGGCCACCACCGGTTTTTCGTGGCGTACAATGCGACGCACAATGCGGTGGTGGGGGCCAAGCTCCGAAGAGTGGGTAAAAAGGTCCAGGGTTTCCTCCAGGACGCTGGCAATGTTGCACGGGCCCCAGTGCGGTTCGGGCGGCCTGGCGTAGTTGAGGAACGACTCGATGATGTTGGAAAGCCTTTTCGATTCGCTCACCACGATACGCAAAAGCCGGCGTTCCTCCTCGGTGAGGATGCTGCGGTTGACCAGCACCTGAGCCGCTCCGGAAATGGAGGCCAGCGGGTTGCGGATCTCGTGGGCAATGCCCGCGGCCATCTCACCGGCGGCCACCATGCGCTCCTTGAGCTTTTCCTTGCGCGCCGCTTCTTGCACCTCGGTGAGGTCGCGGAAGTGCACCACCGCCCCCAAAACCTCGCCGTTGTCGGAAGCCAGCGGCGTGACCGTGCACCCTACCGGGCGATTGCTAGGTGGTAGCTCCCCTTCCAGCCTTTGGGGGAAGCCCTTGGCCACGCGGTCCAGAACGGTTTCCCACGGCACCTCAGCAAGGGGCAGCACTTCGGAAAGCTTTTTCCCCTCCAAGGGTTGCGGCTGTCCGGTGATGGTGGAGGCAGCGGGGTTGGCAAGAAGCACACGCCCCTTGAGGTCGCAAGCCAGCACCCCCGATTCCACGGAGCGCAGCACATCGGCGGTAAGGGCCAAGGCCCGGGCGGCGGCTTCTCTTTCCTCCTGCAGGCTTTGCTCCGCTTTTTGCAGGGAATGGGCGAGGTACGAGGCCAATAGCGCCACGGATGCAAAGCCCACGGCGGTTAGCCCCAGCTGCAGGGTCAAGGAAGGGGGACGGGGCGAGGCCAGGGCCGAAATGCTGGCAGGGGGTGGCAGCACCCGGGACACCACCAGTTGCACCATGGCCAGGTAAGCGAGGAAGGCGGCGGAGGCCAGGGCCAGGGCGCCCTTGAGCCCGTACATGAGGGCAGCCAGAAGCACCGGAGCCAGAAGCAAGAAGGCAAAGGGCGACCACGCCCCGCCGGTGAAGTACACGATGGCGGTAACCAGCACCACGTCACCCAGGAGCTGCAAAAGGCCGTGAACCGCGGGTTCAAGGCCGGCCAGCCAAAGAATGAGCCACACCAGGGAAAGGGCAAAGCCCCACCCCGCCACTGCGAAAAGCGGGGAAAGGGGCAGGATTTCCTCCGAAAGGCTTTGGAGGATGAGCGCCGTCACCACCACCGCGCCGATGGCCAAGAGCCGCAGGCCCAATAGCCATCGCGCCAAGCGTTGGGTTTGTAGGCGGCTCGCCCAAGGGCCGCGAGGTTGAGGGCCCTTTTCCGCTTCCCTCATCCGATCTTGGAGATGAGGTCGAACATGGGCAGATACATGGAAATGACGATGCCGCCAATGACCACGCCCAAGAACGCAATGAGCAGCGGTTCAATAAGCTTCATCATGCCGGCCACCGCCATGTCCACCTCTTCTTCGTAAAAGTCGGCAATCTTGGAAAGCATGGTGTCCATGGCGCCGGTGGTTTCGCCCACGGAAATCATCTGCACCACCATGGGGGGAAATTGCCCTGTAGCTCCCAAAGGCTCGGCCAGCGTTTTGCCTTCTTCGACCCTTTTGCGCACTTCCAGGATGGCCTGCTCAATGACCGCGTTCCCCGAGGTGCGGGCGGTAATGTCCAGGGATTCCAAAAGTGGCACGCCCGAAGCTAAAAGCGTGCCCAGCGTTCGGCAAAAGCGCGCTACCGCAATTTTTCTCAAGACAATGCCGAGAACCGGAGCCTTCAGCAAAAGGCGGTCAATAACCAGCTTGCCCTGTTCGGTTTGGTAGTAAAGGCGCAAGGCGAAGACAGCTGCCGCCGCCAATCCCAAAATGAGCCACCAAAACGAGCCCACAAAGTTGGAAAGTGCCACCACGATTTGCGTGGGCAAAGGGAGGTCAGCGCCAAGGGAAGTAAACAGCGATGCAAAGACCGGAATCACCTTCCACAGGATCACGTAAACCACAAGGATGGCAATGGTAATCACCGCCGCCGGGTAAATCATTGCCGATTTCACTTGCGCCTTGAGGCGAGCTGCCTTTTCAATGTAGGTGGCCAAGCGCTGGAGGATGGTGTCCAGAATACCGCCGGCTTCACCGGCAGCCACCATGTTCACGTAAAGGTCGCTGAAAGCTTGCGGGTGCTTGCGCAGGGCAGCCGCCAGGGAGGAGCCCGCTTCCACATCCTGCCGCACCTGCAGGATGATCTGGGCAAAGCGCTTGTCCTCCTGCTGCTCGCCCAGGATTTGCAGGCACTGCACCAGAGGCAAACCGGCGTCAATCATCACCGAAAACTGGCGGGTGAAGATGGCCAGCGCTTTATCGGAGATCCGGCCGCGCAAGCGCGGCACCGCCACTTCCTTGCCTTTTTCCTTAACGGTGGTGGGCACGATTTGCTGCCGGCGCAGCAGGGCAAAGACCGCCTCCTTGCTGTCCGCCACCAAAACCCCGCTGCGCACGGCGCCGGTTCGGTCCCTACCGCGCCACTCGTAGCTTGGCATAGGCTAGCTCCTCCCTCCTACCCGGGGTGCTGCCGCCGGCTGCACAACCCCCACACCCCGGTTGATCAAATCCTGCAGCTCGTCGGGGTTCGAGCTGTACGAAAGCGCCGTTTCCAGCTTGATAAGCCGCCGCTGGTACAGGGTCGCTAGCGACTGGTTAAAGGTTTGCATACCGTGGGTGAGCTGCCCGGTTTGCATGACCGAGTAAATTTGGTGGATTTTGTCCTCACGGATGAGGTTTCGCACCGCGGCGTTGGGGATCAACACCTCGCAGGCCAGCACCCGACCTTTGCCCGACGCTTTGGGCAGCAAGGACTGACAGATGATCCCCTCCAGCACGAAGGAAAGCTGCGCCCGCACCTGTGGCTGCTGATGTTCCGGGAACACGTCAATGATGCGGTTGATGGTCTGCGGGGCGGAGTTGGTGTGCAGCGTGGCAAAGGTCAGGTGGCCGGTTTCGGCAATTTGCAACGCCGCCTCGATGGTTTCCAGGTCGCGCATCTCGCCGATGAGCACCACGTCCGGGTCTTCGCGCAAGACCGAACGCAAGGCGTTGGCGTAGGAAAGCGTGTCGCTGTGCAGCTCCCGTTGGTTCACCATGGCCTTTTGGTGCGAGTGCAGGTACTCGATGGGGTCTTCGATGGTGATGATGTGAACCGGGCGCTCCTTGTTGATCTTGTCAATCATGGCCGCCAGGGTGGTGGACTTGCCGGAGCCGGTAGGCCCGGTGACCAGCACCAGCCCGCGGGGCTTGTTGCACAGGGTTTCCACCACCGGCGGCAAACCCAAGTCGCGGAAGCCCAGGATCTCGTAAGGAATGCGCCGGAAGGCCGCGGCAATGGCGCCCCGTTGGAAGTACACGTTGGCCCTGAAGCGCGCCAGGTTCTTGATGCCAAAGGAGAAGTCCAGCTCCAGGTTTTCCTCCAGGCGGTGTTTTTGGGCGTCGGTAAGCACCGAATAAGCCAGCCGCTTGGTTTCCGGGGCAGTGAGCACCGGGTAGTTGGGGAGGCGCTCCAGCATGCCGTCCACGCGGATGATGGGTGGTGAGCCGGTGGTGAGGTGGAGGTCGGTGGCCCCCCGATCCACTGCAATTTTCAAAAGCTCATGAAGCGTGACTGGCATGGCTCCCCCCTTACAGCACGGTCTCGCGGACTACTTCCTCGATGGTGGTTATACCTTCGCGGATTTTGTGGAGGCCCGATTGCCGCAGGGTAATCATCCCTTCCTCAATGGCTTTCCGTCGCAATTCTACGACGGTAGCGCCGGAAAGGATGAGCTCGCGGATGTCGTCGGTGATTTCCATCACTTCGAAAAGACCCACGCGGCCCTTGTAGCCGGTGTTGCCGCAGCGGTCGCAGCCGCGACCCCGGTACACCTTGAGGGAGTGGGCTTCAGCCTCGGAAAAGCCCACGGAAAGCAAGCCCTGGATGGGGACCTCCACCTCTTCCTTGCAGTTGCTGCAAATGCGCCGCACCAACCTCTGGGCGGCAATGACGTTCACCGAGGTGGCCACCAGGAACGGCTCGATGCCCATGTTCATAAGCCGTGAGATGGTGGAGGGGGCGTCGTTGGTGTGCAGGGTGGAAAGCACCAGGTGGCCGGTGAGGGCGGCCTTGATGGCAATTTCTGCGGTTTCAAAGTCGCGGATTTCCCCCACCAGGATGATGTTGGGGTCCTGCCGCAAGAAGGCCCGCAGGGCGGCGGCAAAGTTGAGGCCGATGCTTTCCTTCATTTGCACCTGGTTGACGCCGGGAAGCTGAAACTCCACCGGATCCTCGGCGGTCATGATGTTGACCTCGGGGGTGTTGATGCGGGAAATGGCGGAATAAAGCGTGTTGGTTTTGCCGGAGCCGGTAGGCCCGGTGACCAGCACCATGCCGTAAGGCTTTAAAATGGCATCCTCGAACTTCTTGAGGGAGCTCTTCTCAAAGCCCAGCTTGGTCATGTCCAGGCGCAGGTTTTCCTTGTCCAAAAGCCGCAGCACCACCTTTTCGCCAAAGAGCGTGGGCACCGTGGACACGCGGTAATCCAGCTCCCGGGTGCGCCCTTCCACCTTGGCCTTGAGCTTGATGCGTCCGTCCTGGGGCAGGCGCTTTTCGGCAATGTCCAGCTTGGCCAGGATCTTGATGCGGGAGGTAATGGCGTCCTTAAGCCGCAACGGCGGGGTCATGATTTCCTGCAGGATGCCGTCAATGCGGTAGCGGACGCGGAAGGTTTTTTCGTAAGGCTCGATGTGGATGTCCGAAGCCCCGCGCTTGATGGCGTCGGTGAGGATGATGTTCACCAGCCGCACCACGGGAGCTTCCGTGGACTCCTTGGCCAGCTCGGCCACGTCCAGCTCCTCTTCCTCCTCCAAGAGCTCCAGCGCTTCCTCTTCCACCGTGGCCAGGTCTTCCATGACCTTCTTGAGCTCCACCTCACGGGTGGAGCCGTACACCTTGTCAATGGCCTCGCGGATGGCTTCTTCCGAGGCCACCACCGGGTCCACCTTGAAGCCTGTGGAAAAGGTGATGTCATCTACGGCAAAGATGTTGGTGGGGTCGGCCATGGCCACCGTGAGGGTCTGTCCGGTTTTGAGGATCGCAATGATGTTGTGCTTGCGGGCCTGGTCCTCGGGGATGAGCTTGGCCACCGCCGGGTCAATGTCGAAGTTGCGGAGGTTGATGGAGGGCACCCCGTACTGATGGGAGAGGCACTCGATGATGTCATCCTCGGTGACATAGCCGAGCTTTTGCAGGATTTCCCCCAGTTTGCCGCCGCGGCTCCGCTGTTCCTCCAGGGCCTTTTCCAGTTGGGCTGGGGTGATCATCCCAGCTTTCAAAAGCAACTCACCGAGTTTCAGCGCCATGATCCCTCACTCCTGTTTCTCGCTTTTTGAGTGTACCACCTCTTGCCAGCTTGGGGTGGCTTCCACCAGGGTGGCGGTGAGCGAGCCAAAGGGGAGGCGGGACACGATTTTCAAAGGGATGTGGCGGGGGTCCTGGCTCACGTAAAGCACCAGCTGGCTTTCGTTTTTGTAAAGGCCGCCGCTGCGGAACCGTGGTTCCACCACAAAGGTTTCCACCTTGGCGGAGCCCACCTTAAGCGTTTGCCTGCCGGTGACCACCACCATGAGCGGGTACACTTCCTTTCCCGAAATCACATCCAGGCTAAAAGCCCGGCTGGGGGCCAGGTCCAAGCTGCGGAGAGCAAAGATCGAACCCAGGGTGTCCAGCACCGGTAGGTGTACCGTGACCTTCCCCTTTTCCCGCCCATCCCGGGTTCGGGTGGCCACCCCCGTAGCCCGATCCACCACCAGCACCTCGGAGTAGTGGCGCTTGCCCTCGGCAATGGTGGCTTCCTGCCGGAGCAAGCTCAAGGGGTTGCGGGAAAGCAGCGTTTCAATGCGGTTGTTCACCGAAAAAATTCGGGAAAAGCTGGGGGTGGAGGTGGCGGTCATGGTCAAGCGCAGGTTTTCCCCTTCCGGTTTTGCCGAAAGCTCCAGGGTTCCCGCCACCACGTGAAAGTAGCTCAAGGCATAGGTGAGCTTTTCGCCTTCCGCCAACCACGGAGGGTCTTGGGCGTAGGAAGAGAGGGCCAGCAAGATTCCCGAGGCCAATGCCAGGGTCGGTCGCATCGTTCTATCCTACACGGCTTCCGTCAAAAGCCCTTGCAGTGCCGAAAGCACCTCCGCCACCTCCACCGGGCGAGCGGCGCCGGTGGAGGCCTTGCCCCGGGAAGCGCCGGTTCTGGCGCCACTAACCACCGCCACCCGGGGGCCACGGGGCGCGTTCCGGGCGGGATCGGTGGCCACGTGCACCGCCACCGTAGGGGTCCCCAGGGACGCAGCCAGATGGATGGGGCCGGTGTCGCCGCCCACCACTGCCCTGGCCACGGCCAAGCAAGAGGCGAGCTGTAGGAGATCGGTGGGGGGAGCTAAGCGGGCCTTTGGGGCCTGGCGCACCACGTCCTCGGCGATGGCCCTTTCCCCGGGGCCCCAGAACACCGTAACCGGCAAGCCCAGCTCAGTGAGTTTGCGGGCCAGCTGCGCGAAAAGGTGAGGGGGCCAGTTCTTTTGCGGGTGGCCACTTCCGGGGAAAAGCTGCACGGCAAAGGCCTCCTCGGGGGGGTTGGGTAAATGCGGGCGGAGGAAGCCCCCGTCCGGCGCGGTGCCGTAGCGAACCGGCAAGGGAAGCGCTTCGGCCAGGGCCAGATTGAGGTCTACGACGTGTGTGACCTCAGCCCGAGGGGTGACGGTTTCGGTGTAAAAGAGCCCGCTGATGCGCTCCCGACGGTGGGATGGGGCAAAACCCAGGCGGCGGGGGATCCCGGCGAGGGCCGCCCACAGCGCCGATTTCACCAGCCCCTGGGGGTCAAGGGCCACTTCCGGGGCAAGAACCCGCAGCGTATCCATGGCTTTTTTGGCTTCCGCCCGCACCGTTTGCCCCCAGGGGGTGTGACGCCAGCGCTTGGTGGCTACCGGCACGCAGTGGCGGACCGCCGGATGCAGCGCCACCAGAGGCGAAAAGCGCTCCTCCACCAGCCAAACCACCTCCCCGTGCTGGGCCAGGACCACCGCCAAAGGCCAGGTGTGAACGATGTCGCCTAAGGCTGAAAGGCGTGTGAGCAGGAAGCGGGTGGCCATTACCGGGAGCTTTCGGAGGCCAGAAGCTTGCGGATGGTGGCCAAAAGGTCGCTGGTGGCGTGCTCTTTGGGGTCGCCGCAGATGGCGGTTCGTCCACCCCAGGCGGCCACCACCTCCCTTTCCGGCACGGTTTCCGGCGTGTAGTCGGTGCCCTTGGCGTGGATGTGCGGTTTGATGGCCTTCAAAAGCTCCACCACCGTGGTTTCCGGGAAGATCACCACGTAGTCCACGCAGGAAAGGTGCGCCAAAAGCTCGGCGCGTTCCGCTTCCGGGACCAGCGGCCGCCCGGGGCCCTTTAAGGCGCGGGTGGAAGCGTCGCTGTTGACCCCCACGATGAGCACATCGCCCAGCTTTTTGGCGGCCCAAAGGTAGCGCACGTGGCCCACGTGCAGGAGGTCAAAAACCCCGTTGGCCAAAACCACCGTTTGCCCCTGTTCCCGGGCCTTTTGGGCGAGCAAAGCCGCCTGTTCTCGGGTGATGATCTTGGCGCTGGGATCAGTCATGGATGAAGGGAGCGGCGTCCACCGCCGCGTGCAGTTCCTCGGCGCTCACCGTAGCGGTGCCGGCCTTCATCACCACGATGCCACCGGCGAGGTTGGCCAAAAGCGCCGCCTGACGGGGTGTGCCGCCGGCGGCCAGGGTGAGCGTCAGGGTGGCCAAAACCGTATCGCCGGCACCGGTGACGTCGGCCACCTGGTCGGTGCCGTACACCGGCAGGTGGTAGGGGGGCATCCCCTGCTCCACGAGCGTCAAACCCTGGGAGCCGCGGGTGGCCACCACAAAACGCGCCCGCAGCTTGCGCCGCAGGCTTTCCGCCGCTTCTGCCACCTGCCGATCGGTTTGCGGGAACTGACCGGCGTGGGCGGAAAGCTCCTCGAGGTTGGGCGTTGCCCCATCCACCGGCCCCAGGGAGGGGAGGGCAAAACGGGAATCGGCCACCGCCAGAGCCCCTGCGGGCAGGCTTCGCCGTAAGGCTTGCACGCCCTCGGGGAAAACCGCCCCGTACCCGTAATCGGAAACGGCCGCCGCCTGAACGGTGGGGGCGAGGGCGGTGAGCGCGGCCATCAGCTGGTCGCGGAGCTTGCCGTTACCCACGTTGTCCTCGATGTCGTAACGGGCCACCTGGTGCTTGAGGGCGGAAGGACCCCCGGCCAGGATGCGCACCTTGGTCACCGTGCGAAACCCGGGCACGACCACTACCTGGCTGACATCTCCTCCTCGCTGCCTCAGGGTTTCCCGCAGGACCTGCCCCTGCTCGTCGTCCCCCACCACCCCCACCGCCACCACCTGGGCCCCCAGGCTCAACATGTTGGCCATGGCGTTGGCGCCGCCTCCGGGCACGTCCTTTTGCTCCTCAAAGCGCAGGATCAGCACCGGTGCTTCGCGGGAAATGCGCTTGGGGCTGCCCAAAATGAAGCGGTCCAGGACCAAATCCCCGTAAAGCAGCACCCGGCAGCCGCGGAAGCTGTCAATGAGCCGGTGGAGGCGGTCCCTTTCCCGCACGTTGGGATTCTAGCGGATGCCGAGGACGGGGCTCAGCAAAGCGCTGAAGGGCTCCTGGAGGGGAACCAAGGAAACCTCCAAGACCGCCACCTCGGGTGCGAGGTCCTGGGGCAAGCGCACCGCATCTTTGGCGGTGGTGATGGGGATGGCGCCCTGGCGTTTGGCCTCCTCCAGCAGGAGCTCCAGTTCCGCCCGGGTGTAGGGGTGGTGGTCGGGGAAGGGCTTTGTGGCCATGAGCTGGGCGCCGGTTTCGGCCAGGGTCCGAAAGAAGCGAGCGGGATGGGCGATGCCGGCGAAGGCCAGAAGCTTTTGCTCAGCAAGCTCGGTCAAGGGTCGCAGGCGACCTTGCCAGAAAAAGCCCAGGGCTTGCAGGGAAACGGCAAAGGGGGGCAAGGGGTGGTAGCGGGAAAGGGTAGTCCGGGCGGTTTCTTGCTCGGCGGGCTTGCCCACACACACAATGCGGGAGGCAAACGCCAGCGCCCGGGGGCCCTCACGACGCCAGCTCTGGCGGCCCAGGGGGTCTTTGGCGTCCACCACCACCAGGTCCAGATCCCGGGCCAGCGGCCAGTGCTGGAACCCGTCGTCCAGGAGGGCGTGGGTGGCCCCCAGGGAAAGCGCTTTGCGGGCCCCACGCAAACGATCGGCATCCACCACCACCGGGACGTGGGAAAGCCTCTTGGCCAAAAGCGAGGGCTCATCGCCCGCCCGGGTCCAGTCCGGACCTGGGTCCCCTTGCAGCACCACCGTGGCTTTCCCCTGCCGTTTGTAGCCGCGGGTGAGGATGGCCGGCTTTGCACCAAGCTCCAAAAGCGTCCGTGCCAGGGCCTCCACCAGGGGGGTTTTGCCGGTGCCCCCCATGGTGATGTTGCCCACGGAGATCACCGAAAGCGGCGCGGTTTTCCGCGGCAAAAGACCACGGCTCACCGCAAAGCGCAGCACGAAGTTCAAACCTTCAAAAGGGGCGTTGACCAGGCGCTGGAGGCTCATGGCAGGAAGGGGAGCAAGGCTTCCACGGTTTTTGCGGTGGCTCCTGCGTGCTTGGCCAGCACCGCTTGGGCGTTTTGGCCTAAGGCCTGGGCTTGCTGGGGGTGGACCAGCAAATGGGTCAGCGTTTCCTGCAGTTCGCGGGCATTGTGCACGAGCTTGACCCCGCCGTTCACCTCCAGCTCCCGGTACACCGCGGCAAAGTTGCGCACGTGGGGGCCGGAAACCACCGGCACCGCAAACCTTGCCGGCTCAATGGGGTTGTGCCCGCCGGTAGGGACCAGCGAGCCCCCCACAAAGGCAATGGTGGCCAGCTGGTAAAGCGCCGCCAGTTCCCCCACCGTGTCCAGCACCACCACGTCGGCGGTGGCATTGGCAGCGGGCAAGGGGCTGCGGCGGACCGCTGCCAGCCCCAGTTGCCGGCAAAGCTCCAGGACTTCCTGGGCCCGCTCGGGGTGGCGGGGGGCCAGGATCAAAAACGGGCGGTCCGGGAGCTTCATCCACGCGGAAAGGACCTGCTTTTCTTCCCCCGGCATGGTGGACCCCGCCACCAAGACGGCACGACCGCTGGCCAACTGGCATAGGCGCGCCTTCAGGTCTTCGGCCAGAGGCCTTGCGGGCTTCACGTCGAACTTGATGTTGCCGGTGACCCGTACCTTTTCCTGCGGTACCCCTAAGGCCACCAGCCTGGCCGCATCGCCTTCCGTTTGCGCCAGGGCCAGGGTGAGCGGCGCCAAAAGCGGGCGCAAGAGGGGGGCAAAGAGCTGGTAGCGCGGAAAGGAGCGGTCGGAAATGCGGGCGTTGACCAGCACCACGGGAATCCCGGCTTCACGGCAGGCGGCAAGCATCTCCGGCCAAAGCTCGGTTTCCACCAGCACGAGAAGCCGCGGTTGGGTGGCGGCCAGAAAGCGGCGGGTGGGAGCGGGGAGGTCCAGGGGAAAAGGCAGGGTGGCGTCGGCCACTTGGGCGCCGGAAGCGAGCTGCAGGCCGGTGGCGGTGGTGGCGGAAAGGAGGAGCGGTACATGGGGAGCGCGTCTTCGAAGCTCGGAAAGCAGCGCCCGCGCTACCGTCACCTCCCCCACGGAAACCGCGTGCACCAAGACGCCACCCCGGGGCACCGGTGGCAGACCCAAACCCAGCCGCATCTTGAGCGGTGGCCTTCGCTTTCCGGTGCGGCGATCGGCTACCCACAGGAAAGGGGCGGCCAGGGGCAACGCTGTGTGCAAAACCAGCCGGTAGAGGAGCAGGGAAAACCCGCGCACCCGCCAAGTCTAACGCAGGGGCCAGCAAAACCCCGGAAGGTCTATACTGCCCCCAACGGCGGAACGCCGGGGCACGTAAACGGGGGTGGAGGACGGAGGTGCCGTGGGGGTGCTTCGCCTTTTTACGAGTAGGGATGTGAACGCCGAAGCCGACGATCGGGTGTTGGCCAGAGCCGCTCGCGCCGGGGATGAAGAAGCCTTTGCCCTGCTGGTCAAGCGCCATCAGGGCGGGGTTCGGCGCTTGGCGGCCCGCATCCTTTTGGACGAGGAAGAAGCCCGGGATATCGCCCAGCTGGCCTTTATCCGCGCCTGGGAAAACCTCTCCCGCTACGACCCTTCCTGGTGCTTTTCCACCTGGCTTTACCGCATCGCTTCCAACCTGGCCATTGACGCCCTGCGGGCCCGGGGCAGCCGGGATCGCACCCACCAAACCCACCTGCGGTTGGTGGGGGAGGAGGAAGCCCCAAAGGCCCCGGAGCTGTTGCAGGAAAAAGAGGTGGAGAGCATCTTCCACCAGCTCGCCCAGATCCTGCCGCCGGCCCAAAGGCAAGCGTTCGTGCTGCGGGAGGTGGAGGGGCTTTCCACGTCGGAGGTGGCAAAAATCATGGGCTGCACCGAAACTACGGTGCGCAACCACGTCTTTTCGGCGCGGGCTACTTTGCGCCGGGAGCTGGCGCGGCGCTATCCCGAGTACCTCCCCAAGGGAGGTGAGGCATGAGCTGCAGCAAGGTGAGGGGGTGGCTTCCAGCTTACCTGGCCGAAAGCTTGGGCGAGGAGGAGCGTCAGGAGTTCCGCGCCCACGTGCGGAGCTGCCCGGGGTGCCGCCGCTGGCTGTGGCAAGAGGATGCCACGGTGGCGCTGGCTTTGGCGTTACCGGCGACGGACACGGCGGACGCTGGCTTTGTGGAAGAGGTCTTGGCGGGCATCCACCAGCGGCGGGTGGAAAGGGCTCTGGCCAGGAAAAAGCGGACCTGGCGGCGGGCAGCGGCAGCCGCGGCGGCGCTTTTGGCCCTAGGGTTGGCTTACGAGCGATGGCCCCGCTCACCCCAGCCTCAGGTGGTGGCCCAGCCGGCGCAGGAAAAGCTTGCCCCCGAGCCTTTCGTAGAGGTGGAGGGGGAAGGGGTGCGGGTGTACCAGCTGGCTTCCGGGGGGGATGCCCGAACGCAGGTCGCCTTTATCGTAACCCCCTCGGTGGAGCTTTAGGGCGTGCGGTGGCTAGCGGCACTGGTCGTGATTTCTGGCCTCACCCTCGGTGCTTGGGCGCAAGCCGTTCAGGAGGTGCGGGTTTTCCAGCTGCGGTTCAAGCCAGCGCGGGAGGCCGCTTCGGTGGTTGAGCCGCTCCTCTCACCGGAGGGCTCGCTGCTCATTCAGCCGCGGGCCAACACCCTCACGGTGAGGGACACCCCGGCGGTGCAAAAGCGGGTGGCGGAGGCTTTGGCCAGCTTCGATGTGCCGCCGGAAACCTACCGCATCCGCCTGCGTCTCATCCTGGCGTCCACCGTGCCCCCTACCCCCGGCGCCGCCAGCCCCCTAATTGAAGGGGTAGGGCGCGAGCTTTCGGAGGTCTTCCGCTTCACGTCCTACCAGGAGCTGGACACCCTGCTCCTGGCGGCCACCGATGGGGCTACGGTGGAAGCGGAAGCGGCGGGGAAGTACTACTTGAAGTTTTTGGTGCGGGGGTCAAGCCGCGAGCGGGATCGCGTGCAGCTGCAGGGCTTTGAGCTTTACCGCAAGAGCCGCAACCCCGACGGCAGCGAGGGCTTGCGCCTCTTGCTGCGCACCACCCTCTCTCTGCGCTTGAAGCAAACCGGCATTTTAGGAGCAGCTCGCTCGGAGGCCGCCAACCAAGCGCTGGTGCTGGTATTTTGGGCCGAGCGGGAGGAGACGTAATGCCTGAGTTTGTGGTTCGCCTGGGGATGCCGGATGGGCGGGTGAGCGAGCAAAAGCACCACGCGGCTTCCGCCGAAGCCCTGCGTCGGGAGCTGGAAGCCCGCGGGCTTTACGTGTTTTCGGTAAAGGCCGCCCGGCGGCTGCGTCTTTCTTGGCGCTTTCGCTTTCGGGAAAAGGTCAAACCTCTGGAGTTTCTGGTCTTCAACCAGCAGCTGGCGACGCTTTTGGCGGCGGGGATGCCGGTGCTGCAATCCCTGGAGCTGCTGCAAAAAGCGCAGGGCAACCCGTTTTTCAGGGAGGTATTGGCGCGGGTTTTGGAAGACGTGCGCTCAGGGGTGGCGCTTTCCGAGGCCTTTGCGGCCCAGGGGGCGCTGTTTCCCCCCCTTTACTGCGCCAGCGTGTTTGCCGGCGAGCGCTCCGGCGATCTGGTGGGGGTTTTGCGGCGCTACATCCGCTACCAGCAAATGCTGGAAGGCGCCCGGCGGAAGGTTACCTCGGCCCTCACCTACCCCGCGGTGCTCATGGGCCTGGCGTTTGGCTTGATCGTTGTGCTGGTCACCTACGTCATCCCCCGCTTTGCCGGCTTGTACCAGGATTTCCAGGCCGAGCTGCCGCTTTTGACGCTGGGGATCTTGGCTTTGGCAAGCTTCATCAAGCAGCAAATTTATGTTTTGCTGGCTGGTCTGGTGGTCGGCCTGGTGGTGCTGCGCCGCTACCTGCAAAGCGAAACCGGACGTTTGGCCTGGGACCGAGCCCGCCTGCGCTTGCCGTTTGTGGGGGAAATCTTCCACCTCTTTGGGCTGTCGCAGTTCGTGCGGGCCTTGGGTACGCTCCTGGCCGGAGGTACGCCGCTGGTTCCGGCCCTGGAAGTGGCGGTGGGCACCGTCACCAACCGCGCCCTTTCCGAGCCGTTGCGGGGGGTGATCCCCATGGTGCGGGAAGGACAGCCCTTATGGTCGTCTCTGGAAACCACCGGGCTTTTCCCCGAGCTTTCCCTGGCCATGGTGCAGGTGGGGGAAGCCACCGGGGCTTTGGTGGAGATGCTGGACGGGGTGGGGCAGTTTTACGACGAGAGCATCGAGGTCAAGTTAGGAAGGGTGGTGACGCTCATTGAGCCGGCGGTGTTGGTGCTCATGGGCGGCGTGATCGTGACACTGCTCTTGTCCGTGTACCTGCCCATGTTTACGCTGTTGCAGCGGGTGCAGTAGGAGGGGCCATGAGCACGGATTTGAAGAAGCTTTCCCAAACTCTGGCGGGGTGGATCCCGCCGGAGGACGATGTGGCCAAGGCCCAGGCTTTGGCCGAACGGCTGGGCTTGCCGTTTGATGACCTCTCCAACTTCCGGGTGGACCCCGAGCTTTTGCGCCACATTCCCGTGGACGTGATGCTGCGCTACCAGTTTGTGCCGCTCCACCGGGAAGGGGAGGTGGTGGTGGTGGCTATGGCCGACCCCTCGGACGTGTTGATGGTGGACGAGGTGGAGCTGGCCTTGGGCTCGCCGGTGGAAGTGCGGGTGGCCCCTAAAAACCGCATTGCCGAGATCCTGGAAAAGTCCGAGTCCACCCAGCGGGTTCTGGACGAAGCCACCGAGGACTTCCGCATTCAGCTGGTGCAGGAAACCGACAACGGCGAGGAGGCCCTGTCCATTGACCGCATTGCCGCCGATACCTCGCCCATCATCAAGCTGGTGGACACCATCATTTACAACGCCATCCAGCGCCGGGCCTCCGACATCCACATTGAAACCCGGGATCACGGGGTGATCGTCAAGTACCGCATTGACGGCGTGCTGTACGAAGCGTTAGAGCCCATTGACCGCCGCCACCACGCCACCATCATTTCCCGCATCAAGGTCATGTCGGAGCTGGATATTGCCGAAAAGCGCATCCCCCAGGATGGGCGCTTCAAGTTGCGGATCAAGGGGCGAACCGTGGACTTCCGCGTTTCCATCATGCCCACGGTGTTCGGTGAGGATGCGGTGATCCGCATCCTGGACAAAGAATCGGCCAACCAGGAGTTCCGCAACCTCAACCTGGACGTTCTGGGTTTCGATGCGGAAACCAAGCGCAAGCTGCGCAAGTTCATCCGCGAGCCTTACGGCATGGTGCTGGTCACCGGTCCCACCGGCTCCGGCAAAACCACCACCCTTTACGCCTGCCTTTCGGAAATCGTGTCCACCGAGGACAAGATCATCACCATTGAAGATCCCGTGGAGTACATCCTCCCCGGGGTCACGCAAATCCCCGTGAACGAAAAGAAGGGCTTGACCTTTGCCCGCGGCCTGCGGTCCATCCTGCGGCACGACCCGGACAAGATCATGGTGGGCGAAATCCGCGATGAGGAAACCGCGCAAATTGCCGTACAATCCGCCCTTACCGGGCACCTGGTGTTCACCACCGTGCACGCCAACAACGTGGTGGACGTGCTGGGGCGGTTTTTGAACATGAACGTGGACCTCTACAACTTCGTGTCCGCCTTGAACTGCGTGTTGGCCCAGCGGTTGGTGCGGAAGATCTGCCCCCACTGCAAGCGACCGGCGGAGGTGAGCCCCGAGCTTTTGGAGGAATCGGGCCTGACGCCGGAGATGGTGCGGGGGGTTACCTTTTACGAAGGGGCCGGCTGCCTGGAGTGCAACGGCACCGGCTTTCTGGGCCGCACCGCCATTTCCGAGCTCTTGGACCTTTCCGACAACATCCGCGCGTTGATCCTGGACCGCCGGCCGGCGGCGGAAATCAAAAAGGCCGCCAAGGCTGAGGGCATGAAGTTCCTGCGGGAATCGGCCCTGGAGCGGGTGTTTGCGGGCGTGACCACGCTGCGCGAGATCAACAAGGTGACGTTCGTGGAATGAGCGCCAAAGACCTCCTCCTCACCCCCCGTCCCCGCCACGCCTTCGCCGTGACCGAGGAAGCGGTGTACTACGGCCTCCTGGACCGGCGGCGAAGCCGCCTGGAGCGGGTGGAAAGCCGCCCGCTCCCCGCCGATGCCGTGCAGCTGGGCCCGGTGGGGCTTCTGCAGGTCAAGGTGGATCGGCTCAAGGCCACCCTGGAAAACCTCAAGGGCCTGGTGGGGGATTTTCCCAAGAGGGCGGCGCTGGTGGTGCCCGACGCCTGGCTGCGGGCCCTGGTCCTGGAGCTGGAGGCTTTGCCCCGGCGGCGGGAGGAGGCGGAGGAGGTGATCCGCTGGCGGCTTAAGAAGCTCCTCCCCTGCCGTCCCGAGGAAGTCAGGCTGGATTACACCCCCTGCGGGGCCAACGGGCGGGTGTTGGTGGTTTTGGGTTTGGACAAGCCCCTTTCGCTTCTGGAAGAGGCGTTTTCCGCGCAGGGTTGCGAGCTGGGGAGCATTGAGCCGGTTTCCATTGCGCTTTCCGCGGTTTTGCCAGCTGCTGCCCGGCCGTTGGTGCTGGTTTCCACGGTGGGGCGGGCCATGGCCATCGTGGTGTTGTCCGACGGGAGGGTGCAGCTTTCCCGCTTGAAGCTCATGCCGCAGGCGGGGGCGCGGGCGCAGAGCTTGGCGCTGCGGGAGCTTTCGCGCACCGCCCAGTTTCTGGCTGACAAGGGGTGGACGGCGGCGGGCTTTTCGGTGGTTTTGGCGGCAGGCGAGGAGAGCTTGGCCAAGGCCGTGCAGCTGTGGGCTTTGGAGCAAAAAGGTGTGGACGTCCGCCGGTTGGGTGAGCCGCCGGCGCCCCCCGCTTTGGTGACCGATCCCTTGATGGCGTGGGGCTTGCTTTCGGCGGCGCAACCCGGGGAGGGGGAATGAGACGCCCAAACCTGGCTTCCAAGCCGTTCTTAAACACCAGGCCGGTGTGGGTGGTTTCGGGGGTCATCTGGCTTTTGGCGCTGGCCTTGAGCGGGTATTCGGTGGTGGATTTTCTTTCGGTGCGAGGGCAAGAGAAAGACGCCGGCAGCAAGCTGCTGGCCTTGAGCCAAAGGGCCTCGCTCCTTTCCCAACAAGCCGATTCCCTCAACCGCGAGCTTTCCCGGGTGAACTGGAAAAAGCTCAAGCTGGAGGTGGATTCGGTGGCCCACGCTGCTTCCCAGAGGCAGCTGCGCTGGGGCCGGCTGCTGTCGGACCTGGAAAACGTCACACCCTGGGACGTGCGGCTTTTGAGCATCAACCCCGCGGTGGACGCCAGCGGCAAAGTTACGGTCACGCTGGAAGGTGTGGCCACCAGCCGCGAAGCCTGGCTTAAGTTCCTGGCGCGCCTCATGGAGGATCCGCGGTTTGCCAACCCCATCCCCAGGCAGGAGCAAGCACCGGGGGCCGGCAACCCCATGGGGTACGGCTTTTCCTTGAGCGTGACCTACAACCCGGAGGTTGCCACGTGAACCGCTCGGCGTGGTGGAAGTACGTGTGGGTTTGGCTGGTGCCCGCCGCTCTGGTGCTGGCCAACGGCCTTTGGCTTTTGGCTTTGCGTTCGGCGGTTTTGGGCCGAGGGGCGGAAGCGGTGGCGCAACTCAAGCAAAAGGAAGCTCACGTAAAAGAGCTGGAGCGGATGGTACGGGAGCTTTCCGAAACCCAAAAGCGGCTTGCTCAGCTGCAGGAGGAGCTCACCCGCCTGCGGGAGCAGGAGATGGGTCCCATGCGCCAGCGGCTTGTGCCGTTCCTGCAGGAGGTGGTGCTCAGGGCGCAAAAGGTGGGGCTTTTCCCCGAGCGCATTTCCTACGCGGCACGCAAGGACAGCAAGTCGGGGCTGGTGCATTTCACCGCCACTTACGAGCTCACCGGTTCTTACGAGCAGCTCCGCCGCTACATGGCGGAACTGGAAGCAATCCCCCAGTTTGTGGTCATCGAGCGGTTGGGCCTGCGGGGCGAGGGCTCCGCGCAAAGCACCGATATTTCCCTGCAAATGGTGGTGGGCACGTACTTCTCCGATTGGGATCAGGCGTTGCTGACCCAACTGGGGGCGCAGGAGGCCAGCAGTGCAAGTGAGTGATTCCCCGCGGAAGGTGGCGCTGGCGGTGCTGCTGGTGGTGGCGTTGGCCTTCACCGTGGTGTGGCGCCTGCGGCCGGGTTTGGTGCAAAAGGTTCTGCCGGGGGGCGAGAAGCGGGTGGTGCTTTCCCGTTTTGAGGTGCCGCATCTTCCGGCGGCCCCGGCCCCGCCGCCACCCCTGAGCGAAGGCGCGGGTCGCAACCTCTTCACCTTTGGGGCACCACCTACCCCCACCCCGGATCCGCGACCCACACCCACGCCGGTGCCTCCGCCCCCCGTAACCCCTGGGCCGCCCCGGCCCACCCCCACCCCGCCCGGGGTTTTGCTTCCCGACGGTCGGCGGTTGCCGCCTCCGCCGCCGTTTTCCTTGCCCTACCTGGGTTGGCTGGGACCGCGGGAAAGGCCGGTGGCGGTGTTCCGGGATGGCAACGATGTGCTGGTGGTGCCCGTAGGCTCTGTGGTGAAGGAAAAGTTCGTGGTGCGGGAGGTTGGCCCCACCACGGTAACGATTGGCTACCTGGGTTACCCGGAAAACATCACCACCCAGGTGCCACTGGCGAGGTGACGATGCGAAGGCTTTCCTGGATTGTGGTGCTCACGGTGATCTTGGGCTCCTGCGCCACCTACCGCTACTCGCGGCAGGCGGAAGAGGCCATGAAGGGCGATAACTGGGATGCGGCGGTGTACTACCTTTTGGAGGCTCTGGCTGCCGATCCCGGCAACATCAAGCTCAAGATGGACCTGCAACGGGCCCGCACGCGAGCGGCGGAGGAGCACTTCCGGCGGGGCATGGGGTTTAAGGAAGCCGGGGAGCTGGCCCGGGCCCGCACCGAGCTGGAGCTGGCGGTGCAGCTGGACCCCACCCATCAGTACGCCGAAACCGAGCTCGCCAAGGTGCGCAAGGACCTGGAGATCCTCGTGCAGGAGGGGGGCGCCGCCAAGCTCGAGCAAGCAAAAAAGGCAGCCCGGGAAATGAAGGTCAAACCACCCATCCTGACCCCCGAAACCGCCGAGCCCATGACCTTAGCCTTCCCCAACCCGGTGAACGTCAAGGACATTTACAACGCCATCGCCAAGGCCTTTGGCTTCAACGTGCTGTACGACCCGCGCTTGAAGGACACCAAGCTGGCTATCGAGCTGAAAAACGTTACCGCCAAGCAAGCGCTGGACAACGTGGTGCAAGCCGCCCAGCACTTTTACAAGGTGCTCGACGAAAAAACCATCATCGTGGTGGAAGACACCCCGCAAAACCGCCGGGACTACGAGGATCTGGTGGTGAAGACGTTTTTCCTCTCCAACGCCGAGGTGAAAGACATCAACAACATGATCCGCACCCTCATCGATGCCCGCCGGGTGGCCACCAACGAGCAGCTCAACGCGCTGGTGATCCGCGATACCGCTGACAAGGTGGCCATTGCCGAGCGGCTCATTGCCGCCAACGACAAGTCCAAAGCGGAAGTGCTGGTGAGCGTGGAGCTCTTGCAGGTGGATTCCTCCAAGCTCCGGGACATTGGGGCGAGCCTTTCGTCCTACAGCTACCCCATCACCCTGGACCCCTCCCGCATTACCGGCAGCGCCGACAAGGCCCGCATCCCCCTCCCCCGTTTGGACGACATCACCCGCTCCATGTGGGGGGTGGTGGTGCCCAACGTCACCATCAACCTCATCAAGTCCGCAGGGCAAGCAGAAACCCTGGCGCAACCGGAGCTGCGCATTACCGAAGGGGAAAAGGGCAGCGTGGTAATTGGCGATCGCGTACCCATTCCCACCACCACCTTCAACACCTCGCAAACGGTAGGCGGTAACATCGTGCCCATCACCGCCTTCCAGTACCAGGACGTGGGCATCAAGATCAACGTGGAACCCCGGGTGCACCACAACAACGAGATCACCCTAAAGCTGGAGGTAGAGGTTTCGGAGCTGGGGGAGAGCGTGGAGGTAGCGCAAGGACAGCGCCAACCAAAAATTGGCACCCGCACCATCAAATCGGTGATTCGCTTGAAGGACGGGGAAACCTCGCTGTTGGCCGGGCTTTTGCGCTACAGCAAGCGGGAAAGCAAATCAGGCTTGCCGTTCCTTTCCGATTTACCGGTGATTGGTGGGCTTTTCCGTTCCACCCAGCACGACTTCAAGAAGACCGACCTTATCTTGACCCTCACCCCTCACATCATCCGCAACCCCGACATTACCGAAGAAGACCTGGCCCCCCTGTGGGTGGGCACCGAAACCCGGGTGTCAATTTTTGGCACCGCACCGCGGGTGCAGGGACCGGCGGAGCTGGGCATCTTTGGCCCCGGTCGTGGCCAGCCGCTGTCCCTGCCGGCGGAACAGGAAGGGGAAGGAGTCCCGGAGGAAGCACCACCACTGCGTTTCCAGGAGCAGGAAAAGCCGGACAAGAGCAGCTCGCTGCTTTTGCCTTCACCAGGCCAGGCTCCATCAGCCGAGAAAGGCAAGGAGGGGGGGCTAGCCGCCACCGCTGCTAGCGCCGGTGCCGATAGCTTCGGGCTTTCCCGCATCAGCTTTTACCCCCAGCGCTTGCCGGTGAACGTGGGAGCGGAAGCGGGGGTGGTGGTGGTCCTGGAAGCAGGGGTAGGAGGCGCCGATGCTCCGCTGCACCTGGCCTACGATCCGGCGCGCTTGGAGGTCCTGCGGGTGGAGGAGGGGCACGTGACCACCGCGGACGGGGTGAAAGCGGTGACCATCACCCACACCCCGGTTTTGGGGTGGATCACGCTTTCCTACCCTGGAACCGCCACCGGCACCTCCACGCTTTGCAAGCTCAAGGTGCGGCCGCGAACCGCCGGTGAGCTGCCCATTATCTTTGCCGGGCCCATCGGTGGTATAACCAGCCAAAACGCCACGGTGGTGGCGGTACCACAGGTTTTGGGTTCGCAACCATGAGAAAGCTTCGGCGCGTACGCGGCTTTACTTTGGCGGAGCTGGTGATGGTGGCGGCGCTTCTGGCCATCCTCACGGCCATTGCCGTCCCTACCGCCCGCTTCATGACCCGCCGGGAGCAGGAAGCGGAGCTCAAGCTGGCGTTGCGGCAAATGCGCAACGCCATTGACGAGTACAAGCGCCTGGCAGATCAGGGCATGATTCAGGTGGATTTGGGAACCGAAGGCTACCCCAAGAGCTTGGAAGAGCTGGTGGAAGGGGTGGAAATCGTAGGGCAAAAGACCAAGCGCAAGTTCCTGCGCCGCATTCCCGTGGATCCCATGACCGGAAAGGCGGAGTGGGGCTTGCGCTCCTACCAGGACGAACCCGACTCCACCAGCTGGGGTGGACAAAACGTGTACGACGTGTACTCGCTGTCCGAGGCTACCGCCTTGGACGGCACCAAGTACAGGGACTGGTAACCATGGCGTACGGCGAAAGGCAGCGGGGTTTTACCCTCATTGAGCTCATCGTGGTGGTGACCATCATCGGCATTTTGGCCACCATTGCCGTGCCGGCCATGCGCAACGCCCCCATTCGTGCCAAGGAAGCCGCGTTGAAAGCCGACCTTTACACCCTTCGCTCCTGCATTGACCAGTTCCACGGGGACCGGGGCCGCTGGCCCACCTCCCTGGACGAGCTGGTGAGCATGGGCTACCTGCGCAAGATCCCGGTGGACCCCATCACGGGCTCGGCAGAAACCTGGGTGGTGGTGTACGCGGAAACCACCGGTGACGAAACCGAAAAGGAGCAGGAAGCGGGTCCCGGAATCATTGATGTGCATTCGGGGGCGGAAGGGGTGGCCTTGGACGGCACCCGCTACGCCGATTGGTGATGAACCAAAACCAGCGCGGTTTCACCATGGTGGCGGTGGTGGTGGCCATGGCGGTGATGGCCATCATGATGGGGGTGGCGGTGCAAACCGTCACCTTCCAGCGCCAGCGGGAAAAGGAAGAAGAGCTCATCTTCCGGGGCAACCAGTACGTGGAAGCCATCCGCCTGTTTCGCGCCCGAAACGGCCGGTTTCCGCTAACCCTTAAAGAGCTAGAAGAAGCCAAGCCCCGGGTGCTGCGCAAAGCCTGGACCGACCCCATTACCGGCCAGAAGGACTGGGTGCCGGTGTTTTTGGGGGAGGAGGGGACCGGCTCGGAGGGCCTTGGTATCGGCATTGCGGTCCCCACGCCCCCACCGGGGGAAGAACGCAAGACCGAAGCCCGGGGGCCCATCGTGGGGGTGCGTTCCCGGTCCTGTCAGGAATCCATCAAGGTTTACGAGGGGCGCACCCGCTACTGCGACTGGAAGTTCGTGTTTGATCCCAAAAAGTTCCAGGTCCCTATCCCGGGGCAACCTGGAGGCAAGGCTCGGGATTAAGCAGGGCCCAAATAGGGAGGGAGCATGCTCCGAGCCAGGTTCCTGCTGGCTCCAGTGGTTTTGGGCGCGGAGCTTTTTTCCCGCAGCCCAAGGAGCGCGCATTGCCAGCCGGTGGATCCTTTCCCTTCCTTTTCGCCAGTGCGCGATACTGGATTTTTCGCAACGCAAGCCGCTAAGGCCTGGGTCGTGGCATGCTGAGCCAGCTGGTCCGCGTCTTTCGGCAGCGGTGGCGAGGCTGGATGCAAACCTGCCGGCTTTCTCTCTGTGCCAGGCCTCTGGCTGAATGGTGGGTTTTTGCCGGAGCCTTGGGCCTTTACGTGGTCTGGTTGGTATCCACGCTTCCCCAAACCCCCATGGAGTGGGACGAGGTGCTGTTTGTTCGAGGGGTACTGAAGTTTGACGTTGGGGAACACGCCCCGCACCCCCCGGGCTATCCGATTTACATGGGGCTTTCCAAGCTTTTCTTTTTTCTGGGCTCGGATCCCGTACATGCCACGCAGCTGGCCTCGATTGTGGGCGCGGTGCTGGCGCTTTGGGGGATTGGGTGGTTGGGGCGTCTGATGGGACTTCCTGCCTTGGCGTTTTTTTTCTCCTGCCTGATGGCCGCGCTTTCGCCTTGTTTTTCCTTTGCCGCTAACTTGGGGCTTTCGGACATGCTGGCCACAGGCTTGGCGGTGCTGGCCGTGGCCACGTTGATTTGCTTGGAGCACAAACCCACCCGCGGCACGGCGGTGCTGGCCGGAGCCATGACCGCCCTGGCCTGTGGGACCCGGCCTCAAATTTTTCTGGCGCTCCTGGGCCCTTGGGCTTTGGTGGCCTGGAGGCTTTCCCGAAGGCGCGTGTACCGCTGGCTCTGGTCTTTGCCGGCGGCTTTGCTGGGAAGCCTTGCAGTTTGGGTGCCGGTGCTGCTGCTCACCGGTGTTAATCGTTTTCTTGCCGCCAGCCGCTGGTTGGCCTCTTGGATGGACGCCCACGAGTACCTCTCCCGCTTCCCCGCTATGCAGTTTTCTCGTTTTGTGGCGGATTGGCTGGTGCGACCCTTGGGGAACGAAGCGCTGGCGGTGTGCTTTTGGCTGCCCTGTGTTGCGGGTGGGTGGCTCCTCTGGCGCCGGGGGTACGGCCGCCTTGTGGCGCTGCTTTTAGCTTCCGGCGGCGGGTATTTGCTCCTGGCTTCCTGGACCATGACCGCCGAAGCCGCCGTGCGCTACGCCCTTCCCGCTTACGCATTGCTTTCGCCTTTGGCTGCCGGTTTGGTCTTGCCCACGCATTGGCTGCAGGGGGCCGGGGTTCTTTTGCTGGGCACCTGGATGCTGGCAGCTTTTGCTTGGATCTTACCGGCCTTGACCTTGCGCGCCGCCGAACCTAACCCGGTGTGGGCCGCGTTGTCCTGGGTGCGGGAAACCCAGCAGCCCCAGGTGGTATTTGTGAACGGCGGCATTCGCCCTCACGCCCTCTTTGTCCTGCAACCCGCAGGCTTCCCGGTGGAAGTGGGAGACCCCCAAAACCCGGCTCCCGGACTTTGGGTCCGCTCCCCGGCGCTTGCTCGCGGTTCCCAGGTGCTTTTTTCCGCTTCCTGGCCCGAGCCCAAAATCGGCCATATGGCCCGCCGCCGCTACCTCTCCGCGGAAGTGGTGCGTGTGGCTCCCGCGTCAGGTGTTTCCGTCCCAGCGCGCCCAAAGGGTGGGAGCCGGTAACGAGCCCTTTTTGCGACAGTTGGCTAGACTAGGGAGCATGAGAATCTTGGTCATTGAAGACGACCGCAAGACTGCAGGCTTTTTGCGCAAGGGCTTAACCGAAGCGGGCTTTGTGGTAGATGTTGCGGAAACCGCGGAAGATGGTCTGTTTCAAGTTACTTCGGCAAGCTACGACGCGGTTTTGCTCGACGTGATGCTGCCGGATAAGGAAGGCTGGTGGGTGCTTGGGGAAATGCGGCGCCAGGGACTCCACGTGCCGGTGATTTGCCTGACCGCTCGCGGCTCGGTTCCGGATCGGGTTAAGGGCCTGGAGCTGGGGGCCGATGATTACGTGGTCAAGCCCTTTGCTTTTTCCGAGCTTTTGGCGCGGCTGCGGGCGGTGCTGCGGCGGACCCCCGAGCCCCGGGAGGAGGTGATTCGGGTTGCCGATCTGGAAGTCGACCTCACCCGCCATCGGGCAACCCGGGCCGGAAAGCTTCTGGATCTCTCGGCCAAGGAGTTCGCGCTTTTGGCGTTGCTGGCGCGAAGAGCGGGGCAGGTCCTGACCCGCACCATGATTGCCGAGCTGGTGTGGGACGCTTCCTTCGATTTCGACAGCAACGTGGTGGATGTGGCCATCCACCGGCTGCGGGAGAAGGTGGACAAGCCCTTTGCCTTTCCGCTCATCCACACCTTGCGGGGTGTGGGCTACGTTTTAGAACCCCGAGAAAGCCCGGAAAAACATGCGCGCTAACGTTTCCATGGCGGCCCGCTTGACGGGCCTTTTTGTGTTCCTTTCGGTGGTGCTTTTGGGTGCGGTTTTGGTGGCCTTTTACTGGCGGGTGGAGCACCACCTGCACGAAGAGCATGAGCGTTTGCTGGCGGAGGTGGCCAACACGCTGGCTTCCGTTCCGGTGGAGCAGTTGCGGAACCGGGTGGGTTTGGAGCGAGCCTCGCTGCCAAAAGGCAAACCGGCGCTTTTTGCCCCCAACCGCTACGGGTTTCGCCTGCAGGCCAAAACCGGCAAGGTTTTGGTGGAAACGCCAGGGATGAATGAGCTGCCGGCAACCGTTTGGCCCCAGCTCCCTGCTGCCGGCCCTGGCGGTCACAATACCCATCCCCAGGCCATTGCCCCTGACAGGTTCGTGGTGGTGGCCTGGCGACCCTACGCCATGACCGGCGACGCCGAAGGGCTGCTGTTGGTGGCCTTAGACGTGAGCGAGGACGTGGATCTCTTGCGGGACATCAGGAACTCCAGCTTGGTCATGGTGGTGCTGGCGGTGGGCTCGGCCACGCTTTTGGGTTTGCTGGGCGCAAGAAAGGGCATGGCGCCCTTGCGGCAGCTCACCGCCGAAGTGCAGCACGTTTCAGCTTCAGACCTTCAGGTGCGGGTTGCCGATCATCATTACCCCCAGGAGCTGCGAAGCCTCGTCCAGGCTTTTAACGGTTTGATGGAGAGGTTGGAAAAGGCCTTTGGCGACCTGGCTTCTTATTCCGCCAACTTAGCCCATGAGCTGCGCACACCGCTGGCGGTGCTGCGGGGGGAAATGGAGGTGGCGCTTTTGGGCAACCGCACCGAAGCGGAATACCGGGCGGTTTTGGAATCGGCCTTGGACGAGCTGGACCGGTTGGCGCGCCTGGTGGAAAAGCTGCTGTTTTTGTGCCGCGCGGATCGCGGGGAAATGGCCCTGCAAAAGCGGTGGCTGGCGCTGGAGGGCGAAGCCAAAGCGGTGCTGGAGTTTTACCGTCCCCTGGCCGAGGCGCAAGACGTTAGCCTGGTTTTGGAGGGGGAGGGTCAGGCCTTTGTGGACCGCGACCTCTTCCGCCAAGCCCTGGCCAACCTGGTGGCCAACGCTTTGCAACATGTGAGCGCCGGTGGCACCGTCCGGGTGCGGGTAAGCCAGGAGGAAGGGCGCAGCGTGGTCACGGTGGCCGATGATGGGTGCGGGATTGACCCGGAAATCATGCCCTTCCTGTTTCAGCGCTTTCCGCCAATTCCCAGGCGGAAGGGGAGCGGTCTGGGTTTGGCCATCGTCCGCTCCATTGTGGAGCTGCACGGAGGGGGCGTCACCATCGCTAACGCAAACCCCCGGGGAACCGAGGTGCGCCTGTGGTTTCCCATTGGCGGGGCAGACATTAAACAAGTGTAACTTTCCCGTCATGTTCTTGTAAGAAACAAGCCCTACATTGCCCATCGGGAGCGTTTGGGCATGCGTGGGGCAGGACACCGGCTGTGGTTGCTTTTGGGCCCCTGGCTTGCGGTTTCAGCCGGTTGGGCTCAGTCCAACGGCGAGGTCGGATTTGGCATTGCCTGGCAGCGGGTCACAGGTTCGGAGGACAGCTTTCAAAGCCAGTACCCCTTCGGCTCCGGGCTTTTCCTTTCCCGGCTGAGCCTGGATTTGCGCCCGTGGATTCCTGGTTTTTCTCGCTTTCGGTTGGAGGCCCAGGGGTTTGGGGCGGAGCCCGATGGCCGTGGCCGTCTGCAGGTGGCCTGGGACCGGGAATGGCAACTGGAGCTGGACTTCCGCCGCCGGGAGCGGTTTTTCTTTTCCCCAGGCTGGGACCTGGGAACCCGGCGGGAGCAGTGGGCTATGCAACGGTGGCATGGCAAGCTGATCTACGACGGGTTTTCCAGGGCGCAGCTGCAGTTGGCGCTGCGTCACGTTCACCGGAGCGGCTCCATCACCGGGCCGTTTTACGGCTTGGGGGAACCCTACGTCGCCACCCGAAGGCTTGGGGACGACCTGGATGAGGCTTCCTTTTCGTTAATCACCAAGGGCCTGCCGGTGAGCTTGCTTTTGGAACAAGGTGTGGCCCAAGTTCGCAACCGTTTTCGCCTGTTTCCAGCCAACCAGGGCTCTCCGGCCGGAGGCCAGGACCCGGACGTGCTCGCGGAGCTGAAAAAGCCCGGTACTTACAAAACCACATCGCCCACCACCCGCCTTGCGGCAGCCTACAACGACTCCCGCTGGGACATTGGGGTGGAAGCCCTTTACCGGCGCGATCGCTCACACAACGACCTTTCCTACTGGGAGCGCTACCTCCTGGGCGAAGGAAATTGGGGCTCTTTGAGCTTTTTGGAGGAAGGCACGTCCCGCCAGGTGGGAAGCGTGAAGCGGGCGGCGGCCCATGTGGGTTTTGCTCTCGGTCACGGTTTTAACGTGGCGGTGCGCTCCAATCGAGAAGAACGGGATAGCGACACCCGGTTTGTGGGCCAGCGGGTTTTAGTCCTGGACGGCCCAGGTGGGGTCGTTGAGATACCCGTGGACTGGAGGGATTCAGGGGTTTTCGACCTCCGCGATACGAGCCACACGCTGGAAGCCGGCTGGCAGGGAGACAAGTTTGGGATCACCGCGTACCGCCGGTTGGGGGAGCGGGAGGTGGATTGGCGCCGCAGCCAGGAAAGCCCGTCGGAACGCTACCAACGGGACGCCCGGGGGTGGGGGCTGGTGGCGCGGTGGAAGGGGATTTGGGGGTTTTCCGGAGAAGCGGGAGGCGAGCGGGGCACGTTCGGCAGGGTGATCTTCCGGGTGGAGCCGGAAACCACGCGGCGAGTGTGGATGAAGCTGCGCTATCAACCAACAGCGGGTTTTGAGCTGGCCGCTTCCGGAAGTCACGAGCGGGCCGACAACCCCAGTACGGTGGCCAATGCCAACTACAAGGACCAAGAGCTTTCCCTTTCGGCAAGTATTTTTGCCGATTCCGGTGCGCGCCTATCGTTGCTCTTCACGCAGCTCCGGGTCACCAGCGACGTGCAGTTGGGCCTCCTTCCGTTGCCAGTTCAGCCGGCTGTTTCTTCCTACGAGCTGAAGCTCCGCACCGCGGCGCTGCGGGGCTCGTGGCCATTCAGCCCACGCCTGCGCGTGGAAGGGGGCATCACGGTGGTGGAAAACCAGCCTGACGGCACCGCTTTTTCCAGCCACAGCGGGGACCTGGAGCTGTGCTGGGAGCACTCGGAGCGCTGGGCCTGGAGCCTGGTCCTGTACTCCTGGGGTTACAACGCCTCGGCCAGCAACCGGGATGACTTTCAGGTCCGGAGGGCAGCGGTGATCACCCGGTGGAGGTTCTAGCCGTGTTTGCGCCTTTCTTGTTTGCGGTTTTGTCGGCAACGGTGGCGGGCAGCAGCTTGCCCCCGGGCTTTGTGGGCCGGACGGTTTGCGCCAGCTGCCACGATGATGTGGCCCAGGCTTTTGCCAACGGTCCCCACGGTCGCGCCATGGCTTTAACCCGGGAAGGGGTTTTGGAGCAATCCTGCGAGACCTGCCACGGCCCAGGGGCCCAGCACGCCCAGGACCCATCGGCGGGCCACATCCGCGGCCGGGGGAAAGCCGCGGAAACGATGGCAGCCGCCTGTCGGCAATGCCATGCCTGGCCGGCGGTGGGGCAGGACCTCCAGGCGCCGGCCCATGCCCGCGCCGGGGTAAGCTGCCTTTCCTGCCACCAAAGCGGCCATCAAACAGCCAAGGCCGAGCGCTTGCTGCGCGGCCCCGAAGAGCAACTCTGCGGCTCCTGTCACCCCCGGGAACGTTCCGAGTTTTCTTTGCCGTTCGCCCATCGGGAAGGACGTTCTCCGCTGCCGTGCAGCAACTGCCACGGAATCCATCAAGAGCTTTTCAGCTCCCTGGGCATTCCCCGCGATCCCCAAAAGCGCTGCGTAAGCTGCCATGGGGAAAAGGGCGGTCCGTTCCTCTACCCCCACCCGGCCGGGGAGGTGGGTGGGTGCGTTCGCTGCCATGAGGCCCACGGCTCGCCCAATCCGCAGCTCTTGGTAAGACCGGAAGCCCTGTGGCTTTGTTTGGAGTGCCACGCGCAGCTTCCCCCCTCCCACAACCTCAGCAACGCTTCCTACCGCCAGTGCGTGGCGTGCCATGCGGCGGTTCACGGATCGCACCGCAGTGTGCGCTTGTTCACGGAGTAAGCCATGTGCGAAAGCGAGGAGCGGTCGGTGAAGAACGCGTGGCGCTCCCGATACCCACCTTTTGGGTTTGCCAAAGCCCACAAGGACACCAACAACGCTTACGAAAGGAGGTAAGGAAATCATGAAAGCACGAACCCTAAAGCTTATGGTGGTGGCCGCGACCCTGGCGTTTGGGACCGCCACTGCCTCGGAGCTGGCCAGGTCCCACCCCCGCCAGTGGCTGCAGCCAGCCAAAGGGGGTGTGGTCACCGCGAGTGTGGTTTCCAAGCTCACCGCGGTGTACGGACCGCTCACCAGCGACGCCAACTGGTACGTAGGTTCCTACGTGTGCTTGGCCTGCCATCAGGAGTACGCGGGTTGGAAGGAAACCAAGCACAACCAAGCGCTTCGCCAGCCCCGCCCGGAGTACACCATGATTCCCGGCAAGGGTGTGGTGGCCGATTACGATAAGAACGGAATTGACGACTTCCAGCAGGGTTTGGACTTCAACACCATTAGCTCGGTTTTTGATAAGTACAAGCCCAACGCCCCGAAGCTCAGCTTCGAGGGTGGCAAGTACTTCATCACCATTGGCTCCCTAAAGATGCCGGTGGTGTTTACGCAGGGCGGCACAGGCGACTGGAAACAGCGCTTTGGTGTACGGATTCCGGTGTCGGATTTACCCTCGGGGTTCTCTGCTGAAATTTACATGTCGCCCATCCAGTACAACGAGACCACGCACCAGTACGTGCTTTACAACGACAAGAACTGGTACGACCAAACCACCAACCAGCCCAAGTGGGCAGCTGGGGTTACCTCAGCGCAGCTGGCTTCCCACGGCGGCACCTACTCCAAGAACTGCATCGGCTGCCACGCGACCAGCATCCGGGAGCTGGGCCAAACAGCTACCGGGGAGTGGTTGTACCGGGGCTGGATCGCTACGGTTTACGACCCCGCGGACCCGGGGGTTTTTGACTACGATGGCGATGGCAACGCCGACTTGGTCAATATCGGCTGCGAGTCTTGCCACGGCCCGGGCTTGCAACACGTTTTAGCTGGCGGTGACCCCGCCAAGATCGTGGATCCGGCCAAGCTTGACACCCAAGCAGCCAACGAGGTGTGCGGGCAGTGCCACATCAGGGTCAAGTCTGTCCCCAACGGTACCCACGAGTGGCCGTACAACGACGCGACGAAGAAGGGCTGGGTCCCTGGCAGCGGCGAGCCTCTGGCCAACTACTACCACGACGAGGGCGGGTACTGGCCGGATGGGCAAAGCTCCAAGCAGCACCACCAGCAGTTTGAAGACCTCTACCGCTCTTCTAAGCCGACGTTTCAGTTCCACCCAGTCCGGTGCACCGAGTGCCATAACCCCCACGCCAAGACCACGAACAAACATCAAATCGTCGACCAGATCGTCAGTGACAACGTGACCATCCCCACCAAGAACGACGACAACTCGTTGTGCCTGGCTTGCCATGCCACTCATGGGCCGTTCTCGTCCATCACCAAAGAGCAGGTGGCGAACCTCGAGGAGAACATCGACCACATCGAGAACGTCGTTTCGTCGCACTCTCATCACCCCTACGGGCCTGACCGCTCCATGGGTCTTTCCCGCTGCAGCAAGTGCCATATGCCAACCGTTGCGGTTTCGGCGGTAGCCTACGACATTCACTCCCACACCTTTGAGGTGATTCCTCCAGAAAAAACCCTGGCCTTCCAAGACAAGGGCGGCATGCCCAACGCCTGTGCGGTGTCCTGCCATGCCACCAAGGTCAACTCCTTTGGCCTCGGGCTCGATCCTTCCATTTCCACCTGGAATGCTGACTTCGACAAGGCTTTGGCCACCAAGCTCATGCAGTACTACGGTCCCAACGGCTTGTGGTGGCAAAAGACCCTGACGCCTTCGCAAGTGCCGGGTGCTTCCGGCTACCAGCCGCCGGCTGACGGCAAGTAGAGCTTTCAAAGGGGGTGAGAAAGGGGCGGGACCTCCCGCCCCTTCTTCTTTGGCTCATGTTTTCTAGCGGAAGACTTTTCAAAAAATCACGTGGCCGGGTTCCGCGCCCGGGCCTTGCTGCCAGCTGGCGGGCGCAAAGCCCCCCAATTTGACGCTCCCGAATACCTCGGTCACCTTATGTTCGGCTTTCTCATTTGGGAAGCAGTCTTGCTCTTTTCGGTGCTTCGGGCAGGTTATGACCTGAGACTTCCGGCCCTTTCGGGCATTTTTGAGGTGAGGCGATGCGGGGTCTCGACTTAAAGTGAGGGCCAAGCGTGTCGATGCTAAGCCGGCACGTTCGCATTGGGCCGGCAGCTAGGGGATTCCTGGGGGCTCACGTTTGCTAGCATGCCTAGGGGGATTTTTGCCGTGGCCGGACCCAATCGAAGCCTTTTTAACGGCGCGCTGATCGGAGTTGTTGCCGTTGCCAGCTTGCTGCAGGGGGCCTGTGGGCAGCAGCAAGGGTCTTCCTTACTGGAGCGCGAGCGTTTCATTGCCCACGCGCTAGGCGCTATTGACGGCGTCTCCTACTCGAACTCTCTGGCTGCAGCAGAGCACAACTACGCCCTGGGTTTTCGCGTCTTCGAGGTTGACCTGTGCCTCACCGCCGATGGCGAGTTGGTCACTTTCCACGAAGGGCATGAAGGCCACCTGGGTTTGAGCCGGCCTCTTTCTCAGGTTTCCGCCGCGGAAGTGCTGGGCCTTGCTTACGATGGGAAATACCGGCTCAGTTCCTGGAGTGACCTTCTCCGGGCGTTCTCCCACGTAAACGACGCGTTTTTGGTTACGGACACCAAACGCTGGAACCCCCCGATCCTCCGCGCCCTGCTGCGCGGTTTAGAGAAGGTGCCAGCCATGCGTCGGCGAGTGATCCCGCAGCTTTATCAAGTGGAGGACTTCGCCCTTTTTCGTCGGCACTCGCCTTGGCCCTATCCCACGTTCATCTTCACGCTGTACCAGAACTCCCTTTCAAACGAGCAGGTGTTGGCGCTGGTGCGTGAGGAAAAGATCCCGGTAGTCACTATGCCTGTGCCGCGGGTAACCCCGCGCTTTGTAGCCGATCTCCACAGTTTGGGAGCGCTGGTTTTCACACACACCGTCAACGATCATGCTCAGGTGATGCGTTTGGCCGAGGTTGGGGTTGACGGCTTTTACACCGACAGCTATCGCCCCTTCCACTGGATAGCTCGCCTTGCGCCCGCGTCTCGCGGCCTTGCCCTGGGCGAGGGCTCTCACCCATAGGCGGGTACATTCGCATGGCGTGCTTCTCTTTGGGAGGCTCGACGCCATCTTGGAACGCCTTGGGGACCTTGCCTCAAACCTCAAGGGACTTGCGCCGGCTAAGTCTCGACCGGATTGCTAGCAACGTAATTGGCAAGCGCAACCTGCAACCAGGCCCTGCGCGGCCACGAAAGCGCCGCCATCCTCAACCTCCCTTGGGTCAGCATGTCTCAGGTCGGTTCCCGCGGGGCAGAAGCCGTCGTTGTGCCGACTTGGGTGGGCGTGTAGACTTGCATTTCCATGGAGGGGGAAGGCACGGTCATCGTGGAGCGGTGTGAGACACCTACAGCTGCGGTGGGGCTGTGGGTGCGTTCGGGTTCGGCCCATGAAAGCAAGGAGCTGGCCGGCATCACCCACCTTTTGGAGCACCTGCTTTTACGCCGCTGCGGGGGGCGCACTCCGGAAACCATTGCCGAGCTCATTGACTCACTGGGCGGCGACGTGAACGCCTACACCACCCGGGAAACCTGCGCGGTGGTGGCCCACGTGCCGGCCACCCGGCGGCAGGAAGCCTTAGAGCTGGTGCTGGATGCCATTTTCCACCCCACCTTTACCGAGGAAGACGTGAGGCTGGAGCAAAAGGTGGTGGCGGCGGAGTTTGACCTTTATCGGGATTCCCCGGCCGAAACCGCGGCGGAAAAGGCCCTTTCGGCCTGCTGGGGGGATCACCCCCTGGCCCGCCCTATCCTGGGAGACCCGTCGGTGGTGGGCTCCCTGAGCCGCGAGGCGCTTTTTTCCTTCCACCGTGCCCGCTTTGGTCGGAATCGAGCGCTGGTGGTGGCGGTGGGCCCCTGGGAGGAAGCTGAGCTAAAGGAGCTGCTTTCTTCCAAGCCCCAGGCGTTGGATGGGGATTTACCGCTGCCGCCGGCTGTGTGGCAGCCGCGCTTGACCGCCGAGGAGCGGGCAAGCCTGGAGCAGGTGTACGTGCACGTGGTGTTCCCTGGTCTTCCGGAGGATTCCCCGGAGCTGCCGGTCTTGGAGGTGCTGAACCAGGTCCTGGGAGGAGGAGCGGCCAGCCGTTTGTTCCGCACCTTGCGCGACCAGCTGGGGTTGGTTTACGAGGTGGGCAGCTCGTTGTTGGCCGCCCAGGTGGCAGGGGCTCTGGAGGTGAGCTTTTCCGCCCCGGCAGGACGGGGGCAGCAGGCCTGGGATGCCCTGCTTTCGGTGCTGGAGGAGGTGGCCAGCGGGCGGCTTTCCGACCGCGAGGTGGAGCTGGCCAAGCAGGCGCTTACGGCTTCCATCGTGCTGGGTGCTTCCTCCCCCGATGCCCTCATGGAGGCCCACGCCGGGGAGTTTTTGAGCCGGGGGCGACGGTTTTCCCAAAGGGAGGTGGAAGCCGAAATCCGCGAAGTCAGCCCCGAGCAGGTGCGGGCGATGGCGGCCCGGGTGCTGGACCTCTCGCTGTTGGCGGGGGCGGTGTGCGGGCCGCCGGGACAAGCGGTGGTGCCGCCGGTGCTGGCGCGGAGGGTGGCATGAGCGTGCAGGTGGATGTGGCGGTGCTCCCCCACGGCCAGGGCTTGCCCCTGCCCACCTACGCCACCCCCGGGGCTGCGGGGGCCGATGTGTGCGCGGCGGTGGAGGGGGAGGTGGTGCTGCCCCCGGGAGGGCGGGTGGCGGTTCCCACCGGCCTGGTGGTGGCGGTGCCGGAGGGCTACGAAATGCAAGTGCGACCGCGCTCGGGTCTCGCTTTGCAGCACGGGGTCACCGTGGCTAACGCGCCAGGCACCATTGACAGCGACTTCCGCGGCGAGCTCAAGGTGATCCTGGTGAACCTGGGTGACAGGCCCTTTGTGGTGCGGCGGGGTGACCGCATCGCTCAGCTGGTGGTGGCTCCGGTGGTGCGTGCCCAGTTCAGAAAAGCCGAAGGGCTTTCCACGACCGCTCGCGGTGAGGGCGGCTTTGGTTCCACGGGGGTTTGATGCGGGTCCACGTGCTTGCTTCCGGCTCCTCGGGAAACGCCCTGGTGGTGGAAGGCAAGCAAGGGGCGGTGCTCTTTGATTGCGGTTTGGGCCCGCGGGTGCTGGCGGCTCGCCTGCGCGCGGTGGGGGTGGATCCGCAGTCCATTGTGGCCCTGGTGCTTTCCCACGAGCACACCGACCACGTGAAGGGGCTGCCGCACTTTCAAAAGCGCTTTTCGGTGCCGATTTGGGCCACCCCCGGCACCTGGGAGGCGCTGGGAGGGGTGGACTCCTGCGGGGAGCTTTTGAGCTTGGGCAAACCGGCAGCGGTAGCTGACCTTTCGGTGCTGCCCCTGCCCGCTTCCCACGACGCGGTGGAGCCCGCTGGGTTTGTGGTGGAGGCTTGCGGCCTGCGCCTGGGGCTTTTAACCGACACCGGGGTGGTCACCGAGCTGCTTTTGGAGCGCCTTTCCGGTTGCCACGCGCTCTTCCTGGAGGCCAACCACGATTTGGATATGCTGCGTTTTGGGCCCTACCCCCCGGTTTTGAAGCAGCGCATTGCCTCCCGCCATGGGCACCTTTCCAACGTGCAAGCCCGGGATGCCCTGGAGAGGTTGGTGCACCCTGCCCTTCGGCAGGTGGTGGCCATGCACCTGTCCCGGGAGAACAACCGCCCGGTTTTGGTGGAGCAGGAGCTGGGGCGGGTGCTGCGCGGGGGGCCGGCAAAGCTCTGGGTGGCCTCCCAAGACGAGCCGCTTTCGGTTCACCTGGAGGAGGGAAGGTCATGAAGGTGGAAGTGCGGGTGCAGCTCAAAGCGGGGGTGCTGGACCCCCAGGGGGAGGCCATCCGGCGGGTGCTGGGGCGTTTGGGGTACGCCGAGGTGAGCTCGGTGCGGGTGGGGAAGCTCATACTCCTGGAGGTGGAGGGCGAAAACCAGGAGCGGGTGCGCGCCCGGGTGGAGGAGGCGTGCCGGGAGCTTTTGGCCAACCCCATCATTGAGGACTTCGAGGTGCGGCTGTTATGAGCTGGCGGCGGCCCAAAATTGGGGTGGTGCGCTTTCCGGGCTCCAACCGGGATGCCGATGCCCTGCGGGCGGTGGAGCTGTGCGGGGGAGAGGCGGTGCCCATTTGGCACGAAAGCGAAGACCTCCTGGGGGTCACCGGTGTGCTCATCCCCGGGGGCTTTTCCTACGGTGACTACCTGCGGGCGGGTGCCATGGCCGCCCATTCCCCGGTGATGCGGGCGGTGCGCAAGCATGCGGAAGCGGGGGGACCGGTTTTGGGGATCTGCAACGGCTTTCAGATCCTGCTGGAAGCGGGGCTGTTGCCGGGGGCCATGCTCCCCAACCGCAGCTTGCGCTTTATCCACAAGGAGGTTTACCTGCGGGTGGAGCGCGACGACACCCCGCTTCTTTCCAAGCTGCGCCGCGGGCAGGTGGTGCGCCTCCCCATTGCCCACAAAGAGGGAAACTGGTTTGCCTCGGAGGAAGAGCTTTCGGCCATTGAAGCCAGGGGTCTGGTGGCGCTGCGCTACTGCTCTCCTGACGGCCAAGTGGACGAGGCCCACAACCCCAACGGTGCTCTGCACGGTGTGGCGGGGCTGACCAACCCTGAGGGCAACGTTCTGGGCATGATGCCCCACCCGGAGTGCCGGGTGGACCCGCTGGTGGCCGAGCCCTTTGGCAAGCCGTTCATTGCCGCGCTGGTGGAGGCCTCATGAAGCGCTGGAACGATGGGGCGGACCTGGCCGATGCCCTGGAGCACGGGCTCACCGCCGAGGAGTGGGAGCGCATCCTGGCGGCACTGGGGCGAACCCCCAACCTTACGGAGCTGGGGATCTTTGCCGCCCTCTGGTCCGAACACTGCTCGTACAAGTCCTCGCGGGTGCATTTGAAGTATTTCCCCACCTCCGGTCCCCGGGTGGTGCAGGGCCCCGGGGAAAACGCCGGAGCGGTGGACATTGGTGACGGCTGGGTGGCGGTTTTCAAGGTGGAGTCCCACAACCACCCTTCGTTCATCGAGCCGTACCAGGGGGCGGCCACCGGCGTGGGCGGCATCCTGCGGGACGTGTTCACCATGGGGGCGCGGCCGGTGATGCTTCTGGATTCCTTGCGCTTTGGCGACCTTTCGGCACCGCGCATGCGCTACCTGGTGGATGGGGTGGTACGGGGCATTGGCGATTACGGCAACTGCGTGGGGGTTCCCACCCTGGGCGGGGAGGTGGATTTCCACCCGGCGTACAACGGCAACATCCTGGTGAACGCCATGTGCGTGGGGGTGGCCCGCAAGGACAAGCTCTTCTTCGCCCGCGCCCAGGGGGTGGGGAACCGGGTGATTTACCTGGGCTCCAAAACCGGCCGGGACGGCATTCACGGCGCCACCATGGCCTCGGACAGCTTCGATGAAACCGCTGAGCAAAAAAGGCCCACGGTGCAGGTGGGGGACCCGTTTACCGAAAAGCTGCTCATCGAGGCGTGCCTGGAGCTCATGGATAAGGGGCTGGTGGTGGCCATTCAAGACATGGGGGCGGCGGGCTTGACCTCCTCGGCCTTTGAAATGGCAGCCCGGGGCCGGTGCGGTCTGGAGCTGGACCTTTCCCGGGTGCCGGTGCGGGAAGAGGGCATGACCCCGTACGAGCTCATGCTTTCGGAATCCCAGGAGCGCATGCTTTTGGTGGCGCGTCCCCAGGACGTGCAGGAGATCTTTGCCATTTGCCATCGCTGGGGCCTGGACGCCTGTGACATAGGCGAGGTGGTGGCGGGGAACGAGGTAACGGCCTTCTGGCAGGGGGAGGTGGCGTTCCGTTTACCGGTGCTCCCCGCCGTGGACGACGCCCCCCGCTACGACCGCCCCTACCAGTTGCCACAGCCTTCTTCGGCGGTGACCCTGCCCAGCTTCTCCGGCCGGGACTTTGGGCAGGACCTGCGGCGGCTTCTGGCCTCCCCGCACCTGGGGAGCAAACGCGCGGTGTACCAGCAGTACGACCAAACGGTGGGGGCGGCCACCTTAGCCGGGCCAGGTGGGGAAGCGGCGCTGGTGCTGGTCCCCGGCACCCGCATTGGTCTTGCCGCCACCACCGACTGCAACGCTTACGCTTGCTCCCTGGACCCCTACACCGGCGCCGCGCAGGCGGTGGTGGAGGCCATGCGCAACCTTGCGTGCGTGGGGGCGGAGCCGGTAGGTGTCACCGACTGCCTCAACTTTGGCTCCCCGGAAAACCCCCAGGTCATGGGTCAGTTTGTGGCAGCGGTGCGGGGTTTGGCCGATGCCTGCCGGGCCTTGGGGGTGCCGGTGGTTTCGGGGAACGTGTCCTTTTACAACGAAACCTCCGGCCAGGCCATCCTCCCCACGCCCACCGTGGGCATGGTGGGGGTTGTGCCCTGCGTCCTCCACCGCCCGTCTTTTGCCCTGGCGGAAGGCGATGTGGTTGCGCTTTTGGGTCCGCTGGCGGGGGACCTTTCCGCCTCCCGCTACCTGGAGCTTGTGTGGGACATGGCCGCAGGGGTGGTTCCCGCTCCCGATTACCCTGCCGAAAAGGCCACTGCTGAGCTGGTGCGCTCGCTGGTGCGCCTGGGGCTGGTGAAGGCGCGGGATATCTCCGATGGGGGCCTGGCGGTGATCCTCGCGGAAATGTGCGGCGAGGTGGGTGCACGGGTGGTGATCCCCGAAGGTGTTTCGCCAGCGAGCTTCCTGTTTGGGGAGTGGGGGCCCCGCTACCTCTTGGCCTTCCCCGAAAGCTTCCAGCCAGCGGTGGAGGCGGCAGCTTCAGGGGTACCGTTGACGCTTTTGGGGCGAGCCGGGGGGGACGCGTTGGTGGTCGTGCACGGGGAAGAAGAGCTGTTTTCCCTCCCGCTGGCGGAAATAGGCGAGCTGCGGGAGCAGGGCCTGCGCTTCTTGGAAGAACAATGAGGCCAGCCGAGGACCGGTTCCACGAGGAGTGCGGGGTTTGCGCGGTGGTCGGGCACCCCGATGCCGCCAACCTGGTGTACCTGGGCCTTTACGCGCTGCAGCACCGGGGGCAGGAATCGGCGGGCATTGCCACCTGGGACGGCCACAGGGTGCACTCCCACCGCGCCATGGGCTACGTGGCCGACATTTTTGATCGCAAAACCCTGGACCGGCTGCCGGGGGAGGTGGCCATCGGCCACGTGCGCTACTCCACCGCCGGGGACTCGGCGCTCACCAACGCCCAGCCTCTGGTGGTGAACACCCAGCACGGCCCTTTGGCCGTAGCTCATAACGGCAACCTGGTCAACGCCTTGAGCTTACGGCACGCCCTGGAGGGGGAAGGGGCTATTTTCCAGTCCACCTCCGACACCGAGGTCATCCTGCATTTGGCCGCCCGCTTTCGGGCGGACTCGGTGGAAGAAGCGCTGCTGGCAGCTCTGGCGGCGGTGAAGGGGGCGTACTCCCTGGTGGTTTTGGCCCGGGAGCGGGTTTTGGCCGCTCGCGATCCCCTGGGGTTTCGCCCGTTGCTTTTGGGGCGGTTGGGGGAAGCCTGGGTGGTGGCCTCGGAAAGCTGCGCCTTTGATTTGCTGGGGGCAGAGCTGGTGCGGGAGGTGGCCCCTGGTGAGGTGTTGCGGCTGGACCGGGCGGGGGTTCGCCAAATCCGGCCGGCGGCTTCCCCGCCTTACGCCCACTGCGTTTTCGAGCACGTGTACTTTGCCCGCCCCGATTCCCGGGTGTTTGGTGAGGATGTGGGGATCGTGCGCCAGCGGCTGGGGGAGAGGCTGGCCTTGGAGCAGCCGGCGGACGCCGATGTGGTGGTAGGGGTGCCGGATTCGGGGATCCCTGCGGCCCTGGGGTACTCCCGTTTTTCCGGTTTGCCGTTCGTTTTGGGCCTGGTGCGCAACCACTACGTGGGCCGCACCTTCATCGAGCCCAAGCAAAGCATCCGCCACTTTGGCGTCAAGGTAAAGCTCAACCCGGTGCGCGCCCTGGTTTCGGGGAAGCGGGTGGTGCTGGTGGACGATTCCATCGTGCGCGGCACCACCTCCCGCAAGATCGTGACCATGCTCAAGCAAGCGGGGGCCCGGGAGGTGCACTTGCGGATTTCCTCGCCGCCCACCATTGGCCCTTGCTTTTACGGCATTGACACCCCCGAACGGCGGGAGCTCATCGCCTCTTCGGCCACCGTGGAGGTAATACGCCAGTTCGTGGGGGCTGATTCCCTGGGGTACCTTTCCGAAGCGGGGATGCTGGCGTGCCTGGAGACACCCGCTGAGAACTTCTGCACCGCGTGCTTTTCCGGCCGCTACCCGCTCTTGGAAACCGAGTCCGAAACCCTGGCCAAGACCCAGCGTTAGGCCCGGTCTGGCCACATTGGGTTGAAGGGCTGGGCCCAGGCCCTGGCCGTCTTTAAGGCTAAAGGTCGCCTCGAAGCCCGTGCCTTTTTGCCCAAGAATTTGATGGTTGTGCGGTTTGTTGACAAGAATTATCAGTTTTATGTCTCACGATAGTGTTGACAAGCGCATGACCACAGAATTACATTTGTCTGCGGTCCTGGGCTCTTCGTCACTAGCCCGGGATCAGAAAGGGGGGTTCAATGGTAAAGCGAGTTGTTCCACTGTTGCTGGTAGCCTTCCTCGCTTGGCCGCTGTGGAGCCAGGCGCAAAACCCCGTCACCGTGGCTTTTGAGGTCACCGGAACACCGGGGTTTGGGGCAGCGGTCTCGGTGAAGGCTACGGTTACCATCAACGACGGCTCCAGCCTGCAGGGGCTGGCGTGGAGCCAGACGGGCGGTGTGCAGGTGGCGCTTGCCGGTGCCAACACGGACACGGTGAGCTTTACGGTGCCTGGCCGGGCTCAGTTCCGCCAGCACCTCATTGAGGTTCTGAAGGAGCCAGCCCTCACCGCCGCGCAGCTGCCGCCCAACGTGCCGGTTCCGGAGGAACACTTCCCCGGCGGGTTGCAGGACCGCTTCCAGGTCGTGGCGGTGAACCCGCACGCCTTGGCGGATGCTGGCGCCATCGTGCTCAAGCTTACCGTGACTACCACCTCCGGGACCTATTCGTTCACCAAGTCCGTGGCGGTGCCTTTGCCCTGGAAGTGGACCACGGGGATCCGCAACGTGCCGGTGGGCCTGCCGGTTCTCCTTTACGCACCGGAGCAGGCCACCTACGACTGGAACCTGGTGTTAAAGCCCGTAGGGTCCAACGCGTCCCTTACCGACCCCACAGCCCAAACCACCGAGTTCATCCCCGATGTGCCCGGTACCTACAGGGTGACGATTACCGATTTGGCGGGCAACAAGGTGCGGACCCTGGAGATCATTGCCGGCCTGTGGCGGGGTGTGATTACCGGGCAGGACGCCAACGAGCGGCCCATCCCGGACACCGCCTGCACCGGGTGCCACATTTCCGGAACGCCTCTGGGCCAGTTTGCCCAGTGGAAGGAATCCGGGCACGCGGAAATCTTCACCAACAACGTGAAGACCAACGACCACTACGGGGTCAACTGCTTGTCCTGCCACACCGTGGGTTACGACACCTCGGTGAACAACGGCGGCATTGACGATGCCGACAAGTGGCAGGATTTCCTCAACTCCGGTCTTTTGACCCACACCGGTCCCAACAACTGGACGCAAATCCTGGCGCAATTCCCGGAGGTGGCGAAGCGCGCCAACATTCAATGCGAGAACTGCCACGGCCCGCAAAACAGCGAGGCCCATGCCCGGGGTGGCTCCTACCGCACCAGCCTGTCTTCGGATGTGTGCGCTTACTGTCACGGTGAACCTCCCCGCCACGGTCGCTTCCAGCAGTGGCAGCTTTCCGGCCACGCCAACTACGAGCTGGCCGGTGAAGAGGGCATGAGCGGCTCCTGCGCCCCCTGCCATACCGGCAATGGCTTCTTGGCCTGGGCCAAGAACAACTTCCAGGGTTCCTCGGTGCAGGTAACCTGGACCGCGGAAGAGGTTCACCCCCAAACCTGCCAAACCTGCCACGACCCGCACGACGTGGGCACCACTTCCGGCGGGCCCACCACTAACGCCAGGGTGCGGGTCATGGGTGAAACCCCAACGCTGGCCGCTGGCTTCAAGGTGACCAACGCCGGCTCTGGTGCTCTGTGCATGGTGTGCCACAACGGCCGCCGGGGCTTGCGCGACGATGCTCATTGCAACCTAGCTGACGTTGCCCGGGCACCTCACCAGGGTCCCCAAACCGACATCCTGGTGGGTCGCAACATGTACTTCGTGGAAGTGGGGACCCCCGGCTACCACTCAATGTTGCCGGACACCTGCGTGGATTGCCACATGGAAAAGACCCCGCCGCCCGACATCATTTCCTACAACCGCGGCGGCACCAACCACACCTTCTACGCCTCCAAGACTATTTGCTCCAACTGCCATACCGCGGTGACTGCCGAAGCCGTGCAATCCAAGGTGGCCGCCAAAATGGAAGAACTCAAGGCTGCGGTGGAAGGGAAGCTGCTGGAGGCCATGGCCGCTCAGCTCTCCTTGGGCAAGAAGATCGACATTGGCGGCCTCGCCACCATCAACAGCATTGGCCAAATCAAGCACCTGGAGCTCACCGAGAGCCACGGGCGTCAGGCCATTCAGGTGACGCTTGCCGACAACACCGTCCTCGACGTGGTCACGCTGAACAGCGTGAAGGTGGTGCCCCCCACCGGTTCTGCCGTGGAGATCCTGCGGGTGGCCGACCCGGCGGTGGCCAAGGCCGGCTGGAACTACTTCATGGTGGAGCTGGACCGCAGCCACGGCGTCCACAACCCCTCCTTTGTCATGCGGGCACTGGACCTCTCGTTGCTGGCTCTGAAGACGCTCCCGCCCGGTGCGGGTTCCTTGCCCTCGGGAGCGCAGGGCGGTGGACCCGGCAACGGGGCCGGTGCGGTGAGCTGCACCACGCCGTTCGTGTACTGGGTTGAAGTGGCGGCCCATGCCGCCGGCGAGGCCGGAAGCCAGTGGCGGACCGACCTGGTGGCCCGTAACCTCTCCTCCAACGATGCTTCCGTCAAGTTCTACCTCTACACCGACGAAAACAGGCACGAAGCCACCGCTACCGTTCCTGCCGCCTCACAGAAGGTGTTCGAAGACGTGGTGGCCCTCATGAACATTCAAGGGAAGGGTTCCCTGGAGGTTTGCTCGGATCGTCCGTTGTTCGTGGTGAGCCGCACCTACACCGATACCGGCGAAGGGACCTTCGGCCAGTTCCTGGATGGCCACATTGGCGATTACGGCCTCGGCGCGGGCATGACCGCGGAGCTCATCGGTCTGCGCCAGGAAGAGGGCAAATTCAGGACCAACTTGCAGTTCACCAACGGTGGCACAACCCCAGCGGAAATCGAGGTTACGCTTTACGACAACGGCGGCCAGGCGCTTGCCACCTACACGGTTACGGTTCCCGCAGGCAAGGTGGTGCAGGACCTGCAACCATTCAAGAACCGCGCCAACCAACCCAACCTGGGCTGGGGCTTTGCCGGTGTGACCGTCAAGGTGGGCACCAACGTTCACGTGAGCGGCTCGGTGGTGGACAGCCGCACCAACGATCCCACCACCATCCCGCCCAAGCGGTAGAAGCTCAGAAAGCTAAACACCAGCGGCGGCCTTTTGGCCGCCGCTTTTTTCTGCGCGTTGAGCACAAACCGGCGCTTACTTACAGGGATTGCCCCCCGGGGGTTCGGGGCAAACCTGGTACTCGCTCCAGTCCACTTGAGCCGGGACAAACCGCCCGCGTGGCAATGGCAAGCGAGCGCTGCTGGCCCTGTTTCTCGGGCCATCAAGAGACTTCGGGTATCATCCCCGCCATGGAGAACGGCCTCACGTACAAGAACGCCGGCGTGGACATTGACGCGCAGGATCAGGCGCTGGCCCGCATCAAGGAGCTGGGGCGGGCCACGTTTACGCCGGGAGTCCTTTCGGACATTGGCAGCTTCGGCGGGCTTTTTACCCTGCAGCCGGAAAACCCCGAGGCCCCGGTGTTGGTGGCTTCCGCCGACGGTGTAGGCACCAAGCTCAAGGTGGCGCAAATGGCGGGAAAACACCACACCGTGGGGGAAGACCTGGTGAACCACTGCGTCAACGACATCCTGGTGCAGGGGGCGCGGCCCCTGTTTTTCCTGGACTACCTCGCTACCGGCAAGCTCCAGCCGCACGTGGTGGTGGAGCTGGTCTCCGGCATGGCCCGGGCCTGTCAGGTCCATGGGTGTGCTTTGCTGGGCGGGGAAACCGCAGAAATGCCGGGGTTTTATGGGCCCGGCGAGTACGACCTGGCGGGGTTCATCGTGGGTTTGGCTTTTCGGGACCGGCTTTTGGATCGGAACCGGGTGGCCGCAGGGGACAGCCTGGTGGCGCTCCCTTCTTCCGGGCTGCACACCAACGGCTACTCCCTGGCTCGCAAGGTGTTTTTTGAGACGCTCAAGCTTTCGGTGGACAGCTACGTCCCGGAGCTTGCCTGCACGGTAGGCGAGGAGCTCTTGAAGGTGCACCGGTCTTACTTTGCTGCGGTGTGGCCGCTGGTGGAGGCAGGGCTTGTTAAATCGGCAGCGCATATCACTGGCGGTGGTATTCCCGATAACCTGCCCCGGGCCTTGCCCCCGCATTTGGGAGCGGAAATTGACCTTAAAAGCTTCGACGAGCCGGCGGTTTTCCGGCTCATCCGCCAGGCGGGGAAGGTGCCCGAGGAGGACATGCGCCGCACCTTCAACTTGGGCGTGGGCATGATCCTGGTGGTAGGTGAACAGCATGTGGGCCAGGTGCTTTCCCGCCTGGTCCTGCACGGTCCCGGGTGGATCATTGGGAGGGTGGTGGAAGGCGCCGGTGTGCGTTTCGTGGGGGAGCGCGTTGGCTAAGGCCCGGGTTGGCGTTTTGCTTTCCGGTCGTGGTTCCAACTTCCTGGCCCTGGCGGAAGCCTGCCGGCGGGGGGAAGTGCCGGCGGACATCGTGCTGGTGGTTTCCAACCGACCGGAAGCCCCAGGGCTTGCCAAAGCGCAGGAGCTGGACATCCCAACCGTGGCCATTCCCAGCAAGGGGCTTGCCCGGGAAGAACACGAAAAGCACTTGCTGGCCGCCCTGCACCAGGCGCAGGTGGATTGGGTTTGTTTGGCCGGGTACATGCGCTTGCTTTCCCCGCAATTTGTGGCGGCTTTTCCCAACCGCATCCTCAACATTCACCCGGCGTTGCTGCCGGCCTTTCCCGGCCTGGACGCCCAGCGGCAAGCCTGGGAGTATGGGGTCAAGGTTTCAGGTTGCACCGTGCACCTGGTGGATGCCGGCTGCGACAGTGGCCCCATCGTGGTGCAGCGGGTGGTGGACGTGCGGGACGATGACACCCCGGAAACCCTGGCTGCGCGCATCCTGGAGCAGGAGCACATCGCTTACCCCCAGGCCCTGCGGCTGCTCCTCACCCGCCGGTGGCACATCGAAGGCCGCCGGGTGTTGTTTGCCCGGGAGGCTTGAGGTTTTCCGCTAAAGCGTGTTCAGTGACACCGATGGAGGCGGCGTACTGGCAATTGGTGGCGATCCTCCCGGCCCGGAAGTGCGCCTTCTCACCAACGAATGCCAGGAGGTCACAAGCCAGGAGGTCTGCGTTCTTCTCGCCGAACAGCGGATGGAGCTTTTGGAGGTTTTAGAGGGCATGTTGGCCTGCTTGCGGTCGCACCCCGAAATGGTGGTGCGGGGCCTTTAGAAACCACACAAGACATCTCCCTTTTTTGCGGTGAGTTGCTGCTCGGGTGGACTGCCTTTTCGCAAGCACCCAAGGTGGGCCACCTACGGGAGAGCCACATCCACAGCTGGAGCACGACCAGCCTCATCCCAACGTTCCGAAAAGCTGTGAAGTCTGAGCTGCCAAACAAGCGCATGAGCGGCGGCAAAATCTTCAGGAGCTTGCTTTCAGAAAGGTTTTCTTCACCAGCTGGAGGAGGCACCACCCCCACCAAAGGAGCCACCACCACCGGAAAAGCCGCCGCTCCAAAAGCCCCCCCGGCCTCGGGGTGATGCCGAGCCAAACATGGCCAGCGCTGGATAGCGACGCCGAAACCGCCGTCCCCAGGAGCTATGACCCACGAGCACCTTGACGATGGGCACTCCCAAAAGCCAGAGCACACCTACGACGAGGCCAGCATGGGGCTGAACCACCGTGGTAAGGGCGGTCCAAAAGGGCAGCAGCACAAACCAGGTGTACCAACTGTGAAAGCCCTGGGCAAAGAGCGCTCGGAGGGTAAAGGGAGTGAGGGCTGCGGCACCAATGAGAAAGATGAAAAGCCTGAAATACCAGGGAGCGTTCTGAGCAGAGCGTTTTTTGGGCACCACCTGGTCCACCTGCTTTTCCCCGGAAATTAGGGCGGCCACGGCAGCCACAGCTTCTTCCACACCGGCATCGAATCGGCCGGCGCGAAAGTGGGGCCGCACCAGGTTGTCCAGGATTCGCCGGCAGGTGGCGTCGGTGAGGACGGACTCCAGGCCGTAGCCCACCTCCAGCCGCATCTTGCGGTCGCTCTTGGCAATCAAAAACAGCACCCCGTTGTCCTTGCCCTTTTGCCCCAGCTGCCAGGTGGACGCCACCCGGTGGGAAAAATCCTCCAGGCTTTCCCCTTCCAGCGAGGGGATGATGAGGATCGCCATTTGGGCGCCAGTGGCCTGCTCGAGGCTGGCGAGCTTCTGCTCCAACCGGGCGCGGGTTTCTTCATCCAAAAGCCCCACCAGATCGTTGACCCGCCCGGAAAGGTAGGGGACCTCCAAAGCAGCCGCGGAAACGGCGGCAAAAACCAGGGCGGCGAAAGCAAAAAAGCGGCGCATGCTCACCGCTCCTCCAGCCGCAAGCGGTCGGAAAGCTCGTTGGTATCCCCCGGCTCCACGGTGATGCCGGCCTCAGCAAGCAACTGCGCGCACTTTTTGATGCCGGCAATGAGCGCCTGCACCGGTTGCCCCAGGCGGATGCCCTGGGCCACCTCGCTGGCGATGCCCTGCCAGCGCTCCTGGGGGATGCGGGAGGCAATGCCGCGATCCCCCAGCACCACCACCTGGCGCTCAAAAAGCGAAACCAGGATCAGCATCCCCGTTCGTTTTTTGGTGGCAAACACTTCTTCGGTGAGGAAGGCGTGCTCGGCGCGCTCCCGCACCTGGGTGGTCATTTCCTCCTGGGTGAGAAAAACCCGGGCCACGGGGGGCAGGGTGGAGGCCAGAAGCCAGCCCAAAGCTGCACCCACAAAGGGCGGGGTGAGGATCCAGAACTCCAGGGGCAAGCCCCAAACTTCCACGAGCTTGAGAAGCAGGGAAACCAGGGCGGAGCCGGCCAAAGCCCCTAGCGCTGCTGCTCGCCAGGCTGCTTGCGGGTAGTGACCGGCGGCTCCCACCACTACTGGCACAACCTCCGCGGCGCTTTCCTTTTCCACCGCTTTTACCGCTTCCACCACCGCCTGCTGCGCTTGGGCGTCGAAAAGCTCTTCAAGCTTCATCCCGGTCCCCTTGACCGCAAGCTTACCATGCGTGGATAGTACGGTTGTGCTTTCCGTGCTCGCCGCTGTTCCTGTTTTCGTGAGTTTGTGCTTCAAGCCGTCCCCCGAAAGCTGCCTCACCCCGCCGGTGCTGGTGGAAGCGGAAGTGTGGTGCGAGCGCGCGGTGGAGGGAGCGGAGGTGCGCTGGATGGTGGATGGGGAGGCGGTGGCATCGGACCGACTTCGGGGTCTGGGCCCAGAAACGCAAAGGGTCGCCATGATCTTGGACCCGGTGCGGCTCACGCATCGGGTGGAGGTGGCCCTCTTTGTCCACGGCTCGGAGGCCCGGGACCGCATGGTGTTGCCACCCGTTTGCCCTTTCCTGCTGCAACTGGATAGCTTCCGGTGGAACTCTAAAGGCCTTACGGTGCGGCTTTCCAATGAAGGTCCCGCGCCTTCGGGCAGCGTGGCGCTGCGCTGGACCATCAACGGGGTCCTGTACAGCCAGCAGCGCTTGGACCCGCTTCCGGCCGGCACTACAGCGGAGCTGCACCTTCCAGCTTCGGCAAGCTCGCTTCTGGAAGCGGCTCTCACAGGGCCCGAGCCAGGCGAAAAGGGGCGCTCTCGCTTGACACCGGTGGTGGTGAGCCTGGAGGCCCGGCCTGGACCGGGCGACCTGGAGGCCCCCGTGAAAACCTGGCAGTTTTTCCTGGGCTACGCCGGGGTGCGAGGATCAGCCCGCCGGTAATGGAACAGGCAAGGAACACTGACAGCGCATCCCACCCTGGGACGCCAGACTTCCGCAAGCCTTGAGCCCCGTAGCTTTTGGGTGTTCCCTTGCCTTGCGCTGGGATGGTGTTTACATTAAAGACATGAGCTTGCTCTTGGCAGCGGTTCGGGACGCGGGCTTAATCCTTTGCCTGAGCGCGCAAACCGGGGACCCCTGTACCGTTTCCCCCATCGTGGTGGAAGCGGAGGTGGCGCCTGCGGCGGCCGCGGCAAAGGGTCGCTTTTCCTGGCGGGTGGACGGCAAGGAGGTGTACTCGGGGATCTTGACCTTTGAGGGTGGGCGCCCCCAGCGGGTGGCCATGGTGCTGGAGCCCCGAAAACCCGAACACCTGGTAAGCCTGGAAGTGAAAATTGGCAAAACCAAATCCAGGCGGGATTTGCGCCTTTCCCGGGCGATTTGCCCGTTCCTGTTGCAGCTGGAGGACTTTTCGCTTTCTCCCAAGGGCGTCGAGCTGGTGGTGACCAACCGCGGTCCTTTTCCCTCCGGGCCGGGGGTTTTGGAGTGGCGGATCAACGGCGTTCGCTCGCACCGTAACCAGGTAGATTCCATCCCTCCGGGAGGGCGTGCGTTGTTCCTTTTGCCGGCAGAAACCAGCGGCATGCTCGAAAAGGCGCTCACCCAACTTTTTCTCTTTGGGGGCAGAAGGCGGGTGCCGGTGGTGGTCAGTGCCCGCTTAGAGTTTGCCCCCAACCTCCTGTACCCGGGTATTGAGCAGTTCGACCTGGTGGCGGGCTATCTCGAGCGGGCGCCTTACTTCGAATGGCGGCAGGGCTGGTGGAATGATCTGGATCAGCGCCCCGTGCAGCGCTTTCCGGAGTTCCCACCGCAAACCCACTTGCCCCCGCCACCTCGCCGGTAAACGCCGTTTCCTTCCCTGTTTGCCTCCTGGTGGAGCTTAGAAAATCGGCGGATCGGAAATGGGATTCCCGCTGAGGCGGAACTCGGGGTCCGAGGTGCCGTTGTCATTGACGGTCACGGAGGGGAAAAAGTAGAGGTCGCTGAAGCTGGTGTCCAAAAACACCACGTATAGCAGGGCCCGATCGGTGCTGGTGCTGCCCACCCCGAAGTAACCGAAAACGTCGTTCAGTTGCGCAAACCCGGTCAGTCTCTCCGAAGGGTTTGCTGGCCATTCCTTGGTCAGGGTGCCAAACTCCGGGGAGGAAAGGATCATGCGCACGCGATAGCTGCTTCCCTCGTTTTTGCTGGGAATCACCGCCAAGTTGGTGCGGTAGGCACCGTTGCGCAGGTTGAAGAAGTAGCCCCTGTAACTAAAGCTGTAAGGGTGGAGCAGGCTGGTTTCCATACCGAAAGTGCCGGTACTGGCCTGATTGTAGACTTTGGCCCGCGCCTGACCATAGAAAATCGTGTAGTAGTAATAGGCCCCGGACATCCAGGCGTACCCCTTTTGATCGCTGGGCACGTTGAAAAACTCCGAGGACCGCAGCGCATCCCGGAAAACTTTGCCTTCAAACGGCTGCAACACCGTGGTCCTGGTGGCGTCCGGTGCACCCGAGTTGTTGCCTTCTCGGAAGTAGCGGAAGCGGTACTCCCAGGCCATGTGAAAACCGTTGTACAGCTCAATGTCGGTGCGCCACTGGGAGCCCGCTCTCCCCGGAAGGTGGGCTACCGAAGGGAAAAGCACGCGGGTTTGGGTGGCTGTGGAATAAGGAGCCCTGTCATCGCAGCTTGGGTCTGGATCAAAGGTGGCCACCAGGTTGGTCACTGGGGTGCCGGCGTCATCGCGCACAAACCGCAGGGAAAAGTACTTGTACCTTTTGTTGTCATCGGGATCGGTACTGGGACCTAACTGCGGAAACGAATGTTTAAACACGATGAGGTTCCATCCCGCCCTGAGGTTGGCCGGATACTTGTACTCGTCCACGGTGTAAGGCTTCCCACCCCCTGAGTTGCGTTGGCCCACCAGGGTGCCGTTGATCCATAGTTTGAAATAATCCGAGGCCCCAACCCAGGCGCGAACCGCCTGTGCGGAGGGGCTCTTGACCCAGGTTACGAAATACCTCGTCAAATCCGTGTTGTCGTAGGTGCAGGTGCTGCTATTAAAGGGTGCCTGATAGTAAGTGGTATAGATCATCTTGTCGCGCCATAGCTCGGCGCCCATGGTTGGTGCCTGGGGGACGTCTGTGATTGGCAGCGAAGAACATCGGCCCGAAATGGTGGCTTCGCCAACCGGGTCCTCGTCAATTCCGGCGCTCAACGCGTAATAGTGGTAAAGCCAGTGGGTAATGAACTGCTTTTCCTGGAGTTCCGTAGGCGCTGCCTGGGGAAAAACCGAAATCCCCAACGAACGGGCAAACTCTTCCAGGGGGATTTCACCCTCTCGCACGGCCTCGAGGGTGTGCGGCTGGATTTGCGTTACCAGCTCCGGCGGCGCCGAGGCCAACACTTGCTCCAGCGTAATCGCCCCGCCAGGCGGAACAATAACTGCCGCTAAGGTCAAAAGAGCTGGGTTGAGCACAGAACCCCCTTTCTTGTAACACAGAATAGGTTGCAATCTCGCTTCTGTCAAGGACTTCCAATGGCCGAAAACTAACCTGGGCGCGGGCCCTGTCACTCGCGGGCTCGGCGGTACAGACATAGCGTTGCGAAAGCCAGCGAGCAGCAAATCTCTCGCCGTTCGCTTGCGGCACTGTCTCTGGAGGAGTCATTCTGCTTGGAATTTAAGCCTACCTGTCGCTTTGCAAATCCACCACTTGCGATTTAGGCCGACATTTCTCCGACGCGGGGCGGGCGGCTCCCTGATGTGGTGCCGGCGGCTCTCTGGTGTGGGGCCGCCGCCCCTGCGGCGGCGGGGGCAGGCAAGGCAAGCGAGCATCCGGCTTTGCCGGTGCCAGCGGTGGGGCGAGCGGAGGCCGGCTTTGCCGGCTGGAGCGTGGGGGCTTGGGGGGCAGAGCGGGCGGGTGTGCGGGGGGCACTGCGCGCGGGCCCCCCAAGGGAGAGAGCGGGGCTAAGCGAGCGGAAGGGTGGGCGGAGCGCGAGCGGCCCCCCGCGCGGGATGTGGGGCCGCCGCTCCTGCGGCGGCGAGGGCAGGCAAGGCAAGCGAGCATCCGGCTTTGCCGGTGCGAGCGGTGGGGCGAGCGGAGGCCGGCTTTGC
>FWWM01001967.1_pt1 | contig 58641 bp, 48 predicted proteins | sample 2228351 | NCBI WGS metagenome assembly FWWM01 (sample SAMEA103939774, study PRJEB20133) | metagenome
CCAGTTCCGTCGCCTTGCGGTCCGGCCGGACATTGAACGCAATGATAATTGCGCCAGTAGCGGAAGCCAGCAGCACGTCCGTTTCGGCCACGGCTCCGACACCGGCATGCACAATCTTGATCTTGACCTGCTCGGAGGAGAGCTTGGGCAGCATTTCGCTCAGCACTTCGACCGAGCCCTGCACGTCAGCCTTGACAACGATCGGGAGTTCCTTTACCTCGCCGGCCTTAAGCTGTTCGTGCAATTGATCGAGGGTAACGCGCGGGCCGGAAGTGCGAGCCAGTGAGGCTTCGCGGCGCTTAGCCTGCCGGTATTCCACGATGTGGCGTGCCTTGGCTTCTTCGGCGACCTGGAACTGGTCGCCCGCCTCCGGCAGACCTTGCAGGCCTAGCACTTCCACTGGGGTGGAAGGGCCGGCTTCTTTCACGCTCTGACCTCGATCATCGAACATGGCACGGACTTTTCCATATACGGCGCCACAGATGAAGGCGTCACCTACGCGCAGGGTACCGTTCTGAACCAGCACGGTGGCTACCGGGCCGCGCCCCTTGTCAACGCGAGACTCAAGCACAGTCCCCGTAGCCGGGGCATCCGGATTGGCTTTGAGCTCACGCATGTCGCCGACCAGAAGGAGCATCTCCAGAAGCCGGTCGAGATTCCTTTTCTGTTTGGCAGACACTTCCACCATGACAGAATCGCCACCCCATGCTTCGGGCACCAGACCCTGGTCGGCAAGTTGGCGTTTAACGCGCTCGGGCTGGGCCTCGGGCTTATCCACCTTGTTGATAGCAACAACGATTGGGACGTTCGCAGCTTTTGCGTGGTCAATGGCTTCCAGCGTCTGGGGCTTCACGCCGTCGTCGGCGGCAACCACCAGCACGACTATATCGGTTACTTTTGCACCGCGAGCACGCATGCGAGTGAATGCTTCGTGGCCTGGCGTGTCAATGAACACCACCTTGCGGCCGTTCACCTCCACTTGGTAGGCGCCGATATGCTGGGTGATGCCGCCGGCTTCGCCTTCGACCACGTTAGTCTTGCGAATCACATCCAGCAGGCTGGTTTTGCCGTGGTCCACATGGCCCATCACGGTGACGACAGGGGCGCGCGGCTGCAGCTTTTCCGGCTTTTCCTCGCGGACAACTTCCTGGGCGACTTCTTCCTCGAAGGAAACGACCTTTACAATTCCGTTGAAGGCTTCGGCCAGTGTGGTCGCGGTCTGGGTGTCCAGCGCCTGGTTGATGCTGGCAAAGATGCCCTTGTCGAGCAGGGCCTTCAGCAAGTCCTTGGCGCGCACGTCCAGCTTTTCCGCGAGTTCGCGAACGGTAATGCCCTCGGTAATCGTAACTTCTCGCGGTTCGCGAACCACAGGTGGGGGAGGAGCCACTGCCCTCACCCCGCGTCGTTCCGTCATCCCCGGCCGCGCACGGACCGGGTGGAGCTTGCGTTCGCCCTCTTCAAACCTCTTCTCGATCAGCGGCCGGCCGCGCGCAGGCTTCCGCGCGTAGATGGGTTTGCCGGGCTCTGCTTTGGGCGGAATCTTTTCAGGAACGAGCGCCGTTGACCTTGCCGCAGGTTGGGCCGGCTGCCGCGCGGCCGGCGGCCGCTGTGCCGGTCGTGCCGGCGTGGCGGGCCTTGCCGGCTGCCGAATCACAGGAGCAACGGGACGCGCCGTCTTCGCCGCCGGCGCTCCGGGGAGTGCAGGCTGCTTTGCCGCAGGAACCATGTGACTCGGAGCAGGTTTGCGTGCAGTCGCCGGCGGGGCGGCAGGAGGCTCGGGCTGCGGAGGAACTGGTTTCACAGCAGGAGCACCGGCGGCCGGCCGTGCGGCTGTGGGCGGAGCTGGCTTGGCTACCGCCCCTTGCGGGGGCGCCGGCTTGGCCGGAGGCCGCGCCTTCGCGGCTTTTGTGGCAGCTTCCACAGCCGCTTTCTTGGCGGCAGCTTCAGCTTCGGCCACTGCTTCCGCTTCGGCCATTTGCCGGAAATGCTTGCGTACCTTGTCTGCAAGCTCTTCTTCAATCGAGCTGGAGTGGGTCTTGTTTTCGGTCACACCGAGTTCCGGCAAATACTCGAGGATCACTTTGGCCTTGACCTCGAGCTCGCGGGCCAGCTGGTTAATACGAATGTGTCCTGATTCCGCCATTGAACCTCAGGTGTTCTCTTCTTCCGGTTTCTCTTCGGGCGCTTCCGAGGCCTGCCCGGTTTCTTCCGCAGAGTTCTCACCGAGCGCATCGCCGGCCACCGCTCCCCCTTCGGTGTGAAGGTCCGCTGCGGCGACAGGTTCCATCTCGATCGGAGGGGGTTCTGCGCCGGATTCGCCCGCGCCATCTTCGATCGCCGTTTCCTCCTCGCCTTCCTGCTGTGCCTCGACGGATTCAAAATGCCCGGCGACGGCGACGCGGATTTTCTCCACCATCTTTTCGCCAATGCCTGGGATTTCCATCAACTGCTCTGGCGTCATTTCTGCCAGGCGCTCGATCGAACTGACGCCATGCTGCGATAGCTTTTCGATCGTTTTCGGACCAATACCCTTCAGCTCATCGAGCGGAGTCGTCGGAGCGGTGAGCGCCACCATCTGTGCTTCAATCTCGCGGCGCTTTTCTTCTTCGCTCTTGATGTCAATGTTCCATCCAACCAGCTTGCTGCCCAGGCGAACATTCTGCCCTTTCTTGCCAATGGCGAGCGAAAGCTGGGTATCTTCGACGATCACTTCGAGCCGCTTTTCGGCCGGATCAACAATCTGCACCCGGGTGACCTTTGCAGGACTCAAGGCCTTCTGGGCAAACGTAATGGTGTCATCCGAGTACGGAATAATGTCAATTTTTTCGCCCCGCAGCTCGCGAATGATGGACTGCACGCGCATGCCTTTCATGCCCACGCAGGCCCCGACGGGGTCTACATCCTTGTCGCGACTCTCGACGGCAATTTTGGTGCGCTCGCCGGCCTCCCGCGCAACCGCACGGATCTGTACGGTACCGTCGTAGATCTCGGGTACTTCCATCTCAAACAGCCGCTGCACAAGGGCCGGGTCAGCACGCGATACAATCACCTGAGGACCCTTGGTGGCACGTTCGACCGCCTTGATAACCACGCGCAGGCGGTCCCCTACATTGTAAGTTTCCAGCCGCGACTGTTCCCGGCGCGGCATGCGAGCTTCGGTGCGGCCCAGATCTACGATCACATCCGGCCCTTCAGTCCGCTTTACAATGCAGTTGACCAGCTCTCCGACACGCCCGTTGAACTCATTGAAGATGGTGTCGCGCTCGGCCTCGCGCACTTTTTGCATAATGACCTGTTTGGCCGTCTGCGCGGCAATGCGGCCCAGGACAGCCGCTGGCTTGGGCTGAAGGATTTCGCCTCCCACTTCAGCACTTGGGTCAATCGCCCGGGCCTCTGCAAGTGAAATCTGTTTCTTCGGGTCTGTCACTTCCTCGACAATCGTGCGAACGGAATAGATATCCACCTGCCCTGTTTCGGGATCGAACTTGGAGCGGAGTTCTTCGTCCGTCTTGTAGTATTTGCGTGCGGCCACTGCCATGGCATCTTCAATGGCCGCGACAATCACCTCAGGCTCGATATGCTTTTCCCGGCTGATCTGTTCGATTGTCTGGTACAGAAGATTCGCCACGATCTGTTCCCTCTAAAATTCAACTACTAGGTTCGCTTTCCGGACCAAAGCCAGCGGGAAGCGCACCATTTGCCCGCCGACTTCCAACTGCACATTGCCGTCTGCGAATCCCGCTAAGCGGCCTTCGAAAAACTTCGACCCCGCGACCGGCTCGCTCAACACGACCTTCGCGAGCCGGCCGACAAAGCGCTGGTAATCAGCCGGCGTGCGAAGCCTTCGATCCAGGCCCGGCGAACTCACTTCTAGGATGTACCGGGGCCCGGGCACCAGGTCCTCGACGTCCAAGATGACGCCAAGCTGCTGACTTACCCGCTCGCAGTCGCGGTGGCTGATGCCCTCAGGCTTGTCAATGTAAACGCGAAGGAAGCGCTGTTTGCCAATTTTCCACTCCACATCAACGATTTCCATCCCTTCGGAGCGGGCGACGCGCTCTGCGGCTTCGCGGATTTTTTCCAGCTTCATCTTTTCAGAGGGCCTCGCCTCGGCTCGGAATGAACTCCCCAGTCGAGGCCCGCAAGACGCAACAAAAAAGTGGGCTCGCGCCCACTAGGACGTGCGACCTACCTCAACACTTGTTAGTATAGCCGGTATCCCGCTTCCGCGCAAGAACTACCCGCTGCAGTCGCGAACGCGTCCCCGCAGCCGGAGCTGTCCGTGCGCTGGTCTATTGCTCGACCAGTTTCTGAAACCCCGGGTACTCGCGGAGTGGGCTCGAAAGCGTCGTCGGGCCGGGCAGCGAGCTTGAAGCGCGGATTTGCTTGAATCGCCTTTGAGAGCCAATGGAATGCCGGGTTTGCAAAGCCGGCGCGGCGGATTGCTGGCCGCGGCTGTCCCCGCCCTCTTCCTGGCCGGCCGCCAAAGCCGCCAACAATTCGCCAGCCAATTCGGCCGGCGAATCAAGAAAAGCCCTCTTCCATGGCCAGCACCACCTGTTCGCCGGCAAGAATATTGCTCTGCAGAGCATAGGAGCGGCCTTCCGAATCGCTCCCGCTCCGTCCACCGGCGCAAGGTGTGCATCGTTCGCCGGTGCAGGTATAAGACCGGTCGCTGGTGTCCACAATGCCAATTTGCCTGCGGTTGCGCAGGGAGTCTGCATGCGTCAAAAGCTTCACCACCTGCACGGGCGTGAGTCCCATCCGCAAAAGCTCACGGCCCCGGGGACCGTAGCTGACAATGGCGAGGGCCTGGGTGGCAACCGCCCCTAGGCCTGACTCCACCCACGGAACCACCGGGCCGACTGAAAAGAATTTCGATTGGACGGCGACCCCGACGTCCTGTGTGGCGGCGTCGTAGGCGACTAAGGAAGACGTCGCAACCGGTGTGGCTTGATCCGCTTCCTGAGGCCGGGAGGCCGCCAGTCCCATCGCTATGGACATAGTGACAAGAAAGCGCAGCAGCAGTTGCTGCACGATTTAGAAACCTCTGTCTGAGAGCATTGGGCCGAGGTTGGCAAACTGGAAGGGAAACAAAAAGGCCCTCCCAGAAGACGCCAGAGGGCCGGAAGCAGCGGATCGGGTTAGAGCTCCTGGGGTGGTCGTGGCGGAGGCTGCTGCTGTTGAGGCCGGGTCTGGCCGGGCGACTGCGGCTGCTGGGCCGGACGCGCTGATGTCGAAACCGGATGCGCCTGATCGTATAAGCGAATGATGTCCTGGGTGATGTCCACAGCGGGATCCGCATAGACGACGCCGCTCTGCCCCGAAACGTCAAGCACGACAGCGAAATTGTTTTCGCGTGCGTAGCGGTCAACCACTTCCATCATTTTCAGGCCGATGCGCTCCACGACCTCGTTTTCGGCGATGCCCAAGTCCTCCTGAAAATCCTCCTGTTTGCGCTGAAACAGCCGCTGCAATTGAGTAAACTCACGCGAGAGACGGGCTTTTTCCTGGTCACTCAGGACACGGTCGTTTCGCAAGCGATTCTGAATGTCTTCGAGCTGCTTCCTGAGGTTCTCCAGTTCCGTCTGCCGAGCGGCAAACTGCGACTGCAGTTCCGCAGAGGCTTGCTTGCCTTCGGCGCTGGAGATGATGGCCTGCCGCACATTGAGAATTCCCACTTTGCGAATGCCAAGCTGCTCCTGGCCAGAGGGAGCCTGACCCGAGGGCTGTTGCGCCTGAGCGCTGGCGCCAGGAATTGTAAGCAGGATTGCCAGGGCAAGAGTTGGTGTCCGGTACTTCATCCTATCTCCTTAAAGCAGAATTAGGCCAGCCACAAATGGGTGATTATAGGGACCATACAATAGCCAGGTCAATCTAAAATACGGCTCCTAGCTCCGATGCAGCGGCACAATATCAGGTTGGCCCAGCCGGGCCACCCGGCAAGTCGGGAGCACCTGGACACTTCCGCGGTCCTGCTTAGCGAGGGAGCGGAATCAACAGGATACGGTCGTTATCTTCGTCAGCCACGACAGCAATATTTGTGCGCGGATGGATCTCCACCGAGAATCGGGCCGAACCGTCCATGCCGAATACGGTACGCACTCGGCGATCAATCAAGTCCATCACGGACATGGTCCTGCTGGCGGTGTTGACGGTCACCAGCGTACTGGACAGGAAATTCACAGCCACAGAAGTCGGATTGATACCGACGCGCACCGGAAGAATTTGGCCGGTATCGGGATTCACTACGGCCAAATTGTTGGTCAAGCTGGAAGTCACAACAAAGCGGTCGGATCCTGAGTCATAGGCCACACCGGTCGGTAACTGGAGTCCGGGGATGCGCTGAACCACTGCCGGCGAAGTATCCAGAGTGACGAAATTCAGGCTATTCTGAACCGCATTGGCGACCGCAGCCAGATTGCGGCTGGGATCGATGGCCACTGCAATCGGACCCTGGTCCACGGTGACTGTCGAAAGTACAGCCGTGGAGCCCACATCAAGCAGTGTGACGGTGTTCGAGGCGTTGTTCGTCACCACCGCGATATCCCGTTCGGGGTTGATGGCCACGCCAGTCGGTTCCGTGCCCACTGCTACGTTTGTGACAAATGACAGATCATCGAGATTGATGAAGCTGGCACTGTTCGCTCCCCGGTTTGCGACAACCGCCCGGCCCAGACGAGAGCTAACCGCCACCCCTTGCGGGTCCGTGCCCACAGAGATGGTCGCGAGCACCGTTCCCACCGCCAGGTCTACAATCGAAATATCGTTCGACCCGCTGTTGGTGACAACTGCCAGGTTCCGCTCCGGATCAATGGCTACGCCTCTGGGTGCGTCACCGACCTCAATGGCCTCAAAGACGGCGAGTGTCGTGGCGTTGGAAACCTCTCCTCCCGGGTTCGCCACATCAACGACAAACCGCCGCGCAGCCGCCAGCATCGCGGCGGGCACAGTGGCCGTCAGGCGGCGCGCGTTCACAAACGTAGTCGCCAGGGGAGTCTGGTCAAGGCGAACTTCCGAGCCGGCTATAAACCCATTGCCGACGATGCTGAGTGTTAGATCCGAAGAAGCAGTGAAGGTGATGACCGGGCTCAACTGAAGCAGATGGAGCTCCCGAAGGGCACCGAGGTCCAGGATAGAAACGTCGTTGCTCCCTTGGTTGACGACCACCGCGCGGTTAGTGACAGGATCGAAGGCCACCGCGACGGGGTCCGTACCCGCAGCGATTGTGGCCAGCCGGGATGGAGTTCGCAAATCGATGATGGAAACCAGATCCGTGTTCGGATTCACAGTCAGTCCGATGTCGGTCAGCGGATTGGCCGCCGCGGCCACGTGTCCCGGTTCCAGGTTTAAATTGCGTACCGTCTGATCGGTAAGGTCAAACAGATTAATTGAACTGGTAAGAGGATTGGTCAGAATGGCGCGCTGGGTTTCTGTGTTCAAACCCACTCCCCGGACGTCGAGCCCAACCGATACAGAAGCGACCACGCTGCGGCGCCCGAGATCCACCAGCGTTAGCGCCCCCGCACCGCCAGGGGTCACGATCGCCCAGTCCAGCCGCGGGTCCACGGCAACCGAGGGATTCTGGCCCGTGCTCACCGTGCGCTGACCACCTCCGACCGTGCCGACGAAGGATTTCGATTCGAGGTCGAATACGGATGCGAAGTTTGTTGTCTGGTGGGCGATCAACGCAAGCCCGCTCAGTGGATTCAGACCAACCGCGAATGGCGAGGGAGCCTCGCCGCCTGCCTCGAAGGGAGGTACGGGAACCGTCGCAATGACGTTGGCGGTGGCAAGGTCCACCACAGATACGTCCTGACTGCCATTATTGACGACCAGGGCCAGGTTTCTTTCGTTGTCCACGGCCACGTCCGTCGGAGTATCGCCCACGGCGACGGTCGTCACCGCGAAGGTTGCCAGATTAATGATGGAGACGGAGTTCGATCCGCGGTTGACCACAACCGCAGTCCCTGTCGCCGTGTTCACGGCCACAGCCGACGGCTGGATGCCGACACCAACGGTGGCGAGCAAGGCGGGTGCGGCGGAAGGTTGTACCGCCAGATTAATCGCCGCTGTCGCTGCGGCCGCCGGATTGCGGATGAGCAGCGGGAACAGGCCTGCATTGGTCAGATCAGCCGAAGCAATGGCCACGTTCATGCGGCGGGCGTCGAGAACGGTGGCCGCGCGGATCTGCCCGGCAAACTCGACTTCCAGTGAAGAAGAATAAAAGCCTCCGTTCAACGTCACACTGACGGCGGGGCCGCCCTGAGGCGCGCTGTCCGGAGACGTGCCCACGACAGCGGGACGAACGGCTTCTACCGTGACTTCCGCTGGATCGGAAAGATTGCCATTCTGCCTCTCCAGATCGAATCTCAGTGTGCCCGGGGTGCTCATCTGGTCCGCAGTGAGCCGCACTCGCATCAGCCGGGAGCTCAACGGCGTGCCCGGCACAGCGACGCCGTCGAGGCGAACCGTCGTGGTGCCGCGGAAATTCTCGCCAGCAAGTAGAAAGTCCTGGAACAGGGAATTCTGAGCCACGCGACTGGGCGTGACGGAAGCAAGGATAGGATCTGCGCCGGCAAACACGGTCACCGTTGCGGTGTCAGACTGCCTGGGATCAAATTCGGCGACCGCCTTGACAGTGACCGTCGCCGGGGAAGGCGGACTGGCCGGCGCCGTGTACAGACCCGTGGGGCTGATGGTGCCCACGGTATCGTTTCCGCCCTCAATGTTATTCACCGACCAGGTCACATTGTTATTGCTCGTTCCGGTGACCGTGGCAATGAATTGCAGCGTTTCCTCGGTATTGATCCCAATCCCATCGGGACTGACAGTCACGCGCACACCGGAATCAATGCTGACAATCGAAAGGCCGCTGACTGATTCATCGACCACGCTGGCGGCCTTGACCTTCACGGCCGTGGAAAAAGCCGTACCGCCGCCGCTGGTGGCGTCCGCAGCGGTCTGGTTGTAAGTAAACTTGGTGTCGGAGGGAACTGAAGCGACTACAAAGGTCCCATTGAAAGTTGTGTCGGTCACGCCAGAAATCGTCACAATCTGATTGACGACGAATTCATGGGCAGCGGTGGTAGTAATCGTGACCACGTTGGAGGCACGCACAGCGCCGTTACCGTCCGCAATCGTGGCGGTGACCGCCGGCGGCAATGCGGCGGGAGCCGTGTACACCCCTTGCTGCGTGATGGTACCGACCGAGTTATTTCCGCCTTCTATATCATTCACGAACCAGGTTACGGTGATGTTCTCGACCCTGCCGTTTCCACTGGAGGCATCCTGCCCAACCTGGGCGTAGGTAAACGTGGTGGAAGAAGGTACCGACGCTACAGTGAAGGTACCATTGAAGGTGGCATCGGTTACTCCGAGAATGGTGACGCGGTGGCCCTCGGACACACGGTGTGCTGCGGTGGTTGTGATGGTCACGACGTTATTCGCACGCACCGCGCCGTTGGTGGCGGCGATGGTTGCCACCTCCGCGCCGGTCACCGTGGCTACGAACTGCTGCAATTGATTCACGAGCAAGACGGCGGCAGCGGGTGAGACCGAAACCTGAACGCTGGTGCTGCCATTATTATTGTTGCCCCCACCGCCACAACCCCATAGAAACGTACCTACGAACAGTATGAATGAAGTCAGAGACCTCCACCGCTTCATGCAAAGCTCCTCTCTAACAGCTCGCACCCGTTCGACCCTGCTGACGCACCAACCCCGGAGCGCGACCGCGAGCAATTCCACACAGGCCCACCACTAGAACGTCCGGCTTACTGTAAACCGGAAGGTACGCAGCGGTTCAAAGAAATTGATCCGCAAGGCTCCGGTATCCAACAGCCGATGCATCTGGGGCAGGATCTGGGATTCCAGCACTCCCGGAGGCAGCGAATTCCGGAACTCCTCGCTGAGGAAAAAGTCGCCTCTCGGCTCGACGATCACCTGCCTATAGCGCGTCAGGTTATACGCCCAATAGAAGCGAAATGGCGCATTGACGATGGGCAATTGAACCACAATCTCGGCGCCGGCCGAAGTCCTCAGGCGGAAATTCGACCCGGGGGCAAGATCCAGCAGGCTGCTGATCTCCGTGTTCGGGAACTGCGAACGCAACCGATCCAGACCCTCCGGGGTGAGAGTCAACTGGTTTCTGCGCGCAATACCATTCAGGCCTGCGTCCACAAACAAGCTCAGGCTCAAGGGTCCGACCAGCGGAATGCGATACTCGGCGTTTGCCACAACCTGCGCATCCCCGCCGGGAAACGTCGTGCGATAGTCTAGTACGGGAACATTCAGGAAGCGCAGGCGCGGATTTCCGGAGCCGTCCAATTCGGTCGGGTCAAAAAAGAAAAGCTGCACGCTGGTGGCCGTCGGAACGAATGTAATCGGAGTAATGTTGCGGATGTCGAATCCCCGTACGCTATCTTCCCCGCCGAGGAAGAAGCGGTTGAATGGCGGCAGCACCTGGCCGCCATAACCCGTCGCAAAGGCAGTCAGCAGGCGGAACCCTAGCGTGTTTCGTCCCCGGTTGATGGGCCGGAAATACTTCGCCTCGATTACCTGGGTGTAGGTGTTTACATTGCCCCCCAGCGGCCCGCCCTCCACGCTGGAAGAGATGAACAGGCTCTTGCCACTGGTCGGATTGATGGGGTGATTGATCGTGTTGTAGCTAAACGTGGGGACTAGACGGCTCGAGCGGATGCCGCGCAACGCCGAAGGCCCTGCAAAACTGCGGAACTGCAGATTCTCGAAGATCAACTGCGAGGCTTCGCTGAAAGCGGTGACGTCACTGGTCGTGTACGAATAGGTCAGGCCGACCCGGCTGAAGGCAAACCGACGCAATGGATAGCTGGCGAACACAGTAAAGCCGGAACTGTTCTGATCGAAGTTCTGAGTCAGGTTCGGATCCAGTTGGATCGGGCGGCCGATCAGCAAAGCCGTCTCGCGGGCCTGATCAAAACTGAACCGACTGGAAAACACCGTGAAGCCGGCGGAGATCGGCCGGTCAAACAGGTAGGGTTCGGTAAACCCAAAGAGGAAATTCCGCTGCCGGTCGCCAAATTCGGCGGCGAAGCTGAGCGTTTCACCGAGTCCCAGGAAGTTATTTGTCTGGTAGGAAAGTCCCACGAAACTGCCCGCGATTCCGCTGACGCCTCCCGTCAGCCCGATAGACTGCTTGCCCTTCTCTTTTACCTTCAAGAGCAAGTCCAACGTCCCGTCTTTCAGATTCCGTTTCATTTCGACGTGTTCTTCGGCCTTGATGGGCTCGAAGTAATCGAGCTGATTCAGCCGCAGGATGCTGATTTCCCATTTACGGTTGTCGAACATGTCGCCTTCATCCAGCAGAATCTCGCGGCGGATGACCTTATCGCGGGTGGTGGTATTGCCCTGAAACTCGATGCGGCGCACGAAGAACTGCTTCTGCTCGTCAAATTCAAGCGTAAGATTGATGACTTTGTTGTCCGAATCAATGTCAAACAGGGGCTGTGCAGTGAAATCAATGAAGCCGAACGTTCCGTAAAGCTTCTGATAGTCCTGCAAAGCCGTGCGGATTTTGTCGACGGCAAATACGTCGCCCTTCTTCAAGGGGAACGCCTCGCGCAGGGCGTCCACCTTGAAGCGCAGACCCTGTTCAGGGTCTGAACTCCGAATATAGAGTTCACCCATGCGGAAGAGCTCGCCCTCTTCAATGCCGATGGTGATGTGGGTGCGCTTGCCGCGCTTGCGACCGATCAGCGGCCAGGGGCCCGGTATTCCACCGCGATGAATATCCACGGTTTCGATTTCCGGTTCTTTGACCAGCACCCGGAAGTAACCGTGGTCCTGATACAGGCTGCGGATGCCGATTTCCAGGTCCTCATTCAGTTTTCGGCGGTCGTACGTCTTACTCCAGAGGTTGATGTTAAATAGCAACATCGGGATGGCCACCGGACGGGAGTGGCGCATAGCACGTACAATCTTGCGATCCGAAAAAACGGTGTTGCCCTCGATTTCGATGTGACCAACCTTGACTTTCGGCCCCTCATCCACGTTGAAGACCAGCTTGACCGCGTTGGTGGCGGGAATGCGCTCAAAAGTTGGCTTGATGGTGGCAAACTGGCGTCCGCGCTCGCTGAGCAATTCTTTCAGCACCACCTCGGCTCGTTTGATTCGCGTCGGATCAAAGGGACTCTCGACAGAGAGGCCGACTTTGCGTTCCTTAAACCGCTCGAGGACATCGGATTCTGTGACGGACTTCAGTCCTTCATACTCAATTCTGCGTATGACTGGGCGCTCGCGAAGATAAAACACTACAATGCGACCGTTCGGATTCTGGGGACTCGGTTCAACTTCCAGCCGGATGTCTTCAAAAAACTGCGTGTTCCACAGGGCACGGAAATCGCGGCGCAAGGCCGCTTCGTTATACGGGTCCCCCACCCGGCTGAACATCCGGGCCTGAATGGTGCCACGCGGGATGCGACGGTTTCCGACGATGTCAATGCGCTCAATGACTGGGGTAGACTCTCCCTGGACAGGAGCCTGAGGGACGGGTTGGGGCTCTTGCGCCGCCGATCTGCCAAGGGCAAGAGCCGGTGGCCGGCCCGGGGCAGTGGCGGGATCGAGTCGCTGGACGAGCCGTTCAGCCGGTGGCGCGCGGTGACTTTGGGTACTGGCCCCAAGATCCAGCGTGGACAAAAAGAAAAGCGACACGAGCAGCGCGGATCCGGCTGCTCGCGAGAATGAGGCACCAGAGACGAGAAACGCGGCCAAACCCCTCATCAGGGCCGCTTCCCCCCAACCCAGAATGTCTGATCCACGGTAACTGCCTTCGAGGCCACCCGCGCGGCGCGGGGGCGCCTCACCGGCCCGCACGTCGGAGTAGGATTCGCTACTGTACGACCGGGGTTGCTTCCGTGACCTGCCGGAAGCTCAGCCCGTCCCCCTCTACATACACGCCCAATGTGGCGGGACGCTGCAACCCCCCTTGAATGAGCTGTTCAGAAAGTGGGTCCTCGACGTACTTTTGAAGGGCGCGCCGCAGCGGACGGGCCCCGTAACTCCGGTCGCTGCAGGTCCTCTCCAATACCCACTGGCGGGCCTCCGGTGACATCACGATCTGCACCTGGCGATGAATCAGAGTGTCGTTAATCTGACCCACAAGAAGATCAATAATGCGCAGCAGGTCTTCATCGCTCAACGGATTGAAGACAATGACTTCATCCAATCGGTTGAGGAATTCCGGATTGAATGCCCGCTTGACCTCGTGCATCACCATGTCTTCCATCTTCGCAGCGGCAGCCTGTTCGGAAGCTGATTGGAAGCCGAGCGCAGTGCGCTTCTCCAGATGGCGCGCGCCCAGGTTCGAGGTCAGGATCAAGATCGTGTTTCGGAAATCCACGGTATTGCCCAATCCATCGGTCAACTGGCCGTCCTCGAAAACCTGCAGCAGTATGTTGTAAACATCCGGGTGAGCTTTTTCGATTTCGTCGAGCAAGATTACCGAGTACGGTGAGCGGCGGACGCGTTCGGTGAGCTGACCGCCCTCTTCATAGCCCACGTAACCCGGGGGCGCGCCAATCAGCTTCGAGACACTGTGTTTTTCCATGTATTCCGACATGTCGAAGCGGACCAGGTGTTTTTCGCTGCCGAATAGGAATTCGGCCAGGCGCCGGGCCACTTCCGTCTTTCCCACGCCGGTTGGGCCGAGGAACAGGAAGCACCCGACCGGGCGACCCGGGGCCTTCAGGCCGGCACGGCTGCGTCGGATGGCGCGAGCCAGAGCGGTGATGGCCTTGTCCTGGCTGATGATGTGCTTGTGCAACTCCTGCTCGATGCGAAGCAGCTTCTGCTGCTCGTCTTCCTTGATGGCGGCCACCGGGATGCCGGTCCAGCGCGCCACTACCTCTTCGATGTCTTCGCGGGTGACCACACCGGTCGTGGACTCATCAATATTCAACTTCTCGCGCAGCTGGCGCAGGTGCTCTTTCTCTTTTCGCTCTTCTTCAGAGTAAAACCGGGCCTTTTCGAACTCGTGGTTCGCGATGGCGGTTTCCATCCGGTGGGTAATGAACTTAATGCGCTTGGCGACTTCGTTGATTTCGTCTGGCAGTGTGGACTGGCGCAACTTGACGCGAGCGCCGGCCTCGTCAATCAAATCAATCGCCTTGTCGGGCAGAAAGCGGTCGGGGATGTAGCGGTTGGAAAGATACACGGCGTAGCGGATGGCTTCGTCGGTGTAATTGACCGCGTGGAATTTCTCATACCGCTCCCGAACACCCTGCAGCACCCGAATGGCCTCTTCTTCGTCAGGACCCGAAACCTTGACGGCTTGAAAACGGCGTTCCAGCGAGCGGTCTTTTTCCACAGACTTGCGATACTCGCTCGGGGTGGTGGCGCCGATGCACTGGATCTCGCCGCGGCTCAGCGCCGGCTTCAGAATGTTCGCGGCATCCAGAGAACCTTCCGCGGAGCCAGCCCCCACCAGAGTGTGCAGCTCGTCTATGAAGACGATTGCAGTCTGACTTTCCATCAGCTCTTTCATAATCGTCTTCAGGCGTTCCTCAAACTGACCGCGATACTTGGTGCCCGCGACGATTAGGGAAAGATCGAGCGAGAGAATGCGTTTATCGGCCAGAAACGGCGGCACCTGGCCATCGGCGATGCGCTGCGCCAACCCTTCGACAATTGCCGTCTTGCCTACGCCCGGCTCGCCGATCAGCACGGGGTTGTTTTTCGTGCGCCGGCACAGAATTTGCACCACGCGCTCCAGTTCACGGTCGCGGCCAATCAGCGGATCGAGCTGGCCTTCCATAGCCGCCTGCGTCAAGTCCCGGCTGAATTCACTCAGCAGGGAGGTTTCTTTGGGCCGGCTGACCGGCACCTTGCCTTCCCCAGCGGAGCGCGCAAGCTCCTCGCGAAGAGCGTTCAGGCGCAGGCCGCGCTCTTGCAGCAATTCGGCGGCGAAGCATTTCTCTTCGCGCAGGATGCCGAGCAGAAGATGTTCTGTGCCGACATGCCGGTGACCCAGCCGCTCGGCTTCCTCGGTGGCATGCTTGAGAATCCGGTGACACTCCTGGCTCAGCGGAACTTCCACCGAGGTGGAAATACGCTCACGAATGGTGATGCGCGATTCAATCTCTTTGCGGATGGATTCAATGGATCCGTGCGAGCGGAGGAAGCGGTTGGCCAGGGCCTTGTCTTCTCGCAGCAGCCCGAGCAACAGATGCTCGGTCTCAATATAGGGGCTGCCATACTGGCAGGCCTCGTACCGGGCAAAGAAAATTACCCGCCGGGCCTTTTCCGTGTACCGTTCAAACATGGTTCACCCAAGTTCTCCCTCTGCGACTGCGCTGGGCACCAGCACACCGCGGTCGAGCTTCAAGACGCGGTGCGAACGCCGGGCCAGGTGCGGGTTATGAGTCGCCAGGACCGTGGTCAGCCGATGCGCATGGTGCAGGCGTTCGAGCAGGCTGACAATGGCTTCGGCGTTTTGCGCATCCAGGTCCCCGGTGGGTTCGTCTGCCAGCAGCAACGACGGCCGGCCGGCCAACGCGCGCGCGATCGCCACGCGATGCTGTTCACCTCCGGAAAGCTCCCCGGCGCGATGGTGCAGACGTGCCCCCAGCCCAACTTCGTTCAGCCAATCCCGCGCAGTTCCGAAGGCCTCCGCGCGGCTGATCCCTCTGAGCAGCAAAGGCATGGCAACATTCTCTTCGGCAGAGAAGTCGGCCAGCAGATGGTGTCGCTGCCACACAAATCCCACCTGCCGATTGCGAAACTCTGCCAGTTCTGCATCGGCAAGCGCTCCGAGATCTCTTCCCGCGCAGTATACTGTACCGCTCGTTGGAGTGTCCAGCGCAGCCAGCACATGCAGAAGCGTGCTTTTCCCGGCACCGGACGGGCCTACGATTGCAACAATCTCTCCCTCGAGAACCCGAAGGCTGAGTTGATCCAGAACAACCAGTTCGCTCGTGCCGGAACGGAAGGATTTCCGCAGTTTGTTGACTTCAACGACGGCGCGACCGGCAGCGTGGCGCGATTCGGAGCAGCCATGAACCGGCGCAGGCATTTGCGAGCCGGAATTTCCGGTCGGATTCATGGCATTTCTGGACCAACTCTCGGCTGCCACGCAGTCATGGTACATTGCCAGCGGCATGAAGGTGCGGGCTGGCATTGCATTTCCCCTCGCGGCTCCTACTCCGTTCGATGCGGAACGGAGCAGGCGGTTTGTCGGAGTGTCGGCTTTTACGGAAACAGTGCAAACTGCTCCCCAGGCGCGTTTCAATGCGGACCCAGGCGCGGAATGGAACGACACAAAGGGATTCCGCACAATGTGCAACACATTTCCCAAACTGCGCGAAGTCGGGTTCTGCTCCTGTCCGTGGCTTTGGGATGCCGCTTGCATGCAACAGAACATCCGCAAGCCCCTTACCAAACTGCTCCCTAACTAACGACTGCACTGGCATAGGGTTAGCGCCGGTTGAATTCCACGCAGGAAGTTGGTTGCCCTGGCATAGGAAAGCCTTTGCTCCTTATTCGTACCTGAGAATTTCAACTGGCAAAATCCCGGCGGCCGCCCGAGAGGGATAGATAGTAGCCGCCGCACTGATGAGCAACGCCGCAATAGTAATCCAAAGCGCATCGGCGCCATCGGCATGAAAAGGCACATAGGGTACCGCATAGACTTCAGGGTCGAGACGTATCCATTGATTGCGGTCGGCAGCCCAGGAAAAACCATATCCAAAAATCAGCCCCGCAATCGTGCCCACGGCACCGAGTAGGATTCCTTGCAGGAAGAAAATCCGGCGAATTTGCTGACGTCGCGCTCCGAGTGTCATCAGCACCGCCACGTCTTTCGCCTTGTCTGTAACCGACATGGCCAGCACCACCAGAATGTTCAGCCCCGCTACGAAAGTAATCAAACCGATGAATAATCCGGTCACAAGTTTCTCCAGCCGCAGGGCACGGAACAGTGCCTGATTTTCTTCCATCCAGGTGCTGGTGGAAAATTCCTCTCCTGCCTCGGCCGCAAGTTTTGAGGCCACGACAGGCGCTAGTTCCGAACGCTGCAGCCGGAATTCGAGGACATTCACCACGTCGCCTGACCCTGCCAGGCCCTGCGCAGCCTGTAGCGTGACGAATCCCCAGCCAGTGTCATAATCAAAAAAACCCGAATTAAAAATTCCGCTCACCCGGAATCGTCGTGGCCGCGGAAGCATTCCGAACGGAGTCAACCGGCCCTGCGGGCTGATAACGGTGATGTACTCGCCGACTTGAATCCTTAATTCCTCGGCCAGGAGCTTCCCCAATACAACCGCTTCCACGCCAGTTTCGTCGCGTGAGAAATCAGCGGCTCCTGAAACCATCTTCTGCAGGGCCTGGTTCGATTCCAACTCAAGGTTCGGATCTACGCCCTTCAAGACGATGCCTCGCGCGCGGGCGCCGGCTGAAAGCAAAACGGTCTGATAGATGGCCGGCGCCGCCGAGCGAACCTCGGGCAGGGAACGAAAACGGCGAATCAATTCCCGATAGTTCCGGATTCCAGCGCCGCTGATGCTCTTCAGATTCACATGCGCGGTGACGCCGAGCAGCCGGTCTTCGAGAACCTGCCGGAAGCCGGTATTCATGGCCAGTGCGACGACCAGCGTGGTCACGCCCCCGGCCACGGCCACCATCGCCAGCCAGGTGACCAGGCGCAGCACCGGTGGTCGGTGTGCCGAACGGAGGTATCGCAGCGCAATCCACGACTCGAACTTCATTTCGGTTGCTTTACTTCTCTCTCCGCCTGCCGCCCAGCCTCACGGGGATCCGGGCGCAGCAGTGGAAAGAGGATAACTTCCCGGATGGAATGCTGGTTGGTCAAAAGCATAGTCAGGCGGTCAATGCCGATGCCTTCACCGGCGGTGGGCGGCAGGCCCTGGCAAAGCGCGCGGATGTAGTCTTCGTCGAGCTGCTTGGGCACCTCGTCGCCGCCGCGGGCAATCTGTTCGCGAAACCGCTGCTCCTGCTCTTCGGGGTCGCTCAACTCGGAATAGGCGTTGCCCAGCTCGAGGCCGCCGGCGAAGATTTCGAAGCGCTCGGCCAGCGAGGGGTCGTCGTCGCGTTTTTTGGACAGCGGCGAGAGCTCGGCGGGAAAATCGTAGATCAAGGTAGGCTGGATCAGCTTGTCCTCAACGATAGTTTCGAAAAGCAAGCCGGTAAGCACTCCATCCGACAAATTCGGATTCTCGATGAGCGGCTGCTGGGTCCGGCGGGCAAACTGATTGTACCGTTCGGCGGCACGTTGCGGCCCCCCTGATTCCGCGAGTTGGGCCAGGGAGGGCGCCGGGCCAGCATCTGACGGCCAAAAGCGGTGGATCGCCTCACGCATGGACAGCCGCTGCCATGCCGTGAAGTCCACACGGTGTTCGCCGTAAGGAATCAAGGTGCCGCCACAAACTTTTTGTACCAGCCCGGTCAGCAGCTCCTGGGTTAAATCCATCAGGTCGCGATAATCACTGTAGGCCTGATAGAACTCCAGCATCGTAAATTCGGGGTTGTGCTGGGTAGAGATGCCTTCATTGCGGAAGTTTCGGTTGATTTCATAGACGCGGTCCATCCCGCCGACCACGAGCCGTTTCAGGTAGAGCTCCGGGGCAATTCGCAGATACAGGGGCAGGTCGAGGGCGTTGTGATGAGTCACGAAGGGCCTGGCAGTGGCTCCGCCGGCAATCAACTGCATCATGGGCGTTTCAACCTCGATATACCCCCTGGCGTCGAAGAACCGGCGTATCTCTGTGATGAGTTGCGCGCGACGTTCGAACACCTGCCGCACACCGGAATTCACCAACAGATCGAGATAACGCTGTCGGTAGCGGACTTCCACGTCGGCCAGCCCGTGCCATTTTTCGGGAAGGGGAAGCAATGCTTTGGCGAGGGGGAAAAGCTCTTCCACCCAGACGGTCAGCTCATTGGTTTTCGTGCGAAACAGATGCCCGGTCACACCTACGATATCGCCGATATCGAGCAGGTGAAACAGTGTGAATCCGCGCTCCCCGACTGTGTCCTTTTTTATGTAAATCTGCAACCGTTGCCCCTGCCCCAGCAGATGAGCAAACCCGGCCTTCCCGTGGAGGCGAATGGTCTGGATGCGACCCGGCAAGCGAACCTTGATGCGTTCGCCTTCCAGCTCGGCTGCCGACCGTCCTGCAAATCTACGGACAATCTCAGCGGCCGTGTGCGTGTACACAAACTTGTGGGGAAACGGATCGTAGCCGAGGGCAACAATCTGCTCAAGTTTCTGCCTGCGCTGGAGGAATTGGTCGTGCGGTTCAAAAAGCAAGAATTGGGCCTCTCCCGGGAAACCGGCGGGCAGTATAGCGAGGCGATTTCGGCAAGGCAAGAAAACAACCCATGCAAAATGCGGAATTGATATAATACGGCGCCTCTCGGCAGGCAGAGGGATTGACAGTGCGGGTCCTAGACTGGCTTCGCGCACGGGCGAAAAAACGGCGCACGGTTCAGCAGGATTGGCTCGCCCGGCTGCCTGAGGATAAACTGCACCTGTTCGAACTTACGGCCAACGACCTCGAAATGCACTACGTCATGCTGAGCGTGGCACTGAACGAAGCACTTGGAATGCGCTCGCGGGGCGCGCTGGTGCGTGCGCGGGAAGAGGCAGCAGTTTCCGCCGATCTGGCCGGCCTGTTTGCGGGGCGGCTGCTGGCTGCGCTGCGCGCGCTAGAAGAATGCGGCCGGCACTTTGTCGACCTGCCCCTGGTCACTCCGCTGAAGATGGTCCACTTTCGAGGGGCGGCTGCTCAGTTTGCTGCAAGCTGGTCACACCTGTTTCACCACGCATTGCTGAGCGGGCGGCTTCGCTTCTTCCACAAGCTCGGTGCGCTGTCCCGTATGGTGGAGGATCTGGTTCAACAGTATCGCGAAACCGCTGAGGAGATTGCCTCAGGGGTGTCCACTGACCCGGCCCACGACTGGAATCTTCTCGACCATTTTCATTACGACCTGAACACCTGTTTGCGCGAAACCATCGTCCTGCTGAAGTCGTTCCTGTGCGCCTTGCCTGCCAAAGAAGTACACGCGTTCGAGGTTCGCCTTTGCGAGTTCACGACACAGACCGTGCCCAGCGGCCAGCACTCGCGGGCTTCGATGTAGACACCGCTCCGATGTCCGGGGAAACTGGATGCACGAACACAGAGCGGTCTGCGCCCAATACGGCGCATCGGTCGCAACGGCCCTCCGGCAGCGCCCTCCGTGTTCCTTCTGCATCATGGCAAGGACAACTTTTGGAGAGGGTTACGCATCCCACTGGTCGGATGCGTCCCAACGGGTACTGTGCCCCGCGTGAGACGAATCCAAGCTGAGGAGCTGCCGGAAGCGGAACTGATCCGCCGGGCACAAAGGGGCGACGCGAAGGCGTTCGAGAGAATCTACCGGTTGCACGGACGCCGCGTGTACTCGTTATGCTTGAGGATGGTGGGAAACACAGCGGAGGCCGAGGACCTGGCCCAAGAGGCCTTTCTTCAACTGTTCCGGAAGATTCATACGTTTCGCGGGGAGTCGGCATTCTCGACCTGGCTGCATCGTCTGACGGTCAACGTGGTGCTGATGCGGCTCCGAAAGAAGACGCTTCCGGAAAGTTCTCTGGACGAGATGACCGAACCTGAGGAGGAGAGCGGCGGGCCGAGGCGAGACGTGGGTGGTTCTGACCCGCTGCTGAGCGGCTCGATTGACCGCGTGCACCTGCAGCGGGCCATTGAGCAGCTCCCGCCGGGGTACAAAATGGTTTTCGTGCTGCATGATATGCAGGGATACGAACACAACGAAATCGCCGGCCTGATGGGTTGCTCGATCGGAAATTCGAAATCGCAACTGCACAAAGCCCGGATGCGGTTGCGCGAGCTTCTTCACGAGCCGGAGCGGGAGCGGGCTCGGGAACAACGCCGGGCAAGCCGCGGCGGCAGCGATAGCTAGCTGCGCAGCGGAAGGAATGAAGTAATCGCCATGGATTGCAAAGAATTTGCAGCAGAATCGGGAAACTGGCTGGAAGGTGTACGAGCAGCAGAGGCGGCTCGGCACATCGAACTGTGCGGGCAGTGCCGCAACCTGATCGCGGATTTGGAAGCGATTCGGGTAGCGGCCACCGAGCTGGCCGAGCAGGCTCCGGAGCCCCCGGCCCGGCTCTGGGAAGCGATTCACAGCCGTTTGGAAACCGAAGGGCTGATTCGTCAGCGCTCCTGGTATGAGAGCTTGGGCGACTGGATTTATGCGGTGCCGCGCCCGGCGCTGGGCGGAGTTTGTTTTGCAGTTCTGTTTGCAATGGCGGCCGGTGTCGGGTTCGTGCCTCGAGCGGGGGTGTCGAGCCTGTCGGAAATGCCGGCCGGTCCGGGGCTTCACGCAGAGATGCTGGAGGTACGGGCCGAAATGGACCGTATTGGGCGCAATGCCGCCAGCACCATGGAAGTCCGGAACCCGGTAATGGCCGCCTCTTACCGGGAAAACCTGGCCATCGTGGATAATCTGATTGTACAGTGTGAGAGAGCGGTTCGTGAGCAGCCGGAAAACTCCCTTGCGCGCGAATACTTGTACACCGCATGGCAACAGAAGGCGGAACTCGTCGCGGCCATGACCGAACGCGGAACGGTGGGGGAATAATGAAACGCCTATTTCCTGGATCCATGAGACAATCGCGCGGCAAATTCTGGCTGGCTGCTTTCGCGCTGATCTTCGCCATCCCAGCCGCAGCTCACCAGATCGAGAAACGATTCAAGGTTGAAGACCGCCCCCTAGTTACCATCCGGAACGCCCACGGCAAGATCCGCGTGCAATCCTGGCAGCAGCCCGAAGTACTCGTCGTTGCGACCCACCCGGGTGACAAAGTGGAAGTGGACGCCGAGCAGTTCGGCAACCGCATCGAAATCACCACCCACCGTTTGGCGGAGAATTTAAGCCTGGAAGAACTTGCCGCCGACTATCAGATCACAGTTCCGGAGGAAGCGGAGCTTCAGGTTCGCACTGATTCGGGCGACATTTTTGTAGAGCGTGTCTTTGGCGACATGACGTTTGACACCGTGGCCGCCAACCTGGAACTGCAGGAGGTTGCTGGTTATCTGGTGATTAAAACCATTGGCGGGTCCCTGGTCTGCATCCGGTGTGCGGGCCGGCTCGATTTTCGCTCCATCAGCGGGAGCATCCGGCTGCTGGAGCCGATGACATCGAACCTGTTTGCTCAGACGACTTCGGGAAGCATTTTCTTTGACGGCGAGTTTCTCCGCGGCGGCGTCTACCGGCTGCAGAATTCCAGCGGGCCGATTGAGGTGCGTTTCTCGGAATCAAACTCGTTCGAGCTCAGCGCCAAATCCGTTTTCGGCCGCGTGGAAAGCAACACAGACCTGCGGCCCCGCGCCCATTCCACGGAGGCGTTTTCAGCACCACAAGGCGCCCGGCGGATTCTTTCCGGTATCTACAACGAAGGCCACGCAAAGGTCGAACTGATCTCCTTCAATGGTACAATCACCATCCGGAAACGCGATTAGTCGAAACCTTCAAACCCCGCAACGCCATCGCATGTCAACTGTTTCACTGCGTCGCGCCCGGCGGCTGGTGGGTCTGGTCGGCTTCATGGGCTGCGGAAAGACAAGCGTGGGGCGGCGCCTGGCGCAGCGCCTAGGCTGGTATTTTGTAGATCTGGATGACGAAATCGTCGGCCATGCAGGCATGAGCATTAACGACATCTTTCGGAGCCAGGGGGAGTCTGCCTTTCGAGACCTCGAACATGAAGTGCTCATCCGCGCGCTGGGGAAGGCCCAGGAGGCTGACTGGCCCATGATCCTGGCGCTGGGCGGTGGAACGATTGCGCAGGAGCGCAACCTGCGACTGCTCCGCGGCGCTCAAGCAACTCTGATCTGGCTGGACTGCCCCGTAGAAGAATTGCTGAAGCGGTGCGCCGGAATCAACAACCGGCCCCTGTTCCGTGACGAAGCCTCCTTTCGCCAGTTATACGAGCAAAGGTTGGCGTACTATCAATTGGCAGACTACCGTGTTTCGGGCGCGGCTGCTCTGGATAAGGTAGTCGAACAGATTCTTGCCCTGGACATTTTGAGCCGAGTGAGTCCGTGAGAGTTCGCTGCGCAACCTGCGTCGCCTGGGCCTGGTTCGTTTTCCTAGGTGCAGTTGCAGTTGTCTTTGCAGGGTGGGAGGGCCAACGCAGCCGGACAGGTCCGCAACCAGTCCTAATCGAGGACCGGGGCAAGCTGGTGATTCTCAGAAAAGGACAGACGGTGGGTAGCGAGGATTATCGAATCGCGGCGGATGGTCAGGGTTGGATTGCACGCGGAGAGACTGAACTGCAGGGGGAAGAGGGTCGCGCCAAGGTGCAGGGCGAATTGCGACTGAAAGCCGACGGTTCGCCGGAACGATACGAGTGGTCCAGCGAAGGTCAGAAAAGGTCATCGGCCAGCTTTCGATTCCAGGGGACGACCGCGCAAATGGAGCTTCGCATGGAGGGAGTCGCGCCCTTCTCTCAAGACTTCTTCTTCGCCGCTCCGCCCGTAGTGGTGTTGGATCATAATTTGTACCACCAATACGCAATCCTCGCCGCGCTCTATGACTGGAAGCGAGGGGGCGTTCAGACCTTCTCCGTGCTGGTGCCGCAGAGCCTCACGCCGGGGACGATTACCGTAGAATCTTTCGGGCCTCTGGAGAGACCGGGAAGCGGAAAAGTCGACGGGTTGCGAGTCCGCAGCGCGGACTTGGAAATTGACGTCTATGTGGACGAGAGCAGGCGTTTGGTCCGCCTGTCGGTACCCTCGGCCAACGTGGAAATCGTCAGACAATAGACCGCCGGAAACTCGCCGCGCCGCTGGCCCGAAGCATGGAAAAAACTGAACCGACAGGCGGAGCGCCTCAGGCCTGTCGGTTGTTGTTTTTGAGCCGCCGTTCCGTCCGTTCTTACAAGACGACTCGGCGGCCGGGACGAGTTCGATGATGCGAGGGCGGGGGTTCGACTGCTACGTCCACTGAAAGCTCCTGTCCGCGCCGCAGCACGTCAAGCCGCACCGAGTTTTCTTCCCGCTTCTGCCGTAGTGCATTGCGGAGTTCGCTCAGGCTATGTACCCGCTCGCCATCCACTCTGACAATTACGTCGCCAGCCTTTAATCCTGCCTTTTCGGCCGGGGTGCCCTTGCGCACCTCACGCACCAGCACGCCCTGGCCATCCGGCGCGCCGAAGTATTCCCCCAGTTGGCCCGTCAGGTCCTCGCCGACGATGCCCAGTGTAAGTGTGCGCCACGGGTCAATCGCAGCAAAGATACCACCCTCGGGAACCGCACCAAATTCAAAATATGGTTCGAAAATGCGAACCTGACTCCGAATCTGATCCGTCCGGCTGCCGAGCTTCACGGAAACCGGCTGTGCGCGGCCGTCGCGCCACACCGTGAGTTGTACGGTGCGATCCGGCGGGGTTTCCCGGATCATCCGGCGGAACTGTACCGTGCCTTCCACTCGCTGCCCATTGTATTCTGTGATGACGTCATTTACCTGCAAGCGGGCCTTGGAAGCAGGGCTATCGTCTGCCACTGATGTAATCAGAACACCCCGTTCCGCCGGAAGACGAAGTTCCTGCACTTTCTCGGGAGTCACTTCCGTGATGGTGACGCCGAGCCAGCCTCCGGATTCCGCAAAAACCTGAATCGGAGCTGCTTCCTGCAGGGCCTCGAACCGAGCCAGGTTCTCGCGCAGCTTTGTGGTCTGTTTTTGCAGTGCCCTTTCCTGCGCGTGCGAAAAAGCCTGTCGCAGGCCGGCCATTTTCCCTTGGATCAGCTTTCGGGCGATTTGCAGGGCCGCCTCGTGTCTGGCCTGCTCTGCCCTCAGGCGAGCTTGCAGCTCTGCCAAGGCACGCCGCAGCTTCTTCTGATCGAAGGAATCCGGTTCCTGGATAAACTCACCCGATTGCAGGCCCGCGATCTGCCCGCCCGGGTGCAAGGATGTCGCCGCATTGCGATCAGCCGGCTCCCCGTGGCGAGCCGCAGGTTCGGCCGTGGCTGCGGGAACAGCAATCAAAAAATTTACCGCCAGTCCCCCTGTCATCAGTTTCCTGCCAAACATGGTTTCCTCCAATCGCGGCCGGTTACACCAGCGGCCGCAAGGTCACCACTCGAATCCCACCATTCACGGTCCGCAGTTCCAGCCTCGGTCCGGCCTGTCCGATGAGTCCTCGAAATTCCCCGGTCCCGGCACCACTCAAGACTGTGACCGGCAGCTCCGAACGAAAATCGCCGTTTCTGCTGATGACTTCAAGTTCCGCACCGGCATCCGGAGGCAGCACCAAAACCACGAAACCGTTCACCGTCTGCGCAACGATTCGCCCCTCAGCGGCAAGTCTGCGAAATTGCAACTGCAAATCTCCGTTGGTCGTTTGGCCGCTGAACTGGCCGCTGGCATCAAGAACTGTCACGCTCCCGTTTACAGTGCGCAACTCGCCGAACCCTTCGACGCCGCGGGCGAACACATCACCGTTGACGGTTTCAACGCGCTCCAGGCGCACCTGCCTGGGGACACGGATCTGAAAGTCCACCCGGACATCGTTGCTCTCATTTTGGGGATAGCTGGTGATCACGACGACGCGACCGGGGTGGACATCGGCGAGAATTTGGACGCGCTCCAGTGCGCCGAATTCGGAGCGAGCCGTCTTGACGGCCTGTACGAAGACCTCCTCGCGATCCCAGGCATCAATGCGCACGGACCCATTTACGTTCCGCAGCTCGAAGATTCCGCCGAACTCCAGGCTGTAAGTTTGCTCGAACGTCTGCTGAGACGCTGCGGCCGGATTCTCTAAAACCATCAAGATGTGAATTGCGGCTAAGGCTGCCAGTGTGAGTTTCCGCATTGACTACTCCGAAAGGAAGATTTCACAGGCTGCCTAATTCAGCCTGAATTCAACATTTACGGTGGTCAGGACGGGAACGAGCTCGTTGCCAATCATCGTCGGCGAGTATCTCCACTGCCGGACCGCCTCCCGCGCCGCTTCGATCAGAACTGAGGGGCCCTCCAGCACCTTTACGTCTTCGACCCGCCCATCCCTTCCAATCAACACGTCCATCCGGACCGTACCCTGAACGCGCGCCAGTCGCGCGCTTTCCGGATAAACGGGACGAACGCTGTAAACCAGCTTCTTCATCTGCTCTTTTGGAGCCACGCGAACATAGCCGCGAAATCGAAACAGCAGTCGCTGCGGCAGAGAATCAATCCGGTGCACTTCCAGCTCGTGCGGTTGGTGCTGGCGCTGAATTGCACGCGGCATCTGTTCCATCTGGCGGCGGAGTTCTTGGTGCTGCATTTGCAGTTGCCGCTGAAGTTGTTCCGTCTGGATGTGCCTGCGGCGGTCTTCCAACTGGGTGAGGGTGTCGGCGAACTGGAGGCGGATGTTTCCACTGACGGTGCGGAGTCGCAAGGGCTGACCGCCGCCGTTCAGTTCCGCCGTGGCACGCAAACTGCGCCGGTGCCCGCCGGCGGAAGAATATTGGAGATTCAGGGGAAGTCCGGGAGCGATTACATTGTGATCCGTTGCCCCTTCTATGGTTGCGTCAATCGTAAGCGGAAGATTGCGGGGAAGGTAGACGACGATGTCGCCTTGCCTGCACAGGAGTTCGGAGGCTGTCCGCAATTTCTGCTCGGACTGGAAGAACGCCGTGATGTCACCCGCCGCTGTACTCGCGCGAACCGGTCCACCCACCTGCATCAGGTGGATACTGCCCCCCGACGTTTCCACCTGGATCGGGCCGCGGACTTCCAAAATGCGGATTCCGCCGCCGCCGGTCCGCGCCGTGACGGCACCGGATACTTCGCCGAAGTCAATCTGGCCGCCGCCCGTCGCGGCGGTCACATTGCCTTCGGTTCGGCCGAGTGTGATATTCCCGCCGCCGGTGTCCACTTCAGCCTGACCGCCCACGTGGCCGGCAAAGATGTGGCCGCCGGCGCTGCGCAGTACCGCCGCTCCGCCGGCCGACTGAACATGCACATGGCCTCCCCCCGTAACTGCACTGATATCGCCCGAAACCCGGTTCACAGTGACATGCCCACCCAGAGTTTCGAGCCGCGCCGAGCCGACGATGTCCCCAACGGTAATATTCCCGCCCGATGTGCTGATGCGCACTTCGCCGGCAAGGTCACCAATTTCAACATCCCCTGCCTGAGTCGTCACCTCGAGGTTGAACTGGCGAGGAACAGACACTTCAAAGCTTGCCCACACCCGCCCGCGGAAGTCCCGCCACGGAACGGTCCCGAGGATTTGAACGCCGTCTGCGCTCGGATAACCGGTGACCTGAAATAGTTTCAAGGGCTCCGCCTCTGAGTTGGCTGCCTCGGCTTCGAGCACGACGCGGTAGCGAACTTCGGCCAGGTCGTGCGGCGTCACGCGGACGCGGCCCAAATCCGTCCTCAGTCGCAGCCAGCCACCGGGCTGCGCGGCAAACGTCCCTGAACGGACATCGGTCACTCGCCCGCGCGCAACTGTCTGAGCTCGCCGCGCCGTTTGCTCCAGGGAGTGCTGCGCCGGGGTGACAACAGGTAGGAGCAACCCCGTGAACAGCACCCAGTTCAGGCGATTTGAACGCAGGCGGCTCATGGCATGACTCAGGCCGTTTAATACACCTCGCGCGGCGCGAGAGCGCGGATTGCCGCGGCACTCTGCATACGGATATAAGTATTGGGATCCCGCTGCATCCGGTCACGGAACACTTCAACTAACCGCTCATCCACATTTTCGCCGAAACGCTCCGCCAGCGCGCGGAGACCATTGATGGCCTCGATGCGTACCCCCGGATTCTCGTCTTTCAGCAGCAGTTCCAGCAGCGTCTGCCTAACCAGTTCGTCCTGCTCGAAGCCGCGCAGCGCTTCCAAAGCCTTCAGCCGAACCGCCGGGTTGTGATCGTTACGCGCCACTTCGCACAGGGTCCGACGCACCTCGGCGTCTTCATTTTTCATGCCCAGCACATTCAACGACTCCATTCGCAAGCTCGGATCGGCCTGCTCGTAGCTGCGGACCAGGCGCATCAGAACGAATTTCACGGAATCGTCGTCGGGCTCGCCCTGCAGCACCACCGGGCGTTCAGCTGCGAGCTGAATCTCAACGCGCGGGTCACCGTCTGCACCAGGACCCAGCCAGTGAATGCCCTGCACCTGAGCACTCATCAGCTCGGCTTCTGAAAGTTGTGGGCGGACGGTCATGACGGGCGCTACAGCAACGGAATCTTCATTCGATCTCTCCAGTAGATGCGGAACGCCGTAGCCCACGACCACACCAAGCAGAATCAACAGCGCAGTGCCCATCGCCGGATGCAAAGCCAGCCAGGAAGACGGCCACGAGGAGGATTGCCAGCGCCGCCAGGACGGTACGCCGGCCAGGTCATCGAGCGTTTCGCCGAGCCGGGAACGGCACTGCTCCAAAAGCAGGAAATCTGGTTCCAGCCGGGGCGTGGCAACAATCTGTTGCAGCAGCGTGCTTTCGCGCTCTAGCACCTGACGGCAGGAAGGACACTCTGCCAGATGCGCTTCCAGCAGTTCCTTTTCGCCGGCAGCCAGCTCGTCGCAGACGTAAAACACGATCCGCCGGGCCGCGACATCGCAAGGCATGGGTTGTTCGCGAGGCTGATCCTTCATCGCCACTCCTCCAGGCGACTGCGCAGCTTGCGTGTTGCGCGAAAAAGCGAGTTTTTCACGGTTTCTTCGGTCGTCCCGAGCATTTCGCCGATGGCTCGCAAGCGGAGCCCCTCAAAATGTCGCAACTCGAATATCATTCGCTCGCGCGGCGAGAGTTCGGCGAGGGCAGCAGTGATGCGTTGTCCAATCTGCTTCCCGACCAGCGATTGTTCCGGGTTCGCCTGCGAACGATGCTCGACCTGCCGGTCAAAGAAATCAGCGGCGCGCTGGCGGCTGCCGTGAAGGTCGGAGACAGCAGGTTCCGGGGCCTGCTCCTCCGGCCGGCTGCTGCGCCGTCGTAAATGGTCGAGGCAAACATTCGTCACGATGCGATAGAGCCAGGTGTAGAAACTGCACTCGAACCGGAAGCGATGCAGATTGCGATAGACTTTCAAAAATGATTCCTGGTAGATGTCGCGGGCATCATCCGGCCGGCGGACCAGATTCAGCGCCAGGCGCAAGACGTCCTGGTCATACCGCCGCACCAGGGCTTCAAAGGCAAGACGGTCTCCCGCCTGCGCCTCTCGAATGAGAGCCTGTTCGTCCGCTGCCCTCGCTGTTGCCTGGCCCAGGTCTCCCACCAAAGCGAATGTTAACCCTTTAGCTGGCATTCCTGCGCGTACCGCGTTCGGATATCTGTGGAGGTCGCCGTTGGGTCCTTGCCGGCTTCTCCGACTTCATCAAGTCAGGTGAGAACCGAACCGTGCAGAACCCTCGACCTCGATGGGTGCGACTCACCTGCTATAGACGCACAGAGGCGCTGAAGGTAAGCAAGTCAGCGTGGGAAGGGTGGCACGTCCAGCCAACCGCATGGTCAGAATGGATAGCAGAGATCTGTCCGGCCCGATGCGGCCGGCGGACTGGTATAAGATGTCTGTCCTAGGGGAGACACGCTGCAACCGAGCAGTCCCGGGCAGGCGGCATTCATGGGGATTCGGCTAGACGCCAACGTCGGCTTCTTGAAGGGAGTGGGGCCGCAGCGGGCGGCTCTGTTTGCAGAAAGAGGAATACACACGGTGGGCGACCTGCTCCAGCATTTCCCATTTCGGTATGAAGACCGCATCCATTTCACACCAATTTGTTCTCTGCAACCCGGCGGAATCTACACCGTTTCGGCCGAAGTGGAGAGCGGGGGAACCGTGCGGTTCCGGCGAAGCGGGAGCGAAGTGTATCACCTGAAGGTCAGGGACAGGTCCGGGGTCCTTCACTGCAAGTTTTTTCATGGCGGGTACCTGCAAGGCCGGCTGAAACGCGGACAGCGGATAATCTTGCACGGAAAGGTAGATGCGGACCCATTCCGGCCGACTCGCCTGGAGATGATCAACCCCGATTGGGAACGGGTCGGTGCAGGCGATGCCTCCGATTCCACGGAAGCGGGAAGGATTGTGCCTGTGTACGAGGCTATCAGCAACATGAGTTCGCGAGTGCTACGGCGAATCGTCTATGCTGCATTGCAAAGCCTGGAGGAGCAGATCACCGACCCGTTGCCCCGGGAATCGCTGGAGCGTTACCGTTTCCCGCCGAAGCATGATGCGATTGTACGGCTTCATTTTCCGCCTGCCTCCGAGAGCGTGAAGCTCTTGAATGAGTTTCGGACACCGGCACACCAGCGTCTGATATTCGAAGAGTTTTTTTTCTATCAGCTCGGGCTGGCGCTTCGCCATCAGCAACGCAAGGGCGAACAGGGCATCGCATTCCGGGTGCGGGAAGAACCGATCCGGGAAGCTTTAAAAAAGGTTCTTCCGTTCAAGCCTACCGAAGCACAGAAGCGCGTGTTGGCAGAAATCGCAGCAGACCTGGAGCAACCGATTCCGATGCACCGCCTGCTGCAGGGGGATGTCGGCAGCGGAAAGACCATTGTGGCCCTCGAGGCGGCAACCATCGTGATCGAAAACGGGTACCAAGTGGCCTTGATGGCTCCCACCGAAATCCTGGCCGTACAGCATTACCTGTCTGCACGTCGGACACTTACCAAAGCCGGCTATCAAATCGCGCTGCTCATTAGCGACCTGCCGCCAAGTGAACGTGCGCAGACTCGCGAGAGCATTCGCAATCACCAGGCACAGCTTGTAGTGGGGACTCACGCGCTGATCGAGCCTGACGTCGAATTCGCAAAACTCGGGCTGGTCATCGTGGACGAGCAGCACCGGTTCGGTGTGTTACAGCGCAAGCGTTTGATGGATAAGGGAGGGACGCGGGGCGGTGCAGTCCCGGACATGCTGGTGATGACCGCCACGCCGATTCCTCGAACGCTGGCGCTGACGCTTTATGGCGACCTGGACGTGTCCATTCTGGATGAAATGCCACCCGGCCGCGTTCCGGCGAGCACGCGGTGGACAACCGAAGAGCACCTACCCGGCGTATGGGCATTCGTTCGGCGCGAAGTGGAACGCGGTCGGCAGGCTTATGTAGTCTATCCCGTCATTGAGGAATCGAAACAGGAATTGAAGGCTGCCACGGCTGAATTCGAACGATTATCCGGAGAGATCTTCCCGGATCTCCGCATCGGTCTGCTGCACGGCCGACTGCGTCGCGAAGAAAAAGACCAGGTTATGGAACAGTTCCGCCGCAATGAGATTCAAATTCTTGTCTCGACGACAGTGATCGAAGTCGGCGTAGACGTGCCCAACGCCACGGTCATGATCATCGAACACGCTGATCGCTTCGGCCTCGCTCAACTGCACCAGTTGCGAGGGCGGATTGGCCGCGGGGCGCATAGGTCGCATTGCATACTAGTGGCACCGAAGAAACTAAGCGAAGAAGCGCGGACGCGGCTGGAAACTATGGCGCAGAGTTCTGACGGATTCGCAATTGCGGAAATTGACTTAAGGCTGCGTGGCCCCGGTGAGTTCTTCGGCACGCGGCAGCACGGCGACGTGCAGTTCGTGCTGGCCCACCCGTTGCGCGACCGCGAACTGCTCGAACTTGCTCGCCGCGAAGCCTTTGCGCTGGTGGAAAATCCTGCTGCAGAACCGGAGCTCCGGCGCCTGGCCGCCTACCTGGGACCCAAATGGCAGCGCCGGTACGCGCTGGCTACGGTGGGTTAGCCGATGCGCGTTGTCGCGGGAACCTACCGGGGCCGGCGATTGAAGAGTTTGCGCGGTCCCGCACTGCGGCCCACGAGTGACAAACTTCGAGAGACCCTGTTCAACATCCTGGGTGCCGCAGTAACGGGTTCCGTCTTCGTTGATCTGTATGCCGGGACCGGCGCGGTTGGCATCGAAGCACTGAGCCGCGGCGCACGATTCGTCGTGTTCATCGAGAAGCATCCACCAGCGGTGGCACTGATACGAGACAATCTTAACTCGCTTGGAATCTTGAGCCCGAGCTCCAATCCGCTGAATGACGATTCGGGAAATGTCTTGGTGCTTTCCGCCGATGCGGTGCAGGGTCTGAAGCTCGTGGCAGAGCGCGGCCTGAGAGCAGACTTCGTGTTTGCGGACCCGCCTTATGCCGATGTCAGGGCTTACGAAAGGAGCCTGAATTTTCTGGACGAGTCGGATGTGCTGAATTCAGGAGCATGGGTCATTGTCGAACATGCGAAGCGGCATCGACTCCCGGAACGATTGTCTCGCCTGCTTCGCGCGCGGACTCTGGTGCAGGGAGATGCGGCACTGAGTTTATATAAGCGGACTTAGGTTGGAACGTCAGGGCCGGCGAAAAAGATCCAGGATGCTCTTCTTCTCTTCTTCGGTGGATGATTTGTCGCTGGTCTGGATCTCAGGCAACCCGCGGCCTGGCTGAAGTTTTGGCTCGGCGAGTGTGCCCCGCAGCGCGAACGGAATGGAGAGGCGACGCACGTCCCGTTGGAGGATTCTGCCGAGTGTGCCGGTAATCACATCAGCAGGTCCGGTAGCTCCGCGTTCCTCCGTCGCGGCCAGCACGACGCGGCCGTCGTAATGGAGTGAGCCGTCGAAACCCACGCTGCCCCGCAGGTTGAAGATCCCCACGGAAGAGTCCAGTTCGATCAGACGGCTGGAAACGCGCTCCTCACGAATCGTCAGGTCACCCTTCAGGATCCGAAAAGTCGTTTCCCCGCTGGCGACACCGCCGGCCTGTCCCAGATTCAAGATGCGCTGAACCGCGGCGAAAGTACGCATCGTTTGGCCGAGATCCAGTCCGGGGAATTTGCCGTCCTGAATCGCAAAGTTGCCTGTGCCGGACAGCGAGCGGCGAATCCCTTGGCCAGCGGTTCCTGCCAGCGATACTCTGATTTCTCCGGTGCCGGTCATTTTCCCGCGGGTCTCCGGCGCTGCGGAAAGCAGTTCGGCAACATTCAAGTGGACGAGCCGCACTTCTGCGTTGAAGCGCTGTGGAGTCACCTGGCGCGTCAGGCGCAGTGAACTTTCAAGCGCCCCCTCATACAAAGCGAGCTTCGCGGGAGCGACTTCGATTCGATCTCCGAAGACGCGAATCGTGGCCTGCGCATGCTTCCCCTGATGGGTACCCCACGTGATGCGCTCGATGCGCACGGTTCCTTCAGCCAAGAGCGCGTTTCCGCGAGCCGGAGGCGATGTACCACCTGCAACCCGGCGTTCGCCGACCGATTGAGCAGCCACGGCCTTCCTGACATCCAGCTCCGGCATGGTGATCTCGAATTCTGCGCGAACGTTGGTGATGTCCGGAATATGCAACCGACCTTTGGTCGCTGGCGCGCCGGGAAATGTGAGTTCGAATTCGGAGGCAATTGTGCCTTCACGCAGCGTGACGAATCCGGATTGAAAGACCATCGGGCCGCTGAGTCCCGCCACTTCCAAACGCACGTCCTCGAGGTCGGCATCCGCCTGCCACCGCTTGAGGGCCCCCTCTCCAAAAACGAGTCCGCGAAGCTCCGCTGAGATATTGGAAGCCTTCAGAAAAGAAGTCACCCGCGCGGCTCTTTCGGGACCACTTCGCGCAGCAGCCACCTGCCCGAGCAACAACTCGGCTTCGACCAGCTCGACCCTATCGAGAATCGCACCAGGGTCTAAAGGTCGGTCTGATGGACGCAAGGTTGTGCTGCCTTGCGAAAAAGTGTAGTTCGTCCGCCCTCTTGGATCCTCAAGAAGCTGCACGCGCGGCCGGACCAGTTCTACAGACGTAAGCCGCAAGTTACCGCTCAGCAACGGCCAGAAGGCCAGCGTGCCGCGGATTGCTTCTGCGGCGACAAAATCGCCTTGGGGGAAATCTTCAGGATTGCCTAGGCGGAACTCCTCAATGCTGAATCCGATCCTGGGCAACAACCGGGCACGGAGCTTTCCCACCGTTACGGGGCGTCCGGTGGCTGCTTCAATCTTACTTGCGATTTCCTCACGATAGTGGTCCACATCCAAGAAGTACGGAAAAACTAAGCCTGCCAGAAGAATTAGAATCAAGAAACTGCCTAAGACCCAGAACCAGTACCGCCGCAACTTCATCGCCTTCCTCCGCGAGCGATGCCGCATCCAAGGCTTTTATGCTGACAAAGCAGCACACACGGGGCAAGAGCTTTCCGGGAGCTTCCGTCGGCGGGGGTATAATGGCAAGGATGCCTAGGTTTCCCCGTACGACGAAGGCTCGCAATTTCTGCGAGCCCCGGCTGCTGCTTGCGTGGGAGCCGAGGCGGCGCGCACTCTTGAGCAGCCTGCTGGCAGTGGTCACCGGCCCGAGGCCAGCCCGCCGGGAGGACCCGGGAAGTACTTCGGGCTGGGGATACTTCCGGGACGTGTGGGGGACGGCGCACCTGCCCACCCGCGCCTTCCTGATCTCGATGTTGTGGCATCTGGTCGTCTTCAATTTTCCCTTTCCGCTTTGGAAATCTACGCAAGCCAGGACACAACTCGCGCTGCCGAGAATCGAGGTCACCTGGTATGTTCCAACACGAGATCTCCCGCGACTTAGGCCGCCAAAAACCGTGCGCACAGAATCGTCGCAGCCGACGCGGCGCACCCCGGAAGCCAGCAGAGAAGACGCCTATCATCCCCGTCAGCGAATCGTCGTCTCCGTGCCGCGGCCGACCCATCCCCGGCAGACCCTGATCCAGCCCGAGAGCGCCCCTGCGGCACCGAAGATTCTTCCTCCTCTGCCTAACCTCGTGCAGTGGTCGCCAGAACCGCAGGTACCGAAACCCCGGCTGAATGTGCAAGCTGTTGCCGGCAATCAGCTTCGGCAACAACCGTCGTCGGTTGCAAAGGCGCGAGACCAGGCCCCGCAGTTGATTCTTGCGGGGAATCGAATGGAAGGGTTGAGCGTTCCTCTCGCTCCAACGTTGATTGATAAGCCCAAGCTCGCAGTCGCCCCCGTGGTAGCAGCCCGCGCGCGCGGCGCGGAAAGGGCGGTTGAAGCGACCGCCCCGCCGGATTTGGCTCCTGCGATGGCGGGTCAGCCTGGAGGGTTGCAGCGCATTATTGCCCTCTCGGCGATGCCTGCGGAACCAAAACCGGTGGTCGAAGTCCCCGCAGGAAACCTTGAGGCGAATCTTTCGCTTTCGCCAGACGGTTCCAAGTCTGGAGTAAGCTCTGGCAGAACCGGATCCACCGGAGCGGATTTGGGCGGAACCGGCGCTGGCGGCTCCGGGGGCAGCGGCACGGATGGGATGGAGGGTCCGCCCGGAGTGCAAATCAGCGGCGGCGCGTCGAATGAAGCGGAAGGCGCCTCAGCAGCAGGGAAGCGTTCGGCCTCGCCCCCCGAAACTGCAAGGCCCCTTCCCGTCAGACCTGCTCTCCGCCTGGAGAATTTCGATCCGAAACGACAGCCGATCCTTCCTCTGCCCGGGAATGTGGCCCCTGGTTCTGCGGCGCTTAATCCTCTAGGCCCGAAAAAGATCTACAAACTCCACGTCAACATGCCTAATCTGACGAGTGCGACTGGAAGCTGGGTGCTGGAGTTTGCAGAGCTATACGTTCGCGACTCGTCTCTTACCGGAACAGATTCAGCAGCCCCCGTGGCACAAGGCGAATTAGCCGGACCGGTTGCGGTTAGAAAGGTGGATCCGCGTTACCCGCCGAGGCTGCGCAAAGAGGGCGTTGCCGGCGAGGTCGTGCTCTACGCCATCATTCGAAAAGACGGCTCTGTGGACAGCATTCAGTTAATCCGCGGGGTGCATCCGGAGCTGGACAAGAACGCTATGGATGCCCTCGCGCGCTGGAAATTCGAGCCGGCACAACGAAACGGCCAGCCGGTCGAGTTGGAAGCTGTGGTGCGAATACCTTTCCGGCCGATTGCCCCGCTCTGATCGAAACCCACGCAGCCTGGGCGAGGAATCAACCGCCAAGCGACCCTTCCAGTAGTTTTACAAGTGCCCAGAGTGTGTGATTCACCGGGGTGGGCACGCCAAGTTGCGCACCACGCCGGGCCACGAAACCGTTTAACGCGTCAATTTCCGTCCGCTTCCCGCGCTGAATGTCTTGCGCTGTAGAAGAAGTAGCGTCGCCGAGGCTGCAGGCAAGCTCTAGCCCCTTCTCAATCAAGTCCACGGGTGGCAAGCGAATCCCCGCCGCTTTCGCGACTGCAATGGCTTCCTGCGCGGTTGTTCTCATCACTTCCCGCGCGAGATCGTGTGCTGCCGCCCGGCTGTAGCTGGTCCGCGCAAGCGCGGTAAGTGCGTTGCCGGCACAATTGATGACCAGCTTCGACCAAAGCTCGCCTTCAATGTTTTCTGACAGTTCGCAGGGAACCCCGGCACGTTGGAACAGTGCCGCCACCTGCCGGGCATCGTCAAGTTTCTGTGAGTGCTGTTCGCGAAGTTTCCCGATAATCAGCCGCCCCTGGCCGGAGTGTTTCACGTGACCGGGGGCGATCATGGCAGCGCCCACATAGACTACCGAGGGAAGTGCCTCCAGACCTGCGGCGGCGCGGATGCGTTCGACGTTGTCAACGCCGTTTTGCAAACTTACCACTGTCGCCGAGGAAGAAGCGTGCAGTGCAAGCTGACGTGCCGCTTCTTCGGTATCCAGTGTCTTGACGGAAAATAGTATGACGTTGGCGCCGCGCAAGTCTTTCGGCCTCGTCGAAGCGGAGATACGGACGCGTTCCTGGAATTCGAGCGTGTCAAGGAACAGTCCGTCTCTATTGATGGCTTCGACGTGAACCGGCCTCCCAAGAAGCGTAACCGGAACGCCGGCGCGCGCCAGCATCCCGCCGAAATAACAACCGACGGCCCCGGCACCCATGACGGCTACACGCGGGAGGTCTGAATTCTTCGTCCAGGTCAAGAATCATCTCCGCGCAGAGGACTACACTGCGAGCAGGGCGAGCAGCCGATCGATATCCCGCTCCGTGTTGAACAGATGCGGCGCGATGCGCAGGGCTCCTTCGCGCAGGCCAACAATCACCTTGTTCTCGCGAAGCTTTTCGTAAAGTGCTGCGGACTTCTCGACAGAACGTCCGGCCACACAGATAAACGGGCCACGGGCCTCCCACTCCGGCGGGCTGGCTAGCCGGCAGCGGTCGCGCGGCAGACCCTCGATGAGCATGCTGATCAGGTTTTTGTTGTGCTCCCAGACCGTTTCGGTTCCGGCACGAAGCAGGAGCTCCACGGACGCCGCCATCGGCGCCAAATTGAAGAAACTCGCTGTCTCCGGGGCGTCCCACCGGCGCGCCTGCCGGACTGGTTTCCAGCCGTTCATTCCCAAGGAATGAAACCGCTCGGCGCCTTCCAGTGCCATCCAGTAAAAGGGTGTAGCGGCGCTGAATTGCTCGGAATCAATCAATTCCCTCCGAAGCCAGAAGAAGCCAGTGCCGTACGGACTGAGCAACCATTTGTAGCCGGAACAGACCGCAAAATCCGCCCCCAGGGCACGAAGGTCCAGGGGCATGGCACCGGCACATTGGCTGACGTCCAGCAAAAGTAAAGCTCCCGAATCCCGACAGGCAGCGGAAAGCCTGGCTGCATCAATGCGCGCCGCGCTCTCAAATCGCACCAGGCTGATGGAGATCAGCCGCGTGCGAGGCGTCATGCAGGCGATAAAATCGTCTGCGGTTGGAAACTTGGCACGGCTGGGCGGAATAATTCTGACCGTCAGCCGCCCCGCTTCAGCCAGCGGCATCCAGGTGGAGAAGTGCGCGGGGAATTCGCCCTCCGCAATCAACACCTCATCGCCGGGTCGCCAGCGGATGCCGGAAGCGACGGCAGCAAGACCTGCCGACGCACCGGCGGTGACTGCGATTTCTTCGGGGGCTGCGCGGACGAGCTGAGCGATGGCCCGGCGGACGCGGTCGGGGAGCCCGAAGTAGGTCTCATCCGGAAGCGCGGCCGGATTCTTCTTCCACTCCAGCGCTTGCTGGACCGCCCGCAGCGCAACCCTGGGAAGGGGCCCCTGCGTGGCCACGTTCAAGTAGAGGGTGTCCTCAAAGTCGTAGAATTCGTTCCGCCAATCCTCAGTCCGTGGGCTGGTGGAATTCATGACTCTCCCAAAAGATCAAATTTGCCTTCTGAGTGCCGCATCCTAGAAATGTTTCCGCAGGGTACGGAAACTGGGAAGCAGTAGGAGTTTTCCGAAACCACTATGGATCTCGGCATGCTCCAGTTCCCAGGTGGATGGGTGAGGAATGAATACGGCATTCAACCCTGCCGACAGAGCCGGATTGATGTCGCTGCGCGGGCTGTTGCCGACCATCCACCCCCTCGATTTCACAACGCGATGCTGTTTCACAATCCGCTGGTACTCGGAGACGTCTTTTTCTGCAACAATTTCGATCGCTTCAAAGAAGGAGCGCAGGCCTGACCTTTCGACCTTGGCGGCTTGTTCCGCCGGATCGCCTTTCGTCACCAGAATCAGCCGGTGGCGCGCGGCCAGATAGGCCAGCGTCTCGGGTACGCCATCCAAAATAGTCGGTGCCACAGATTCCAGCTCGCCCAGCAACTGCGCGATGCGCTCCCGCAACTCTTCCCGGGCCAGGTCCCCGGCGAGGGTGAGGTAGGTTTCCTCCAGAGAACGGCCGAAGCTGCGGACGCCGTAGCCGTGCTGCTGAATATTTCTCCGCTCCGTCTCGTTCAGGACTCGCCGGATATACTCGCTCGAATATCCCAGCGGCTCGAGCAAGGAGACGCAATCGGCAATCGTCTTTTCAAAGTAGGCGTTGTTCTCCCACAAGGTGTCGTCGGCATCGAGCAGCAGTGTGCACCTGGCCATGTTCAGTGGTGTGCGAGGCTTCTTGTGCCGCTATCGCCGATGGCGCAGATCGCAAGCATGGTAATCAGAAAGTCAGGGCGGAGCAGACGTGGTCACGCCCGCTTGGGTTCGGTGCTACTCAGCTTACCGAGCATTCCTGCCGCAAGTTTCTGGATTTCTCCATAGCGAGCAATGTAGTCCTGAAAATCCCGGTTCAATGCCATCGCCAGTTCGGCCGGAAGTTTGGCCCGCAGAATCATGTCTCGCAGATGCACGGGATGCGGAAGGATGGCGTCTTCCTGCAATTCCTCCAGTGCCATCCTGGGGTCATAGTGATACATAGCCCCTCCTGCTTGGGCGGAGAAAGAAATATTCTACTCGTCCTCAAGCGCAGGGAACAAAGCCAAATCGGCGGGAAATCATCAGGCAGGGGCCGGCAGAAACTCGTAGCGGTCAATCCGGGCAGCCACGCCACGGTGACTGTTCAATGGCTCAACGCGCACCACCTGGCCGAAACAGCGGATATGAACGTCCCCGGCCAGCGTAATCTCTTTGGGCAGGGTGAGAATGAACTCGATGGGCATGCCGGTTTCGAAGCTGCCTTCGATCAGAAAGTACAGACCTCGAAAACTGACGTCCCGTGTTTCGGCCCGGACTTCGTTCCCGCCGGCGTCGCCTGACTTACGAATCATCACCGGCAGATTCAGCGTAAATCGCCGCGAAGCCCGGCGCTCGGTTCCATTTGCCATACGCCCCTCTGCACCCAAGAACTCTACGAGAAACTAGCACTCCAGGATATATCGTGCAATGCGTTTCGTGTGGAAAATCTGCGAGATGGCAACCGAGTGGCGCCCCGTGGCGCCTCCGGGGTCCTTTGAGCAGCCTCGCATGACGCGAGCCGGACAGGTACTGTACACTGGCGTTGTGGCCCGGTCATGGGGAAAACATTTCATCGAGAAGTGTTCCTGCGGGGCCCGGCCGGACAATTGGAGGCCAGCCTCTGGGTGTCCGAAGCGGCAGAACAATCAAGGCAGGTGAAACTCGCTGCCCTGGTGTGCCATCCGCATCCGCTTTACGGGGGCACGATGCACAGCAAGGTCGTCTTCCAAGTGGCGCGCACGTTGCGTGGGCTCGGCCTGCCCGTGCTGCGGTTCAATTTTCGGGGCGCCGGGCTCAGTGACGGCGAGTATGACTGCGGCCGCGGGGAGCAGGAAGACGTGCGTGCAGCATTGCAGTATTTGGCCGGAGAATTTTCCGATAGTGATCTCGTTCTGGCTGGATTCAGTTTCGGTGCCTGGGTCGGACTCCGCGTCGGCTGCGAGGAAACATCAGTGGCAGAGTTAATCGGACTGGGTCTGCCGGTGAACGACTCAGAACTATCCTACCTCGCTCACTGTACCAAACCGAAGCTGTTCATCCAGGGCGCCGCAGACCAGTTCGGCTCGCGCGAGAAGCTCGAATCGCTTTACACGCAGCTGCCGGAGCCCCGGCGCCTTGTGTTTGTGGACGGCGCTGATCACTTTTTCACCGGAAAGCTCGATGCAGTGGACCGCGCCATCCATGCCTGGATGGCGGAACGGCATCCCGAACTGGACCAGGAAAGTTAGGTGAACGGGGACCTTACAGAAGCTTTTTCATTTCCTTTGCGGGAACGGGCGGAGTCTGCAAGCGTCGAAGGTTTGCGGGTACGTGTTCCACCTGCCTCATACCCACCAGGGCCGCGGCGACCTCCAACTTGACACAGGATTCATCTGAACCGGAATTGAGTGCTCCTAGATCCGTCCCCGAATCCATCGAAGAAATCGCAAGCCCATCCACTCGTCAAAGATGGCCGGGAGCGGCTCCTTCCTGAAAATGCAATTGCCTGGCGGGCGGTATCCACCAGAGTTGCCGAATAGAGTTGGCAACCCCTCTTCAACCGGAGATAGAATTTTGGATTGGTCTGGCAATGCAGCGCGGGCGCCTGACTGCCAAACAGTCTCACATCGGCGGAGCGGGCAGAAAAACTGTTTTTTCAAGACCGGTTATGGAGGATCGGACACAACCTGAGCTTTTCCCGAGCCGCTTTCCTTGGGAAATCTATCTGGATGTTGAGACCCAGCGCTTGGCCCACGAGGTAGAAGGAGGCTGGAAGTGCATCCGCGATTTCGGCCTTGCCGTGGCCGTCACTTGGGACTCAATACATGGATTCCGTGACTGGTACGAAGCGGATGCCGTCCGATTGGTCCGAGAGCTGGAGAATACCCTGAAAATCATCACCTTTAACGGTGAGCGGTTTGATCTTGTCGTGTTGAGCGCATATGCCGACGTGCAAGGGCTCTACGTGAAATCGTTGGATTTACTGAATGACCTGAAGCGAATCCTCGGCCATCGGGTGCGGTTGGATAGCCTGGCGCACCACACCCTGGGGATAAAGAAAACGGGCAGCGGACTCGATGCCGTGCGCTGGTGGCGCGAAGGCAACAAGCAGAAAGTTGTCGAATACTGCCGACACGACGTGCAGCTGCTGCACGACCTGGTCGCCTTCGCGCGGCAGAAGGGATTTGTTCGGCTGGACGGCAGAGAGGTTCCGGTGAAGTGGGATTAGGAGGTGGCAGGCTCACTCGGTTGCGTACGCGGGCGCTCAGCGGCTGCCTGGGGTCCGAGGACGCGCGAGCAGGCACGAAGGATTCGCCGGTAGGGCCATTCCTTCGAGGCAAGAATGAGTTCACCCTCTCGGGGTTTTGAATAGTACCAGCGTGCCAGCAACGTCAGGTGGTTCTCGCGCTCGCTTTGAGTGGTCGAATGTCCTGCCGTTGTAATGCTGCTGCCTTCAGCATTCGCTTCTTGCGAGGGAGCCAGCGCGGGCAATTCTCCCAACTGTTCGCGCAGGGTCTGCTCCGCTGACCGGGGTTCTTCCGCCAGCGCTGAGAAATTCAGAAACAGCGGCGACAGAAATTTCCCGCGCAGCAAACGAAACAAGGCAACGGCATTCTCCGCAGCCGCACGCTGAACCACAACGGCATTAAACATATGCAAGGGCTGCACCACCTCCGGTAGCCCGCGAGCGATATCTGACAGCTTTTCCACTTTCTTATGCAAAGCCGCTGCGCGTTCAAAGTCCAGCGCCGCACTGGCTGAATCGCGCTCATCTTCAAGCTCGCGGACAAACTGCCGGCCACGGCTGGACAAGAACGCGGTGACTCTCTCCACCTCAGCCGCATATTCTTCCCCGGAACATCCTGCAAAACACGGCGCAAGGCACATCTTTATTTCCGAATAGATACAGCCGGGAAAGGCCGGGTCACGCCGAATTCTGATCTGGCAGCGACGAATTTTGAACAGGTCCAGAAACTCGTTAGCAAAGCGGTCTGCGGCCCTCCGCGAAACAAATGGGCCGAAGTAGAATCCGTTGTCAGCAGCAAGACGGTGCGTAACGTAGCATCGCGGATAGGGATTGCGAAGATTGACTTTGAGCAACACCGGTCGGCGGAGCTGCAGAACTTCGCGACAGCGTTCTGGAAATACGCGGTGCGCGGCGTCATAAAGCGCAAAAAGTTGTTCGAAGGCCGAACCGGTCAGGCGATAACGGACGGCGCCGGTGAATTCGCGGAGGTTCAAACTTTTCGACGGTCCGGGACGGGGGCGCAACAACCGTTCCAGCCGGCGGCGCAGGTCAGCCGTTTTTCCAAGATAAGGCTCGCTTTCGGCCTGGCGCGGTTCGAGCAAGAAAACGGCAGGTCGCGGCGGGAGCGCCGCAAAAAACTCCTCGTCTCGTTCCGGTGCAAAGGGCAGCCCGTAATCGAATGGGAGCACGCTTACAGAATACAATGAAGGCAAGACCAGCGAAACGATCGGCCAAGCGCGAAAAGATCAGGAACGGAGCACCCAATTGGCGATAACCAGCCGTTGAATCTCACTGGTCCCTTCGTAGATTTCCGTGATGCGCGCGTCACGGTACATGCGCTCGACGGGATATTCACGGCTATAGCCATAGCCACCGTGAATCTGGACGGCTCTGTGGGTCACCCGCGTGGCCATCTCACTGGCAAAAAGCTTTGCGATCGAGGCTTCCATGGTGAAACGGCTGCCCGAGTCCTGCTTCCACGCGGCCTTGCGGGTCAGCAGGCGGGCGGCCTCGATTTCGGTGGCCATGTCGGAAAGCATGAATTGAATGGCCTGAAAACTGGCGATGGGCTGGCCGAAAGCCGTGCGTTCCTGCGAATAGGCGAGTGCCTCGTCGAATGCGCCCTGCGCGATGCCGGTGGCCTGAGCGGCAATCCCGATGCGGCCGCCGTCGAGCGTGGAAAGCGCAATCTTGTAGCCTTCGCCTTCCTGGCCGATGCGATTTGCAACCGGAACTTCGCAGTCTGTGAACGACAATTCCACACAGGCGGTCGCATTGATGCCAAGTTTCTTTTCTTCTTTTCCGACTTTGAATCCTGGCATCCCCTTTTCAACGACAAGGGCAGTGATTCCCTTCTCGCCCTTCGAGGGGTCCGTGTTCACATAGACGATGGCAGCGTGGGCCACCCCGCCATTGGTAATCCACGCCTTGGTCCCATTGACGATGTAACGATCGCCCTTGCGCACGGCTTTGGTAGCAAGCGCCGCGGCGTCCGAACCGGCCTGCGGTTCGGTCAGCGCATAGCAGCCGATTTTCTCGCCGCGCAGGAAGGGAGTCAGCAGGCGCTTCTTCTGCTCGTCTGTCCCGTAGCGGTGGATGGGATCACAGTACAGTGAATTCTGGACCGAAAGGATAACTCCCGTCGAAGCACAAACGCGGGAAATTTCCTCTATCACAATGGTATAAGCCACGTGATCAAAACCAGCGCCTCCCTGTTCCTCTGGAAAGGCAACCCCTGTGAGCCCAAGCTCGGCCGCTTTCCGAAACGTCTGGTGCGGAAATTCTCCGGTTTCATCGAGCCGGGCAGCGAGCGGCTTCACTTCGGAAGCTGCAAACTCCCGCACCGTTTGCTGAAGCAGCTTCTGTTCTTCGGTGAGTGCAAATTCCACGGAAACCTTCCCCCGTCGGGCGCCGACAGGAAATTTGAATTTTAGGCTTTCTGACGTCAGCTGAAAAGCGGAATTCAAACTGTCGCTGCGCTGCTTTCGTTTAAACTTGCGAAGTTGCTTGAAACGCGCGACGCAGTTTCCGGTATGTGGTGGACAAATCCTCCGGCTCCACCCTTGTCTCGGCCACCACGGTCATGAAATTCGTGTCGCCGGTCCAACGCGGCAGAATGTGCAGGTGGAGATGCCCGGCCACACCGGCGCCAGCGCAACGGCCCAAGTTCATCCCTAAGTTGAATCCCTCGGGATTATACGCCGCGCGGAGCGCTTGCTCGGTTCGCTGTGCAATAGACATCATTTCAGCCAGCGTCTCTGCCTCGCATCCGGCCAGATCGGGTATGTGAGCAAAGGGGACGACCATCACGTGCCCGGTCGCGTAGGGAAAGCGATTCAGAATGACGAAGTTTTTCTTGCCACGATAAACGATCAGGCTCTTGTCATCGGCCAGAGTCAGCGCGTCGCAGAAAATACACCGATCATCTTTTCGCGGGTCTGATACGTACCGGTAGCGCCATGGTGTCCACAGATAATCCATACGTGTCCGGGCAATCGGAGTGTTCAGCCCTGTGGGGGAGGCTCAACGGGCGCGGGAGCTGCCGCGGGCCGTTCTACATTCACGAAATCTTTCAGCTCTTTGCTGGGCTTGAAGTAAGGGATCCGTTTCGGCGGGACCTCGACCTTTGCACCCGTCTTTGGGTTACGGCCGATGCGCCCGCGGCGCTGGCGCGTACGAAAGCTGCCGAAGCCGCGAATCTCAATTTTGTCGTCACCCTTCAGGGCCTGAATGATGCTGTCGAATATGGTTTCAACGATGATTTCAGATTCCTTCCGGGGCAATTCGGTAGTCTGGCAGACCTCTTCCACCAAATCCGCTTTCGTCATCGTGGGCTCTTTCATCGCTGTTACCCCGCTGAGATGATCTGCTTGCGCTTGGTTCGCCCGGTTCTGGCGCCGACGCGGCTATTTCAGGATGACTGCATACCATCAACGGCGGCCACGGGTAAACCTTTTTTCACAGGGGCCTGTGCAATCCAGCGACCGTCGTGACCCGGACCTCACGAAGACATTTCGCGCTTCGAGAGGATCGCATCTCCAATCGTGGCTGTGGGGGACGACCGGGCGGAACGGTACTCCTGAATCTCCCGGCGTTCAGCCTGCTTGGCGGCCGCGCGATAGCTCAACCCGATCTTATGCTGCTCCGGGTTCAATTTGATGATCTTAAAATCGTATTCACGGCCGATCTCAAGACCACCGGGCAGGTTCCTCTCATCCTTCATTCCGGGGCGCTCATGCTTCTTGCCCCGCCGCTCTTCAATCTCCGAGACGTGACAAAGACCCTCGATGCCCTCGGCCAATTCCACAAACACGCCGAACTTGGTCGCCCGGGAAACCTTTCCCCGCACCACATCGTTCAGCTTGTGCTGCTCGAACCAGCCGGCCCACAAATCATTCAACTGCTTCAATCCCAGTGACAGGCGACGATTGTCTGTGTCAATCTTCAGCACCTTGGCCTGGACCGTTTCGCCCTTCTTGACAATGTCGCCTGGGTGCTTCACCTTTTGCGTCCAGCTCAGGTCGCTGATGTGGATCAGCCCGTCTATGCCTTCCTCAATCTCGACGAAAGCGCCAAAATCGGTCAGATTTCGAATGCGACCGGTAACGGTCGATCCGACCGGATACTTTTCAGCCAGGGATTCCCAGGGATCGGGCATGGTCTGCTTCAGCCCCAGCGAAATGCGCCGCTGGTCTGGCTTTACTTCCAAGACGACCACCTCGACCGTGTCTCCCACAGAAACGATTTTGGAGGGGTGCTTGACGCGCTTCGACCAGCTCATCTCGCTAACGTGGATCAAGCCCTCGACTCCTGGCTCGAGTTCGACGAATGCGCCGTAATCGGTGACGCCCAGCACACGCCCCTGCACCCGCGAGCCGACCGGGAAGCGCTCCGGCACGGTCGTCCAGGGATCCGGCAGAAGCTGTTTTCGACCCAGGGAGACACGGAGTTTTTCCCGGTCCAGCTTCAGCACCTTGACTTCGATTTCGTCTTCGACCTTGACGACCTCGGAGGGATGCGTGATTCGTCCCCAGGAAAGGTCGGTGATGTGCAGCAGGCCGTCGAGACCACCCAGATCCACGAACACACCGTAATCGGTAACGTTTTTCACCCGGCCGGTCACTACGGAGCCTTCCGCGAGCGACTCCAGCAGCTTTGCGCGGCGTTGACTCTGCTCCTGTTCGAGAACGACGCGGCGGCTTACCACCACATTGCCACGTTTGCGATTTAGCTTGATGACGCGGCAGGTAATCTCCTCGCCCTTCCAAGCCTCCAGGTCGCGCACCGGTCGCAGATCCACCTGAGAGGCTGGGAGGAAGGCCCGGATGCCCACGTCCACGACCAGCCCGCCCTTTATCCGGTCAACGACCTTGCCGGTCAGCGGCGATTGCTTGCGGTGGGATCGCTCGATTTCCTGCCAGGCGCGCCGGCGGCGTGCACGGATATAGGAGTAAAGCCGATACCCTTCCTTTTCTTGGTCGAGCGGTTCAACTTCGATTTCCTGTCCGACTTCAAACGGAAGCTGGCCCTCGAATTCCACCAGCTCTTGCGCGGGAACCATCCCTTCAGACTTGGTGCCGACATCAACGACAACGCCGAGCTCCGTAATTTCCACAACGCGCCCGGTGATCGTCTCTCCCTGAGCGCGCACCTCCTGCGGCACCGCATACTGGTCAATCAGCTCTTTCAGGCTGGCCGCAGAGAAAACCTCCTGCTCCGGCATAGCGCCAGGCGAAGGAAGTTCTGCGGCTTGGGATTCGGCCGAGGGAGATGCAACCGCAGTCGGCGCAGGCTCGTCAGACTGGGACGATTCCAAACTTCCGATTAGGGATCCGGGGGCGCTATTGTCGTCGGGGTAAGGAGACTTTCCCGGCGCCAATTCGGGTTCTGACCCTTCTACGGGTGCGGGTCGCATGGTGGGTTTGTCGGTCTCGGCCGGCATTGCCGCGGCCTCCGCCAAGGATACTAGGCGCTTCGCGCCGAGAACTCTTCCTCGGAAACTCCCGAGCTGGGGGAGAAAGCCAGGAAGGGCGCCGGGCATTCAGCTAAGTGCCCGAACAGCCGAATGATACGCGTGCATCAGAAGCGTTGTCAACCGGCGGCACACCGCGTTGGCCGTCAAATCGCCTGGCCCGCGCAACGGGCCGGCCAATTTTTCCGAATCAAAGTCGATCAGCACCGCGTGCCCGCCGAATTTCTTTACGGTAGTCGGGCGCGAGAATCTCCACCATGCGGCACATCTCATACAGGCGGGATCGGATTCGCAGCCCGACGCGATCGGTCAGGGTGTCCTCCGAGCGAGCGAGTTCCGTCCCGGTGGGGAGAACCAAAGGTGCGCGCTCACGGGTCTCTCGATCAAGGTAGTTGGTAGTCACCAGCGTGACTCGCTTCTCGTTGTAGCGGGAATTCAAGATGTGGCCCAGCGTTTCGAGCGCCCAGGCAGAGGGCTTGCTGGCTCCAAGGTCGTCAAGCAGCAGGATCTCAGCTTTCAGCACCGGCTCCAACACCTCCAGTTCCGAGGTTTGGCTCACAGGATTGTAACTGGCCTGGATTTCCTTAAGAAGCTCACGGTAATCGTAATACAGACCCGCGTGGCCGCGGAGCACTAGTACCTTCAGGGCAGCAACTGCCAAGTGGGTCTTGCCCACTCCGCAGGGGCCCATCAGCAACAAGCCGTGTTCGGAGCCGGGGCCGAACTCGCGAGCAAAGGCCTGCACGACGAGCCGGGCCTCAGTCAGTGATTTATTCCATGCGGCGGCCTGCGAATGGTCGTCGTGCACATCCGTTTCGAAGTTTTCAAAGTCGCAGTGCTCATAGCGCCGAGGGATTCGGGCGCGTTCCAGGGCACGGACGAGGCGGTCGTCTTTACAGCATTCGCAGCGCACGGCAACGCGGCGCACCGCCCCGTGCTCCGGCACTTCGGTCGTCCGCCAGCCGCTGCCCGCGCAATAGGAGCACTCCGCACGTGCCATGGGCACAACATAGTGAACGGGAAGCGGAGTTGCAAGTTGAAAGCTGTGTGGAAAGCAAAGCTGCCTGTGAATTCGAAGGCGGCGCGGTGCGTTCCTACACCTACTTCACTACCTTGATGCCGCGTGGCGGGCCGATCTTCACGATGGCATTACGGAATTTGCGCTCCTGTGCGGTCGTCAAACCACGGATCAACTCTTCCTGCACGAATCGCACAAACTCTTCCATCTGGTGCTGCATTTCTTTCATTTTCTCGCGCATATTCAGGATGATTTCAATGCCGGCCAGGTTCACGCCCATCTCGCGCGTGAGCGTCAGAATCACTTCCAGCCGTTCGAGGTCTTCGTCCGAATAGAGGCGGGTATTCCCCTGCGAACGCGAGGGCTTCAGCAGTCCGACGCGTTCGTACAGCCGCAAGGTTTGCGGGTGAATTTTGTAGAGCTCGGCCACCGCGCTGATCATGTAGCCGGCTCGCGCTTGCTTTTTGGCCCTGGCAGCCACGGAAAGCTCCTCAACTCCTGGCCCGTGCGAAAACTTCCTGGCGCGGATTTTCCGGCACAAGCTTTTCCAGGTCGCGCAACAGATTGCGGACCCGTTCGTCAATCGGCTTGGGGACTACGACCTGCACCTCTATAATCTGGTCGCCACGAACCCCCGGCCTGCGGGCTGAGGCCACCCCTTTTTCCCGCAGGCGGAACTTCTGCCCGCTGCTGGTCCCCGGCGGAATGCGCAGCAACGCTCGTCCGTCAATTGTTGGAACCTCCACCTTGGCGCCCAGTGCGGCCTCCGTGACTGTGATAGGCACAACCGTATGGATATCGTCACCGCGGCGTTCAAAATATGGGTGTGATTGCACGCGGGGGATGAAGTACAGATCACCGGGAGAACCGCCCCCCGTGCCGGCATTGCCGCGTCCGGGCACGCGCACCCGGGAACCGGTCTGGACGCCCGCGGGAATTCTGACGTCAATCGTCTCCGCTTTTTGCACCAAGCCCTGTCCACCGCATCGGCGGCAAAGGCTCTGCAGACGTCCCGACCCGCCGCATTGCGGGCAGGTCAAATTGAAACGCAAGCCGCGTGCCGTCTGCGAACTGCGTCCAGTGCCGCCGCAGGCACCGCACACCTGCCCCACGCCTGTCGAACCTGACCCGCGGCAGTCTGGACATGCCTCCAGTCGTGTGATGGTGAACTTCTTGATCGTTCCGCGAATCGCTTCCCAAAAGCCGATTTCCACTTCGTATTCCAGATCCGTGCCGCGCTGCGGGCCGCCCCTGGCCGCCCCCGGCTCGGTGCTAACGCCGCGGAAAAACTGACTGAACAGATCGCGGAACGATGTGCCGCCCACCCCTCCAAAATCAAAGCCGCCAAAATCGAAATGCACCTCGGCTGGACCGGCCTGTGTACCGGGCGGAGGGCCGCCCTGGTAGCCCTCGGCATAGAATCCGAACTGGTCGTAAATCTTGCGCTTCTTGGGATCGGAAAGAACGTCGTAAGCCGCCTGAATCTGCTTGAATTTCTCTTCCGCGGATTTGTCCCCGGGATTCAGGTCTGGATGGTATTTCCGGGCTAGGCGGCGGTAGGCCTGGCGAATTTCCTTGAGCGAAGCCCTCCGGGATACGCCCAGCAGTTCATAGTAGTCTTGTTTGGTTGCGGTGGGCATGTCCTCTGACCTTCACAATCCCACGAATGGAACAAGCGGCTAAAACTTTGACCAGCACTCATTCAACGCGGCAAGCTCCTGTTGTTCGCGCAGCAGAGCTTCCCGCCGACGGCGCTCGTCTTCGGACCTGGCGCCGCTGACGGAAGCTTTCTGATTCGCGCGTTCGATCCATTCGTCCAGCAGGCGAATTTTCTGCGCCACGCTACCGCTATCGGAGCGGAAACGCAGCACCGTACCGCTGATGTCAACCGAACGCGGCGGGAAGTCAGGCGGCGGACTCTGCTGTCCCTCGTAGAAAAAGCGCTTCCAGTCGGCTCCGGGTGGTTCCGAGAGCAAAATTTGCACGAGATAGAAATCATCGCGCAGTTTCTGAACCGCCTGAGGCGGACCCGCGCGCCGGATTGGATTGGCCGTCATGAATCAATTGCGCATGCGATGCATACTGTGGCTGCGACCATCCGGACCGCTCAATTCGGCTTCTTGGATTCGTCCACGTCCACATACTCGGCGTCAATCACGTCGCCCTGCCCGCCGGGGGGCGGCGTGGCCGAAGGCCCGGCTCCTGCTGAAGGGCCGGCTGCGGCTGCCGCGCTGGACTTGTACAAAACCTCAGCGATGCGGTGTGACGCCTGCATCAAAGAATCCGTCGCGGACCTGATACGAGCGACGTCGCTATCCGCTAAAGCCCGTTTGCACTCCTCCACCGCTTCCTCAACTGCTTTTGCGTCCGCTTGCGACAATTTGTCACGATTCTCGCGCAGCAGTTTCTCTGTCTGGTAAACGAGTGAGTCACACCGGTTGCGCGCTTCGATCTCCTCTAGCCGGGCGCGATCCTCATCGGCGTGCGATTCGGCCTCCCGGCGCATCCGCTCGACCTCGTCCTTACTCAGGCCGGTCGAAGCCGTAATCGTAATTTTCTGTTCTTTGTTCGTGGCCATGTCTTTTGCCGAAACGTTCAGAATGCCGTTGGCATCAATATCGAACGTGACCTCGATTTGCGGGATTCCCCGCGGGGCGGGCGGAATGCCCACTAGGTGGAACTTGCCCAGTGTCCGGTTGTCCTTGGCCAGCGGCCGCTCGCCCTGCAACACGTGGATCTCCACAGATGTCTGATTGTCGGCAGCGGTGGAGAAGATCTCCGACTTCCGCGTCGGAATCGTCGTGTTTCGGGGAATCAAGACGGTCATCACACCACCAAGCGTCTCAACTCCCAGCGAGAGCGGCGTGACATCGAGCAGCAGAATGTCTTTCACTTCGCCAGCCAGCACCCCGCCCTGAATCGCGGCGCCGACCGCAACCACCTCATCGGGATTGACCCCCTTGTGCGGCTCCTTGCCTCCGAACAGATCCTTGACGATTTGCTGCACACGAGGAATTCGAGTCGAGCCCCCGACCAGAACCACTTCGTGAATCTGGTTCGGTTTCAAACCGGCGTCTGCCAGGGCCTGCTTGACCGGCCCAACCGTGCGCTGCAGGATGTCCTCCATCAGCTGCTCAAGCTTGGCCCGGGTAAGTTTCAGCTGCAGGTGCTTAGGCCCCGAGGCGTCAGCCGTGATGAACGGCAGGTTGATTTCCGTCTCCATCAACTGGGAAAGCTCGATCTTGGCCTTCTCGGCAGCTTCCTTTAGGCGCTGGAGCGCCATGCGGTCCTTGGACAGGTCAATGCCCTGGTCCTTTCTGAATTCTCCGACAATCCACTCGATGATCCGCTGGTCAATGTCGTCGCCGCCCAGGTGAGTATCTCCAGCCGTCGCCTTAACCTCGACCACGCCTTCGCCGACTTCCAGAATGGAGATGTCGAATGTCCCGCCGCCGAGGTCGTAGACAGCGATGGTCTCGTCTTTCTTCTTGTCGAGTCCGTAGGCCAGCGCGGCAGCCGTCGGCTCATTGATGATGCGCAGCACTTCCAAGCCGGCGATCTCTCCGGCCTGCTTGGTGGCCTGACGCTGGCTGTCATTGAAATACGCGGGAACCGTGATCACCGCCTTTGTGACTTTCTCACCGAGGAAGTCTTCTGCCGCGGCTTTTAATTTCTGCAGGATGATCGCGGAGATTTCCGGCGGGCTGTACGCTTTGCCCGCGATCTCGACACGGACATCGTCGTGGGAACCGCGCGTAAGCTTGTAAGGGACTCTGCGTATTTCCTCGCCAACCTCTTCGAAGCGCCGACCCATGAAGCGCTTGATGGAGAAGATAGTGTTTTCGGGGTTGGTCACGGCCTGGCGCTTGGCGACCTGCCCGACAAGCCGCTCGCCGGATTTGGTGATCGCAATCACGGAGGGGGTGGTGCGCGACCCCTCCTGATTAGGTATGACCACCGGTTCACCACCCTGCATTACGGCGACCACCGAGTTGGTGGTTCCCAAGTCGATTCCGATTATCTTGCTCATTTGAAAAACCCCTCCTGAAGCTCGCTCCAGAATCTGCTGCGCGGAAGCCCCGTATTGAGTCTACAGGTTGAGTGTCCTACTGTCAAGTTCATTGACTGAACCCCCGTTGGAAACGGAAAGGTTTCTCTAATGCACAGTATTTACACTAGATAGACTCGATCGGCCAGATTCCGAATCGCGCCAACGGGTGCTGCCGCTACTTGCACAAGGTTGCGAAGCCAGGTGAACCTGCTTGACAGCCGGGGGCAGTTCCTCGGGAACCGGAAAAGTTTGGAACCTAGGCGTCGGCCGCCGTGCAGCGTACGCCTCGGGCATCTGGATGCCGGCTGTATGAATCTCAGTTGAAGAGATTGGGACTTGTCGGCCCGCTCAGTGTAGAATGAAAGGACCCGACCAAGGAGAGCAAGGGGCTGAGATGAATTGCAACCGCGCTGCGAAGTTACTTGTGGTCTGCCTGGTGGCAGCTTCTGTGGCCGCTGCCGCTTACGGGCAGTCGGCCGACGGACCCACGAGGGCAGCCATCGAAAAGGGCTACGGCTCGAAGTCCGCGCCAATCAAGATGGAAGTGTTTAGCGATTTTCAATGCCCAGCCTGCCGGGGCCTGTATGAGGCGACGCTGCGGCCGGTGATTGCCAATTACGTGCAGCAGGGAAAAGTCTATCTGGTTCACCGCGATATGCCGCTCCCCATGCACCAGTACGCGCGAACCGCCGCTCGGTACGCGAACGCGGCCGCCAAGATCGGCAGAATGGAGAAGGTTATTTCCGCGCTGTACACGAATCAAGACAGGTGGGCCGCGGACGGCGATGTGGAGTCCGTTGTTGCCAGTGTGCTCACGCCCGCCGAAATGAATCAGGTGCGCCGACTGGTCAACGCAGCGGAAATTGAACAGGCGATTGAGCACGATGTCTCGCTGGCCCGCCAGCGCCAGGTGCGTTCAACGCCGACGATCTTCATTACGCACAAGGGCAGCACGACACCGCTGCCCCCCGGCGGCGTCAGCTATTCCCTTCTGAAGCAGTATTTCGACTACCTGTTGCAACGGTGACGATGCGTCGAGGATTGATGCTCGGGGGGCGGATTTCGTTAGGCGCTGTGTTCGTCTACGCCGCGTATACAAAACTTGTCCAGCACTGGACTTTGTTCGCGTTTTCGATCAATTCCTACGGCATTTTTCCCGAGTGGACGCTGAAGCCGATTGCCATTGCACTTCCATGGCTCGAACTTGTACTGGGCTTGATGCTGTTTTTGGGTCTGGGCCTGCGTTACGTGGCCACTGCGGCGAGCGTCCTGCTGACGGCTTTCTTTGCAGTCATGCTGCGCGCGTATTTTCAAGGATTGGATATTGACTGCGGTTGCTTCGGTCTTGGCGAAGCACTGAGTGTCAAGACATTGGTGCGAGACGGCTTCTTGCTCGCCTTGTCGCTGGCATTGACGGTCGGCGCATTTCTTAGGGACCCAGCCAGCACATCCCGGGGATCCCTGGCTCCGGTCGCCGATGCTCAGGAAATGTAATGAAATCTCTGGAAGAGTATCTCGCCCTGGCCGAAAAAGCTCATGGCCACATGTGCGCCGGGCAGGTGCTGGGCGTCCGCCTGGCCATGCTGGGACTTCGGGAACTGGGGATTGATGATCCGATCCGGGAGCGCAAGCGGCTAATCACCTACGTGGAGATTGACCGCTGTGCCACCGATGCCGTGGCGTTGGTTACGGGCTGCCGGCTGGGTAAGCGTGCGCTGAAATTTTTGGATTGGGGAAAAGTAGCCGCCACGTTCGTAGACTTGCAGACTGGTCGCGGCGTTCGTGTCGCCGCCAAGGAATCTTCCAAGCAGGCGGCTTTAAGAATGTTTCCCGACCTGGCGAAGGAAGCGGGGCAGCAGAAAGCCTATCGCGTTCTGCCCGACGATGAATTATTCGACAAACAAAGAGTGCGGGTAGAAGTTCCTCCGCAAGACCTGCCGGGCTTCAAAGGCACGCGCGTGATGTGTGAACAGTGCGGCGAAGGCGTGAATTTTGGTCGTGAGGTCAGAGCTGGGGGCCGCACACTATGCCGGAGCTGCGCCGGAGAGCGATATTACGAGCTGCTGGATTAGCGCCCCGTATCAACCTCTCTCCACAACGAGCAGTCGCAATTCCTGTACTTTCCTGCTAAACCCGAGAGTAGAATGGCGCGTTTCGAATGGAGGCTGCGAATGCGGGAACTGTTTGTGATTCGAAAGAAACGGACGGCAGGTGTTTTTGCGGCCTTTGTGGCAGTGCTGGCGGCTGCAGGGAGCTTGGCAGGAACGGCGATTCAGTCCCGGCCGGCGAAGGCACTCACCGTTGAGCGCATCTATGGCCAGCCAAGTCTGAGCGGCTCACTTACCTCCGGACTGCAATGGCACCCGGACGGAGCGCTGCTGACCTACTTCGAGCGAAAAGGAGAGGGACGCAATTCGGTGATGGAGTTGTGGGCGCTAGAAGTTGAATCCGGTCGCCGGAGCGTTCTGGTTAGTGCGGAAATTTTGCGCGGCATGCTTCCGCGCCGCACTTTGCCTGACAGTCAGCGCACCGGCCTAGGGCGGCAAACGCCGCAAAGATACTTCTGGTCGCCCACCGGCGAAGCAATTCTATTCGCGTCACGAGAAGCGTTATTCTGGTACGACCTGAAGTCGAAGTCGGTCAGGCAACTGACTTCCGAGGATGGCCCGATTTTGGATCCGAAGATCTCGCCCGACGGCAGTTGGGTCAGTTTTGTGCGCGACCATGACCTGTGGCTTGTAGAGGTCACTTCGGCGAAGCAGCGACGCCTCACCCAAGGCGGCAGCGAAGAACTGCGAAACGGAGAGCTTGACTGGGTCTATCCCGAAGAGCTGGCCATCCGCACGGCCTACTGGTGGGCACCGGACTCTTCTCGCATCGCCTATCTGCAGATGGACGAAAGGCCCGTGACGCGCTATCCGCTGGTGGATTTGCTCTCCTACACCGGCGAAACAGAATGGATGCGCTACCCGAAAGCGGGCGATCCGAATCCCGTCGTGAAAGTAGGAGTCATTCCCGTCGCGGGCGGTGAGCCGCGCTGGATGGACCTCGGACAGAACACGGATATCTACATCCCGCGCGTGAACTGGCTGCCGGATTCAAAACGGATCGCGATCCAGCGACTGAACCGAAATCAGACCCGCTTGGAGCTCTTGCTCGCCCAAGCCGGTTCCGGCAGCTCAAAGGTCCTGCTGACCGAGGAAGACCCATACTGGATTAATCTGCATGACGACCTTTACTTCTTCTCAGATGGGAGAAGATTTCTCTGGTCCAGCGAGCGAAGCGGCTTCCGCCATCTCTATCTTTACTCGATGGATGGCCACCCGATTCACCAACTCACTCGGGGCGAATGGGAGGTCAGCTCGGTAGCGGGCGTAGACGAGCAACACGGCCTGGTCTATTTTGTCGCGACAGAGAGGAGTCCACTTGAACGGCATCTGTACAGAATCTCACTGGAGGGGGGCGAAGCCACCCGCCTCACACACGCGGAAGGGACACACGGCATTAATCTCGCCCCGCACGCGGCATACTTTGTAGACACCTATTCCGATGCCATGACCCCACCGCGGCAGGACATCTATCGAGCGGACGGCAGCCACCTGCACATCTTGAACGAAAACAGGGTAGAGGAACTGGCCGAATACAATCTGCAGACGGTTGAGTTTCTGAATCTGCGTGCAGCCGATGGAACGCTGCTCTACGCCATGATGATTAAGCCTCCGGACTTCAGTCCAAAACAAAAATATCCCGTGTTGGTCTGGCAGTACGGAGGCCCGCACGGGCAAATTGTGCGTAAAGCCTGGGGCGGCGCAAATTTTCTCTGGCACCAGTTGATGGCGCAGAAAGGCTATATCGTGTTCGGGCTGGACAATCGCGGCATGGCTGCGCGGGGCCACGCCTTCGAATCGCACATCCACAAACGCATGGGGGAAATCGAGCTGGCTGACCAGCTCGCCGGTGTCGCCTATCTGAAATCGCTGCCCTATGTGGACGCGGAGCGGCTCGGCATCTGGGGCTGGAGCTACGGCGGTTACATGACGCTGTACGCCATGTTCAACGCACCGGATACCTTCAAGGCCGGCTTCGCTGGAGCGCCGGTGACCGACTGGCGGCAGTACGACACGATTTACACGGAACGTTACATGAAGAGACCCCAGGACAACCCGGATGGCTACAAGCGCTCTTCGCCCGTGAATCAGGCCGGTCAATTGAAGGGAAAATTGTTGATTGCTCATGGCACAGCCGACGACAACGTCCATTACGCCAACACAGTTCAATTGACCGAGCGGCTCATCCAAAACGGACGGTATGCGGAGATTCACGTCTATCCGGGACGCGGCCACGGCATCAGCGATCCTCGGGCCCGAATTCATTTATTCAATCGCGTGACGCTGTTCTTCCTCGACAACTTGTGAGAAGGTTGTGCCGCAATGCGGCCCTTTCTGATTGAAATCGGTTCTTTTCGTCTGCCTAGCTACGGCGTGCTGCTGTGCATCGCCATTCTGGCAGGGATCTGGATGGCGGTGCGCCGGGCCGAAAGCCACGGCCTCTCGCGAGACTTCGTGTATTCCACCGCCACCCTGGCTGTGCTGGGCGCTCTAATCGGCTCGAAGCTCACCGACTGGCTGCGCTTTGGGGAAGCGTATTCCTGGAAGTATCTGCTGACGAGCGCCGGAACTTTTCTGGGCGGATTCCTGGTGGCATTCGGCGTGACCGTTTTTGTGGCCTGGCGCAGCGGGAATTCGTTCTGGCGGATTGGAGACAGCTTCGCAGCTTCGCTCGGTCTGGGTGTGTCCGTCGTGCGGGTCGGCTGCTTTGCGGCAAGCTGCGACTACGGCAAGCCCACCGAACTTCCCTGGGGCGTCGTGTTCACGAACACCACGGCCGCGGAATTCACCGGCGTGCCGCTGGGTATTCGCCTGCACCCTTCGCAGTTGTATGAAAGCCTGCTGGGGCTGACGATTCTTTTGGTGATTTTGCTCCTTGAACGCAAACAGCGCGCGACCGGATTTCTCTTTTTGGTGTTTGTGACAATGTACTCGACCGGCCGCTTCCTGCTCGAGTTTCTCCGCGGAGACATAGACCGCGGCTTCTGGGGCCCCCTTTCCACCTCTCAATGGCTTTCCCTTGTTGTCCTCGGGCTCACTTACACCGGATACTGGCTGACGCAGAAGCGGCACCGGGCTCGCTGAGCTTGTGGGCTGGCTGCTAGCATTTGCAAAGGCTACCAGCGCACACGCACACGGTACCGGAGCACCGAAGCACCGTTGCTTCCGACCGGCACCCGAAACTGGGCGGCCCAGGCAGCTGTTTTCTTCGCTTCGTGCGTGGATGCCAAAATCGTCCAATCTCCGCCGATCGGCTCGTTTACTTCGACTGTGATTGCCTTGTCCTTGTGATTCCGCAAGGTAACCTCGAATTCCATTTCCGTTACACGGTCGCTGATGCGTGTGAAACTGGTCTGCTTTCGTTCGCAGACGACATCGAAGGCGTTGCCGACGTACAGAGTCAGGGATTCATCCTTGGGCGTGTGGTTGATGCGATCCTCGCCGATGAACTGCACGCCGCCGCTTGAATCCGCCTGATACACGCGCACGATCCCCGCCGGTAAGGGCATGCCGAGCCCGGATTTTTCGTCGTTGCTGAATTTGTAGTGCACCTTGACCACGTCTTTCAGCGGGGTGCCCGGGTGGTGCGGATTTCGGTAGTAGAACTGCTGCCCTTCGACGACGAACAGCTTCTCAACCGGCACGCCGGAGGAAGTCAGCAGGCTGATCTGCTTTGTTTCCTGGTTACGGATGGAAGTGCGGCGGCCGAGGCTGTAGAGATGATACTCCGAAAATGTTTCCCGGGCGAATTGGGGTGAAGCGGCCGCCCTTTCCAGCATAACGCGAGCCTCGGCCGCGTCCCGCTGGTACTGCTGCACCACGCGGTGCAGGTCGCCGGCGACGAGTTGCAGCCGGGCACTGTTGTAGGAGGTGCCGCTGTTGTTCACCAGGGTGACCCAGCCGTCCAGAGCCGCTGTCTTGTCGTCGCGTCCCACAGCCAGCACGTAGTCCGCGCTCCAGGAAAGATTCCCAGTCAGATAGGAGGCTTCGATGCGATGTCTTTCCGGTCCCTGATTCTGCAGCGTCCAAACCAGTGTTGGCCGGCTGTAGAGGTTCTCCGGCAGTTCGGGAAACCGATAGTGATCTGCATGAAAGCCGGTGACGATTTCGTCTCCAATCTTCCAGACCGGGCCGTTATTGAGCGCAAGCAGCTTAGCTTTGATCTCTTCCTGGCGGGTCGTGCCGGCTTCCTGCCGCAAACGCACCAGCGTGATTTCGCGGCCCACGTATTTGTGAAGCAGCTTCTGTGGCTCGAGCAGGTCGTATTCGTAATTCTGTTCCAGGACCGCGAGCTTCGCTGGCTGCGTCAGCGAGCGAAACAGGACCGTGGTCGGGTTCACCGACGCAGCGATATCCATGAAGCGCAGGTCAGTCGTGCCGATTGGCAATGACAATTCGCGCACATCCCGTACCAGGGCGATATTTGAGTTGTACACCGTCACAGCCAGATCCACCTGGTCGGCCAAGGTTGTCGCAGGGTGCTGCTCGGGAACACTGCGTCCAGCCGCTCTCGCGCCTGCATCCCCAAACCCCACCCACAACATTGGCGTGGCCAGCAGACAAAAAGCAAGAAAGCCGGGCATCAGCATTTGTGCCGAGAATTTCCGTCGCATCCATCGCCTCCTGTGTCAGCCGCTCGACCTGG
>FWWM01001971.1_pt1 | contig 58595 bp, 66 predicted proteins | sample 2228351 | NCBI WGS metagenome assembly FWWM01 (sample SAMEA103939774, study PRJEB20133) | metagenome
TGGCTGTCTGTAGAAACGACCCTAAAGGATCTTGAGGCATACCTAGTATATATATCGAAATATATTAACGATCTTCTGAACAACCTTAATAAACTATAAACCACATATTGGTATTAAAAGCCTGTATACCCACGGGTTTGGAATGTTTATAAATCCCTAGGCTCAGATACTGAGTAAACCCCTTGGGGTTCAATGGTTTCAAAATAGTTCTGATCAGCGATGGGGGTCTCGTGGGCACGTATCACAGAACATATTTAGGACTCGTGGCAGGCCCACCCAGTGATCAGACCTCTATTGGGTGGGCTTCTATATATTGCCTCAACGATAGGGCTGGGGAGGCTGCAGTGGGGGATAAGAATCTTAGCAATTAGTAAAGAGATCAAGCGATCTATGAGGATATAGCTAGCCGGCTATCTTAGAACCTCTCAGAAGAGCCACCTATTCTGGTGATGGTTGCTATTCCGTGCGGGGAATAGGTTATTTAATTTGTTGCTTCTCAGCATATATAGCCTTGATCCTGAGTTCTGAGTTATCTTTAGGGCATCTCTTATCCCTCACAATTTTCCCAACATAGTCGCCCGGGATAAACTCTCTCCTCTCCTCATAATCATTGTTGATGCAAGCAAGCACTGTATAGGTTACTATCTTCTCCTTTGGCTTTATCTCCCTCTGCTGGAGGGTGCTGCTTATGGTGGACATTATGAGCAGGAGCAGTATGAAGAGTATTATGAGCTGCCAGGGATCGATTTGAAGCGTTATCGCATCTATAGCGCTTCCCCATATATCTGGCGCAATAGGGTTTATAAGATCCCTAGGGCTCGCTGTCCTCAGAACCTCTCAGCGTTTCAAATACAACTCTGTGGCCCAGATAATCAGCTATAACGAGGATAGCCATCTCAGGGCTTATAACGCCTATCTCTGTTATAATGGCATCGATATATTCGGGGGGCGTGGTGTCGAAGGCCGGGTTTCTCACCACGATCCCCTCTGGCACGGGATCTATGATCTCTCTAGCACCCCTCTCCTCGATCTCTACGGGCTCTCCTACAAGCGTGTATGGGGAGAACTTATATGTCTCAGCTGCTACATAGAAAGGAACACCATGGATCCTTGCAGCTAGGGCTACCTGGGAGGTCCCCACTTTGTTAACCAAAGCACCATTAGAGCTTATGGCATCGGCGCCAACAATAACGAGATCTGCCTTCCTCATTATGTGGACAACAGCAGAGTCTGGGACAAGTGTCACAGGGATTCCTCTGGATACTAGATCCCTGGCTGTTATGTATCCCTGAAACCTCGGCCTCGTCTCTGTCGCATATACCCTGAACCTCTTTCCCTCGCCCCAGGCCCTCACCAGGATCCCTGTTACTGCCGAGGAGTTGCAGTGGGTAACGATGGTTTCTCCGCCCTTTATCATTCTAGATCCTATAGAGCTTATCGCCTCAACAGCTTTTTCGGAGTACTCTATAAAATCCCTGGCAGCTTTGATCACGGAGGCCCTTGCCTCCTCAACATCATCGTAATTGCTTCTTAGATGCTTCATAACATATGAAACAGCGTTGGGGAGCGACACAGCAGTGGGTCTTGTGGATAGGAGGAGCATCGATATATCCTCCATGTATTTCGCAAAATCACCCAGATCGTTTCCCCCATACCTAGCTGCAGCTATCATCAGCGCCTCGGCAGCAGCCCTAGCTATCCTCCCAGCGCCTCTTATCCCCATACTCCTAATATCTTCAGCTATCCTCAGAACCTCCTCAGGGGCCCTGCTCATCTCTCAATCCCCTGGATAGCTCTTCTAACCTCGCTGTACAGCTCATCGATTCTCTTGACAGAGGGGGGCCAGGATCCAAAGGTCTCCCTCACGATATATGGCACAGCCGCTGGCGAGGTGAGGCCCTTCTCAGTTATAATAGCATCTATATATCCCGGCGCCACTGCCTCGAAAAGCGGGAAGCTTGATGCGACCCCGAGGGATGCTAGATCCCTGGGCATGTCGGGCAGGCTTATCTCTGGCGAGTCTATGAGCTCTCCAAACACTGTTTCGGGGAGGATCTTGTAGCTACCAGCCACCACAAAAACCTTTATCCTGGCCTCTCTGGCTGCGAGCGCCAGCACTGCCGTCCCTATCTTGTTGATCACAGCGCCGTTGGCGGAGATAGCCTCGGCACCTATAACAACCCTAGAGGATCTCCTTATAAAGCTCCTTATAGCGGAGTCTACAATAAGAGTCACATCCACGCCCAGCCTCCTTAAGGCTTTAGCCATCTCTACACCCTCTCCAAAGGGCCTGGACTCCGGGATGATCACATTGATGGGATCTCCCCTCTTAATAACATTCTCTATCGTTCTGAGCACAGTTCCGCTATACGATAGCGTAAATATAGTCTCGCCACCAGAGATCCTTTTCGAGGCTATTAGCGATGCCTGCTCCGTCATGCTCCCCACATCATCAAAGATCCTTGAGACTATGGAGTCGATGATCCTAGACACCTCCCCAGGATCTCTCGGAGATTCTTTCAAAAAGCTCGAGAAAACATGCCTAGCAGTGTTTATCAAAAGAGCCGAGTAGGGCCTCTCAACACAAGCCCTATAGAGCCTCTCAAAAGACCCCAGGATGTCTGACCAGCTCCTAGAAGATCTAATATCTTCTGTGAACCTCCTCAAAAGATCCACAGCAGCCTCTGTGGCACCAAAAACAATCCACACATCGCCACCCATACCCATGCCTCTATAACAGCCTCAATAAGTACTCTTTGGAGGAGAAATATCTGCTCAAAAGATCCATTGACGCTGGCTAGGATGAGAAGCAAGCCCAAAGATCTATGAAAGAGCCTCTCTATCCTCATCTACTCCCAACCGATCCGCCAGGGTATCTGCAGCTCTTCTAAGCAGGTTTCACAGCAACAGCCACCTGACATTGCCGCTCACCTCGCTGTATTGTTTCGGGGTATTTTATGGAGGTTTGGCCACCGCGGGGTTCTTTGCGATCCTCCCTGGGCAGGCTATGGGGCGGTTCGCCTCCAGTTGTCTAGGGCATATCCCCTCCCCTCGCCCCAGGGGTCACGGCATATATTAAGCTCTGGACATAAATATCGAGAGCGTTAGTGCTTAGGCTACTGTAGCGCTGCACCCACCTCGAAGCCTGCCTTTCCATACATATCTTTTATAAGATCAACCCCATCCCTGCTCGACGCTATATTAGCTACGCTTCTATCCTCATCATAAGCAATATAGATAGGTCTAAAACAAGCTTCACCAGCTGTCACGAGAGGTAAGGATGCCCTAACAGGCATTGGGGGGTTGACTCACCACAGCCCTTAGGCCCATAGAGGGGAGCCATGGTTCCATAGCCTATGATCTCTCCGGTATAGCCGCTTCTAACGATCCTAGCTATCTCATCCTCCCCGTCCACAAAATTTAGGGGCCAGCCCTCGATGCTCACTGTTGAATCCCTAGCGCTCCCTAGATCTTTTCAACAGGATTTCAACAAGATCCCTAGCATCTCGGGAGAAACCCCTTCTCCCAATAGGCCTGCTCTCCATGCTATTGATTTAGCTATGTAGATTAAAATGAGGCCTGCTCAGCATTTAAATCGCTATTCACATTTATTATAAGCGTTATAGATCAGCAAGGGCAACAGGATCCCGCATTGAGCGTTATAGTTTTCTATGCCCTACTAATGGGGGGTAGTGTGGCTCTGGATAGTGTTTGCCCTCTCGAGTGGAGGTACGGATCTAGAGAGATGAGGGAGATCTTCTCTCTAAGAAGTATCGTTAAGGCGTATCTAAGGGTTGAAGCGGCCCTCATGGCTGGGTTGGAGGAGGTGGGGTTAGTTCCGAGGGGGTGCACCGAGTCTATCGAGAGATGCTCCGAAGATGTGAGGCCTGAAGAGGTGTATGGGCTTGAGAAGGTTCTCGGGCACGACATAGCTTCTCTTTCATATCTCCTCGGCGAGAGGTGCGGCTCTTGCGGGGGCTATGTTCATCTCGGTGCAACTAGCTATGATATTGTTGACACCGCGTGGGCCCTCCTTCTGAGAGAGGGGCTGGGTGTTGTTAAGAAAAAGCTTAGAGCTGTGATTAGAGGTGTTGTCGATCTATCATTGAGGTACAGAGATAGCCTCATGCCTGGAAGAACCCATGGCCAGCATGCCTTGCCAATAACCCTTGGATTCAAGCTCGCTAACTATGTCTATGAGCTTAGCAGGAGCTATGGGAGGATATGCTCTCTTGAGAAGAGGCTAATAAGATCCAAGATCTCCGGCGCCGTGGGAACAATGGCGGCATGGGGTGATAAGGGGCTCGAGGTTGAGGGGATAGCTTCAAAAGCCCTGGGGCTCGAGCCGCACGCTATATCAACCCAGGTTGCTCCTAGAGACGGCTTTGCAGAGTTGATAGCGGTGCTAGCTATACTGGCCAGCCAGCTCGATAGACTGGCTCTTGAGGTTAGGGAGCTCTCGAGAACAGAAATAGGGGAGCTCTACGAGGCTGGCGAGAGGGTTGGGAGCAGCACAATGCCGCAGAAGAGAAACCCAGTGATCTCTGAGAGGATCTCTGGGCTTGCAAAGATCATGAGGAGCCTGGTTACAGCTTCTCTCGAAAATATACCCCTGATGCACGAGAGGGATTTGACTAACAGCAGCAGCGAGAGAATCCATATTCCCCACGCCCTAATGATAATAGACCAGATGCTCGAAGACGCTGAGGGGCTCCTAAAAACAATATATATAGATACGGAGAAGATGGAGAAGAATCTAGAGCTTACAAGAGGCTCTATAATGGCTGAGGCCGTTATGGTAAAACTGGTCATGAGGGGCATGCCGAGGCACATTGCCCATAGAAAGCTCATGGAGATAGCTAGAAAAGCTGGCGGGAAGAGCTTCGAGGAGGCATTGCTAGAGGATAAAGAGATCTCAGGGATCCTCTCGAGAGAGGAGATCAAGGAGGCTCTCAACCCTAGAAAATATCTAGGGAAATATAGAGAGCTGATAGACAGAGCGATTGGGTATATGGAAAAAGCTCTGGAGGAATGTTAGCTTCTCATCAAGATCCCTATAGCTAGAGCTATACATCTGTTTATTCATTCCAGCCGGGATGATCTCTTCACACGATCCCACGGATCTCCGTTATTATATATCCATCGATCCTAGTTGAGGTTGAAGCCATGGATATTAATTCCCACCGCTCATATCTATAGGAAGCCCTATGTCTATTAAACACGGTCTCCCGCTGGTCTTGCTATGGATAGTCGCTCTGATCCTCTTAATAGGCTTCATCGCGATCAACCTCGTCGCGCAGCTCCCCAGCTTTTTAGTTGCCGAGAACCTTCTAGTAGCTTTAACTATAGCTATAGGACTGCTCTTTACAAGGATAAAGCCCGCGTTGGGGCTCTCCACCCTTGTCTTCATATCCATATTCTATGCCGGCAGGATCTCCAGAAGCGTTATAACATCCTCAGGCTCTCTAGCCCCTATGTGGGATGCCCATGCACCCGTAGCCCTTCTCCTAGCCGTGCTGGGGCTCCTATCGCTCATAGTGCTTATAAGGGGCAGAGGTTCAAGCAGTCTTTTATAGATCTAGCTTCTTTTCAACAATATCTATGAGATCTCTTTGCCCACCCCTCCTTCCAATCCCCTCTAGATAGCCCTCCCCCTCTGCCAGTCTATATATATATGCTGAAAAGCCCGGCGCCCCAGTAGCTCCCGGAGAGTTGTAGTTTATAACATGTATACTTCTCCCCCCAAGAAGCACTATAGGGTCGTGTATAATCCCATCAGAGCCTATAACCTGACTCCTAACACCCCCCGGGATTCTTTTGACAAGCATTTGATGCCCAAGCCTCGGGATAAACCTCGCAACCCTGGAGGCCATGGCCCTCTTTGAGAGAGTGCTCATCCACTCGCTATAGGCTAGTGAGAGGAACTCTCTATTTATAACAAGTCTCAGCCTCGGTGCGAAGGGCCTCCCAAAGATCGTTCTTATAGAGCTGGCCAGGCTATCTGAAAGCCCTCTATAGGCATAGGGCCCCAGAACCGGGACGGCGTTTGGCCCCACATCGTTTGACCCGTCGTGCCTCACTATAAAGTGGGGATCTAGGAAGGGGAAGCTAGCGTGTCTTGGAACGCTGTAGATGTTCCTCCCAATCCTCAGCCCAGAGTTTTGCGCAACCCTCCAGTAGTCGCCTCTGAAGAAGAGCACTGAGTACTGCTTGCCCAAGCCAAGCTGCCTCGCTAATCTCAGGGACTCGCCTCCAGCAGCGTTGATAGCGATCCTAGATCTTATCTTCAGAGCCCTTCCACCTCTATCTATAGCTGTGATCTCGACGCCATCGCCCCTCTCAGAGATCCTGGAGACTCTGAGGCCGCTGAGGAATCTAGCCCCGTTGGAGAGGCTGAGCTCCACGAGCTTCTCAGTGTAGCGAGCATAGTCTACAGAGGCCTCGCTCTTGATCAAAAGCGCTCCGAGGCATCTCACCTCCGGCTCTATTCTAGAGACCCCGGATCCGCTTAGGAGCTCCATCTCCTCCCTATCCATGCCGTTCCTCTCCCCCCACTCTAGGTATTTCTCGAGAGCCTCTAGATCCTTATCGCTCAGAGCAACCTTGAGGGTGCCCACCCGGTTCCACGGGAGCTTGTATCTAGATGAGAGCTCCTTCCAGAAGGAGTACGAGGCGTTAGACGCTACTGCTGAGAGCCTTCTCTTTATGGGATCTAGGTGGAAGGGTCTATGAATAACCCCGGTGTTCCTCCCGCTCGCATGTGTTGCAGGCATCTCCTCTCTATCTATGAGGGCTATTCTGGCATTGAGGTTCTCCGAGAGCCAGAATGCTAGAGAGGCTCCAAGGATACCCGCGCCTATTATCGCGACATCGTATTGAGTATCCATCGAATCTCCTAGATGTATTTGCTGCAAAATCAATAAATAGCCCCGGCCCCTAATTGATCTTGGGGCTTTCCTGAGGATCCTGATCTGGGCTGGCGCTCTTGTACATGGCCCTGAACCTACTATTATGAGGAACACCACCATCTATATAGAGGACTGGGTGGTGGAAGGGATATACAGGGGTTTCCAACCAGATCATAGCGCTGATATGGTCATAGACCTCAGAGAAGGTGTAGTTATGCCCCCACTGGTGAATCTCCACACCCATACAGCTGATGCTGGGTTCATGGAACTGGGATCGGATCTAGATATAGATAGCACAGTAGGAGAGCCATATGGGGCCAAATATGTGATGCTCAGAAAAACAGAGAACAGGATCCCGGAGAGCGTGAAGCTCTTTCTAGAGATGCAGAGAGAAGCCGGGATAGGGATCGTTGCGGACTTTAGAGAAGAAGGCCTCAAGGGGCTTGAGCAGGGGCTTGAGGGGGCAAGGAGTTTCGAAGGGATCTATGTTGCGATGGCCATGCCAGCGATGATTGGGAAGCAGGGGCTTGCAGCAGAGGCAAGGGATCTTCTCTCGAAAACACAGTGGATCGGGATCTCGTCGCCCCATTACTACTCAGGAGAAGAGCTAGACCTCCTAGACAGGGTTGCAGAGGAAATGGGCGGCTACATAGCCTCCCACGTGGCCGAGACCATCGATACAAGGGGCGAGGGGGATTTCGAGGCCATATCGGGTCTCAGAAGGCTTAGGCTTGTGATCCATGGGGTGTTTCTTGAGGAGGGAGAGCTCGCCTACCTAGGATCTAGGGGTGTTGGGCTGGCCCTGTGCCCTAGGAGCAACATGTGGTTCTCTAAGCAGCCGGATCTCAAAGCTATTCTGGGATCTGGTATAAAGATCGGTGTGGGGAGCGATAATGGGGGCTGGGTTAAGCCCGACCTATGGAGGGATCTAGAGCTCCTTCTCCTATTATCTAGACAGCAGGGCCTAGATCTAGATCCTCTGAGGTTGATAAGGATCGCATCGATAGAGGCGGCAGAGATCCTTGGCTATAGAAACTATATAGCTGAGGGGATGGGGTCGAGGCTCATAGGCCTCAGAAGCCCATGGATCGATCTCTCGAGCGTGGCCAACATAGAGTACGCTATAGTGAAGAGAGGAGGCCCAGAGAGCGTTAGGCTTGCCATACTCGATAAGGGGTTCGCTAAGATAGATAGATCAATTATCTATAGATCGCGAGATACGTGGCATAAATAGGTTCTAGGCATCGATATATAGTTAAATGAAAGCCTGCTCTATTATTCAGATCATAATCCAGGCCTGTGGCCCTATTTTTAAGGCCGCTGCTATATAGATAGTGGTCTCTTATTTTGATCAGGCTTAGCAGTGGTTTTGAGGCCCCCGGCGGTGCTGTGGGATCGCTTATACTGATCATCTTGTCTCTGCTTCTAGCTTTTGCAGGAAAGATCCTTGCCAAGGTTATTGCCTTCCTCCTGGGAGGCGTCTCTCTAGGGCTCCTCCTATACTATATAGGGAGCATTGCCGCTGGCTCTCCCATCTCTCTTATCGCCGGCTTGCTGGGCTTCATAGTAGGGGGTATTCTCGGCGTGCTTCTGCTACCAATAGCTGTTGGGCTGGGCCTAGCCCTTATACTCTTCTCGTTGGGTTTATCTCTGGGCGGGATACTCGTTGGCATGCTTGCCGGTCTTCTGGGCTTCATAATAGGTTTTGTGCTTCACAACCCGATCCTTGCTCTCGTAACCTCTGCCATTGCTGGCTATCTTCTATACATAGGTCTTCTGGGCCTCCATGTCGATAGAGCTATAGCTATTATTGCTGGGCTGCTCTTGTTCCTAATAGGGCTCTTGATACAGTTGAGATAGTTTCGATCAGCCTTTGCCAGCTAGGTATAGTTTTACATCGCCTATGAGCTCTCCTACAAGCACGGGCTCCTCCCTGATAACCCATTTTCTATGCCTAGCCTCTCTCAGCTTCTCAACTATTTCAAGCCACCCCATGAGATCCTCTACCTCGTAGATCACGAGGAACTCGTTGTCGTCAATACCATAGCTGTAGGCTGTATAGGATCTTATCCTCTTACCAGCTGAGAGGTTTCTAGCCATGGAGGCGTGCTCCGCCGTTATCTCCACCCTCTCCCTGAATGGGAGTAAATACCACTCTGGGGATTTCTTCATGGGGTAAGCCACTATATATCTCAGGGGGTCTTTTGAGGCCTTGATAATGTTTTCCTTGAGATCCTGGTGGTGGGCGAAGTAGGGCGAGGGCTTATATATAGCTAGGAAGGAGTGTTTCTCCTCGACGTAATGTCCAAAAGACCCTCTGAGGAGCGTTCTGAGCCTCGTTATTGGGGAGGGTGTTTCTGATACCATCCAAAGGATCAGATCTATGCCTCCTCTCAGAGGTATATATGATCTTATTAGGAGGGCTTCTCTAGATATCTCGTCCAATCCTCTCAAGAGATCATCAGAGATCTTCTCCCTAGAGCCAGATCCCCAGAAGCTCTGGAGAAAACTGAGAGAAGAGATCCACATGTATATTTCGAATCACCGAATAGCAGGGAGCAAGGGGATATATATTGTGATGCTAACTGGTAATGGATACTAATAGTTACTATAGAGGCTTCGCTATATGGCGATCGACTGAAAGATCTATCTGGCTATGAGGAGCCTGGGGTTGAGCCTTTCCTCAAGAGCCATTCCTATCAATACAAAGCCAGCCATGTAGGTCGATATCCCCACTATCGGTGCAAAGAGCCACCACCAGGCACCGCTGATAAGGGCTCCCTCGTTGTATGCCTCGTTAAGCATTTTTCCCCACGATGGTATGCTCGGGTCTCCAAATCCTATGAACTGGACGAGAACCTCTGTAGCTATCACTCCAGGGACCAGCGATACTAGGCCGTAGATTGCTAGGGGCGATAGCCTCGGTATTATGTGCCTCCTAAGTATCCACAGCTTCCCAGCCCCGAGCGCTACTGCAGATTCCACATAAGGCTCGCTTCTAACAGCTATGGCCCATGATCTCACTAGCCTGGCTAGGCTTGGCCACGAGACAAGCACTATGATTCCATATATCACCGGCATAGATCTGCCGAGGAGCGCCACTGCGATCATTATCAAGGGTACTGCTGGTATAAAGAACAGAGTATCTATTGTGAGGGTTAGCAGCTGATCAGATATCCTTCCAGCTCTAAGCCCAGCCACAGATCCCACAACAACAGCTATAGCTACGGTGAGCACAGATGCTGTTAATCCAAAGAAGTTGGCAACCCTCGCCCCCTCTATGAACTGCCTCCATATATCTGCACCCTTGCCGTCCGTGCCCATCAATCCATAGGCAAGCCCCAGGATCTTTATATATGCCGGTGAGATCGATATGGAGATGCTGCCACACCGGCTGCCCAGTGGGCAGTCATAGCTTATGTTGAGCAGAAACCACAGCCTCGTCCCAGGCTCTAAGAGAAGCTCGTTAACGGGGTTGACGAAAATAGGGATCGGTGGATCCTGGATCCTGTTGAGGTAGGGGTAGGGGAGCCTCAGGCTCGACAAATACTCCTTGCTGCTCTCGGGAGCTATCTTATCATCGACCTTGAGTAATAAGTATTTCCCAGCCTGTACCCTCTCCCTAACAGACCCCTGCACAATCACCTTCTCCTTCCCAAGCAGCTTTTCACTCACTAGGTAGAGCTGGATCTGGTATCTTGCGGAGCCTTCAGAGAACACCTTGAGATCATAGGATATCATCATGGTCTTTGCAGGCTTATATGGATATTCTAGACGTTCTGATGCCAAAGCAATAGAACCAGGTGTCTTGAGGGTAACGTTGACAGCTCCCCCGCCCAGGCTTGTAATAGTCATAGAAGATCCGTTATAAGTATTTTGGACCGCCAGCCAGTTGCCCAGCCTGGCCTCTATGTTTGGCGGGGTTCCCGGATCTAGTATGAGGGCTGCCCACATGGGCGCTGCTAACGCATCAGCCTCCCATTGGCTCTCAAACAGAGATCTATATCCAGCGATCATCGAGAACGTCCCTAGAACAGCGTAGAACAGAACTATCGCCACCCCTATGTAGAGCTTGAGACCCCATCTATAGCTCTTCTCCCCTGCCCCTGTCCTCTCCACTCTCTCCACCCCCATCGCCTCACACCACGTGCCTCGATATGCCCTGCCTAGCCCTGGGATCGAGGATCGCTATGGCTAGGTCTGATATATAGAGCGAGATCGCGACGAACAGCGTTGAGACCACGAAGAAGGCATTCATAACCGGGATATCGTCATTCAGTATAGCCTGGTATGCGTAGTACGCTATCCCCGGCCACGAGGATACCAGCTCTAAAGCTACAGAGCCTCCAAATATTGTTGGTATTGTGTAGGCCACCTTAGTTAGTACTGGGGGCCTGACGTTGGGGGCAACCTCAGATCTGATCACCTCCCAGTCAGACATGCCCTTAGCCTTTGCTGTGAATGCATAGTCCTCAGAAGCCTCTGAGGATAGTATTGTTCTGAAGAAATAGGCCCAGATTCCGTAGAGGGAGAGTATGGATGCTATGTATAGGGGCGATAGATACCAGATCCAGTATCTAATGTCAGCCACGCTCTCCACGTTAGTAGTAGGGGCCCTCACAGGCAGGGGGAGAAGCTGAACCCCCCACGAGACCTTTGGAATATATGCGAGGAAATAGTAGACAGCCAATAGAAAGACCCATATGGGGATAGAGAAGCTAGATATGCTTGCAAGGGTTACTAGAAAATCAAGAACCCTTCCCCTATATTTCACGGCCGCTATTGCTAGGTAGTAGCCTATAAAGATCGGGACTATTGTTGCGAAAACATAGAGGGCAAGGGTATATGGGAGCCTCGCTAGAAGCTCTAGGGAGACGCTCCTCATAGAGAGGCGGGACTGGCCGAAATCCATTGTGAAGGCGTTTTCAAGGAAAAGGATCAGCTGGTCTGGGAGGAGGGGTCTTGTGAGGCCGTATGTGGAGATCGCGGAGCTAACCCAGCTCGAGTACCCAGGATCGTCTGCCGATTTGATCACAGCCCTGAGAATAGGATCTACAGACTGGCTAGGCAGAAAAGGGTTGCCCCCGAGCGCCGCTGTCGGTAGGACGCGTGTTAGGAAGAAGAACAGGATCAGGGCTAGGAGAAAGGTTGCGAAAGTAGCTATAGCCCTTATAATAGCGTATCTAGCAAGCGACATGGGCTCTCCACAAAATATTTTATTATTTAGGATAAAATGCTTTTATCTAGATAGGGCTTGTGGTTGTTTCCAAAAGATCTGCGGTTTATAGGATTATTAACTGGTTTTTGCTATTTCATTTAAATAAGCCTTGCAGAGGATCTAGATGGATCTCTTCTCATAGTATCCGCATCTCTTGCAATACCCCCTCTTTACCCTCCCCCCACAGATTCTGCAGATACCCTCCGCCTTTGCCTTTCTAAGCCCTCCAAAGATCTCTAGGTATCTTGATAAGAGATAGGCCTGTTCCCTCGACCACGGCTTCAGGGTCTTTGAGACCCTCTCAACCAGATCTTCTGTTGCCATCGATTCCCATATTCTGCTCAGCATCGCTGACCCGCTCCCAACCTCTATGGGCTCTTTCAACCTATTATGGGAGGGGATCGATAGATCTTCTAGCAGTGTTCTGAGAATCTCCTTACCCCTCGCTATCCTTGAGCACGAGATCTTGCATTCAGGGGGTATCTCGAGGGCGAGTTCCACAACCCTCCTGGAGGCTAGGGGCAGGTATACCTCTACCCCCAGCTCCTCTCCAAGCTTTGGTGAGGAGAACTCCATATAGCTAGATAGATCTTCTATATATTTAGACAGCTCTTCCAATCTGTATAGATGCATATATGAGTAGCCAGCGAAGAGCTCGTCGCCAGCGTCTCCTGTGTATATGCATTTGCACCCCAGCTTCGCTGCATGTTCCAGGGCTATATATACTGAGACGTCGTTCCTAACCTCCATTGGGTCGAAGGTATCCATTACCCTGATCACCTGGTCTGTCGCTCTGAGCGCCTCTTGGACACTGTAGATCCTGTGGTGGATCTCTATTCCAAGCCCTCTGGCCACCACAGAGCCCCAGTATAGATCTTTTGTGATGCTCCCCTCAAGGCCCACCACGATCCCTCTGAGGGGTATTTTAGCCATCTTTCTAGCTATGGCCGCTATGTATGAAGTATCTATGCCGCCGCTCATTATTATGCAATCACAGGTTTTTGAGGAGATCTCTTGTGAAACCAGCTCCGCAAGGATCTTTGATGAGTTGATGCAATCAATCCTTATAGCGGGGCACCGTTTTATCCCTTGCTAGAGAAATATTTATGGATAGGTTATGGTTACAAACCTCCCCCCAGAGGCCAGGTCTAAGTTCGCCAAGTACCAGGAGGCAAGGACTCCCGAGGAGAAGCTGCAGGCTTTGCAGGAGTTCCTCTCAGCTGTTCCCAAGCACAAGGGTACTGAGAACCTTGTTAGGTGGGCTAGGAGGAGGATGGCCGAGCTTAGGGAGGAGATCGAGGGGAAAAAGTCTAGAAAGGGGGGTGGGAGGTCTTCTGTATTCACCATAGAGAGGTCTGGGGCTGCCCAGCTCATATTGATAGGCTTTACAAAGGCTGGCAAGACAGCTCTTCTCAGGAGGCTTACCAATGCTAGGGTGACGCCCTCTGATATACCCTATTCAACGAGGATCCCGGTGCCCGGGATGCTTGATTACGAGGATATCCAGTTCCAGCTTGTCGAGGCCCCCTCTATTATTAGAGGTGGGGTTGATTCTAGGTGGAATAGGAGATCTATAGGGCTTCTGAGGAACGCTGATGGAGCGATACTGGTTATAGATCTCTCCCAAAGCCCTTCAGAGGACTATAAAGAGCTCGTGGATATCCTTGAGGAGGATATAAGGCTCTCAAAGCCCAGGGGATATGTTGTTGTTGAGAAGGATCAGGGGGCCCCTGGGATAAGGATCATATACCACGGCAAGCTAATAGATGGGGGTGGCGACGACATAAAAAAGATCCTGGAGGGCTATAGGATCTATAGAGCCACCGTAAAGCTCTATGGAGAGGTTACGCTAGGCGATGTTGAGAACGCCGTCATGGGGGCGGTGATATATAGGCCATCGATTGTGATAGGCAACAAAGCAGATCTAGATGATGGAAGCAGATGCTCAGAGCTGAGGAAAGCGGTGCCCCAAGAGATCCCCGTCATATGCGGCTCAGCACTAACCGGAGAAGGCCTAGAGAACATTGGGAAAACTATTTTTGAGAGACTAGAGATCATGAGGATCTACACCAAGCCCATAAACTCAGAGCCGTCCAAAAAACCCCTGGTGATCAAAAAGGGATCAACGGTCCTCGAGGTAGCAAAAGCAATACACAGAGATCTATACAGAGGCTTCAAATACGCAAGGATCTGGGGCCCCTCAGCAAACTACCCAGGAGAAAGGGTAGGGGCTGATCACATACTAGAAGACAGAGACATAGTAGAGATACACTCAACAACATAGCGGAAAAGCGACAAGCCCTCCTTTTGAGGGGCCTCCAGCCTCAGCCCGGATCTCTCCCAAAGCCTCATAAGCCGGTTTGGGGCGCACAACTCCCATCCCCATAACAAATGTTATGGAAGCTGGTCCCCTGGCCCAGGGCTGGCAACATGTCATTGTTCCAAAAGCTTTATCGCTACAGAGCTTTCAGGCCTAGCCATACCCGCCTCTGTGGGGCGCGGGGGTTCATCCATGGGAAAAAATAAAAACCACTATACATAGATAAAATGGGGCGGCGCGCCGGGAGAACCCCCGTGACCGGGGTTCGAATCCCCGCCCGGCTACCACAACCATTACAACTTTTTAAGCCTCGCCTCTATGAGCAAGGATAAGGCTTGTGCATGTTTGCCCGCTATTTATGCTCTAGGAGTTGCACCCACTATGGGTGCTTCTCTGCCTAGCCCTGTGTCTCCATCACACCTACCCTCTCCTAGAAAATCTAGGTTTCCATCATCACCCTGGCTACCGTTTTCCATATATAGAATGAGCCTCTCGCCCCATGGTAACCATCGCCATAAAATATATGGATATATAGGGGAAGTGGTTGAGACGTTAGAGTTAGTGCTGCCCATGATCTCTATAATCGCTGTGATCATAGCTTCCTCAGCGACCCTCGGATATAGGATTGGGTGGGGGCTTGACAGCATGGAATTGAGAATAGGTAACATAGAATCGATAGGTACCTTAAGCCGGGGGTAACATTCTTAGAGTTTGGGGCTAGGGGTTTAGGACCCAGAATGATCTCCCTGGAATCCAGGGCTGGATCTCTAGGGTCTGGGGTTAAGAACCCCGGATCTAGGGTTGGTTCTCTGGAATCCGAGGTTGGGAACGATGACTTTCTTATCGAGAGGATCACTGGGAGTATATCGGCCAGTGACTCTATATTTTTAGAGCTCTGTCTCTCGATATGCTTATATGCCCTTCTATATTAATTATCTGGGTTGCTATATGGATTCACAGCCCCATCGGTTGCCAGGGGTTCTATTTCTCAATCCATGGCTTTTGATCTATGGTAGGTTTGGTGGCCGGTGGCTCTCTTGATCAGGGTTGCTATTGTTGGTGTTGGCAATATTGCCTCCATGCTTGTCCAGTCGATCTATATGCATAGGGCTGGGGGTTCTCTCGAGGGTGTTATGAGCGAGAGCATTGGTGGCTATAAGGTTGGCGATATAGGGTTTGTTGCTGCCTTCGATGTTTCTCGAAGAAAGGTTGGTAGAGATCTTGGTGAGGCTATCTTCGAGCCCCCCAACTCCGTCCCCAGGATCTTTGATGTTGGTAAAACCGGTGTGATCGTTTCCAGGGGCCCTGTTCTGGATGGTGTTGCGCCCCATATGAGGGGTGTTTTCGAGCCAATAGAATCTGGGGTCGAGCTAGGCGAGGTTATCGATATCCTTAGATCCTCTGGCGCCGAGGTTGTGGTGAACCTCCTCCCAGTTGGGAGCGAGGAGGCCTCGAGATTCTATGCAAAGGCATCTCTAGAGGCTGGCGCAGCATTCATAAACGCGATCCCTGTGTTCATAGCAAGCGATCCCAGCGGCACGTGGCAGAAGCTGTTCAGAGAAGCCGGGATCCCTCTGCTTGGTGATGATATAAAGGGGCAGGTGGGCGCAACGATACTCCACAGAACCCTGATAAAGCTTCTCCACATGAGAGGAGTGCTGGTGGAAGAGACATACCAGCTAAACGTTGGGGGAAACACAGATTTCCTCAACATGGTTGATGAGAATAGGCTTCACTCAAAAAGGATCAGTAAGACAAGGGCTGTGACAAGCATACTACCCTACGGGGATAGATTAGAGAAAGAAGGGAGGGTGAGGATAGGCCCAAGCGACTATATACCTTTTCTCAACAACACAAAGATCGCGTATATATACATAAAAGGAAGATCCTTCGGAGGCTTTCCAGTAACGCTGGAAGCAAAGCTCAGTGTAGATGATAAATCAATGGCAGCAGCAGTCCTCGCAGACGCGATAAGAATAGCGAAAATAGCCCTCGAAAGAGGGCACGGTGGCCCGATAAAAGGCCCAAGCGCTTATCTATTCAAACACCCACCAATACAGGCACCAGATGACGAGACAGCATATCTATGGTTCACGGAATATGTGGAAAGAGGTGTTGATATAGATAGATAGAAAGAAGATCTCTGAAGGTGGGTCTGATAGGTTTTTGCAGGCCGCGATAGAGATAGATATGTGATGGAAGAATCTCTGAAGCATATTCTGGCTTGTTGTATTTCTCTTTTATTATGGGCTTTATTATCTCAGAGAGCTCTTTCTCTTCTAAAAGCGCCATGATGTCGAGCATTAGGTGGTCGAGATATATGGATCTTTCGTATCTCTTAGAAGAGATCTTTAGCCTGGGGCCATTGGCGCTGTGATCTATCTCGATCTCTACGTAGGCGAACTCGTTAACAAGATCTATAGAAGATCACCTGATCCTCTAGAGGGTTATGCCCAGATTCCTGCTCTTCAAGATCGTCCCATTATCGTGACATCTCTCCTCCTAAGCCTCGGAACCCATTGATCGATGCTATTTCGCTGCGACGCCTAGCATATATTGTATTTGATACCATATCAACCCTATCCCTGTGGAGAGTATGGTTGCTCCTAACGCTATACCTATCCCCATCTCTTCTTTCCACAACTATGTTAGAGATAACTCTCAGCGTATGGGGCGGCTGGTTCTCGGCCTAAGCATGTTCAACATATAGCCTATTAACTCTTCTCTCAATAGCTTTTCTATCCTCGTCTATAACCGGTATAAGCCTTGACCCACACATACCAGATCTAGCGAGGTTCAAGCTAAGCATATATAACAAACTATATGAAGCCAGAACAAGGGCCGTGGGATGCATAGAGACATAGAAGAGCGAGATAGAGTACTACATGCTCAGAGACCAAATAAGAGGAGGGCAGATATGGAGATTCGGAAGCGAGGAATACGCTAGATATGCAGAGGCCCTCCACATGTACATGCCAATAGCTGCATAATACCTTCCATGAAGGCTCAGCCCACCGGTCTCAGATAACTAGATAAGGGTGTTTCCTAAACCTTCTCAAGCTTTTAACCCATCCTCACCCTTCAGGGCAGGTTTTCGGTTGTAAGGAATCCTTTTAGCAAGAGCTATTTTCAAGGCCTCAACGCTTTTGTATCCCCGTACAGATTATCTTTTGGATGATGAGGCGGGCAGCATAGGATGATCGATGAACGCCCTTAGTTCACTCTGACACTAGATCCTAGATATCTAGTCTAGTTGGAGATAATCTGTAGCTCTATCCTCCCTCGGGCCTCTTCTTCTAGGCCTCTCCCCAGATTTTTTCCTCGATATGAAGTATTTTATAGCATCTTCCAGATCCTCGAATTCTTTCTCTCCGCATCTTCTCCCTGGGGGACAGCTGGGGTTAGGTACTATATATACCTCGACCTGTTTTTTCCCTCTATATCTCTTCTCGAGTTTTAACACAGATAGGAGCTCGCTGTATATCTTCTTAGCCTCTTCAACCCTTTTCGAGAAGATCTTTTGGCAGAGCCCTATTCCCCTGGTTATATGTCTTGCGACATATCTTCTAGCCCTGAATCTCCTTCCACAGTATGGGCACCTCATCTCAAGAACACTTGAGGTCTCTGGATATAGCTCTGTGAGTGTGAGTCTCAGCCATCTATACCTATCGCTCCTGGATAGAAGGATATCTTCCACACCTATCTCCTCTAGATCTAGGTTGAGGCGGGGCTCATCATCTTTTCTCTCTATTCCGAGGTGCTGGTATATTATTTCCCTCAGGAGAGAAGACCTGCTCATGCCCCTCTCTCTAGCTATCTTATCAAGGATCTCTATCACCTCAACGTCTAGGAGAACAGCTGTGGGGGCTTCCGAGACTATCTCTCGGCTCATTTTGATCTCCTCTTTCTTTTAACATAGCTCTCGATAATAGATCTAAACACCTCGCTCCTGGAGAGCCCTTTCTCCCTAGCAATTCTGTCGATCATCTCGAGGGCCTTTTTGCCTAGATAGAATTTCACGATCCTCTGCGGCATCTCCCCCACTATTAGATTTGATTAGCAAGGGGCTTAATATAAAAAGCACTCGAGATCGATCCCGATCCTTCTTGTTCCACATAACTCTCCACGGCTTTTAAACATTAACTAGAGAAGATCGATCTCGAAGATCTTTTGCAACAGATCTAGATAGGCCTTATATAGGCCCTCAGCGAGCCCCCCTTGTTGGAGAAGATCTCCTCTATCCCTCCCACCCCCCTCTCCCCAATGCTCTCAAGGATATCGTCATAGCTGTTTATGATCCTCATTAGATGCTCGAAATCGCCCTCGGTTGCAGGCGATTCTAGCGATAAGGTGAACATGCAGTCAATGCTAACTATCCCGCAAACAACGCCCCCGCTGCTTATAAGCTCTAAACAGCTCTCGAGATCAGGTCTCGAGGGTATGCAGTTCTTGGGAGGATGTGTGTGGGCTATAGCTATGGATTCATCTATCCAGGGAGCCCTCACCCTGTGCCTCTCACCCTCAAGTATAATCCACTTAGAGCTGTAGAGAAGGATTGACATGTACTCGATGCCACCCCTATATGCTGTCTCCAGCGCGAAGGGCTTCATGAGATCCCTCATATCCTGCTCTATTATGCTTGAGAGGGCTCTATAGAGATCCCCTATCCCGGCTCCAAAGCCTGAAGACCCCCTAACAATCCTGACCCTCTTCCCAATAGTATCCTCGATCTCCCTTATAACCTCTTTAAAAACTCTCTCGCTCTCCTCGCATGAGGAGACCCTTATCTCGATCACATCGCTGTAGGCCTTCTCAACACTGGATAGGCGGGGATCGAGGCATCCCAGCTCCTCAACGATATATTCAACAGCCTCTATGGTTTTATAGAGGGACACGGCCTTTAAACCCCTCTCTGTGGATCTCTCTATCACGAGCCTGCCCATAGGCACCAAATACTATAGGCTTTGGAGGTATTTCGCCTTATCTAGGTCTATCTCGATCCTAGTCAGAGGATCTCCTGAGGCTGAGCCAGGGCATAAAGCAGGCCTCTCTCCACCACCTCCTCACCCTCTTTCCATCAGCGCTGCATATCTCCACAATCCCAGCCGCGCCTGAGCCCCTCTTAACAGCTATTAGGTCGTCCTCATAGCCACAAGTACCCATTCTCAAGATCTCCATAGCCTTGTGGCCACAGATATTTGCAACACCGCGCCAGGAGTATATCTCATAACCCATAGATCTGAAAAGACCTATCGAGGGATCATTATCCCCAGATATGGTTGCAACAAAGTAACCAACACCGAGCATGGATAGAGCTTCCTCAGCAGATGCCAGCAAAACCCTCCCATAACCCCTACCCCTATAGCTGGGAAGCACCGCTATATAGTAGATAACACCAACAGCCACAGACCCAAGATCGAGTCTGTACACCACTGACTGCCCAACAAGCTCCCCAGATCTGTATAGATCCACGGCGAAGCCTCCAAACCTCCTAACAGCCCTAGCAAAATAGCCGTGCCACCTACCCATAGAAGCATCTATAACAGGAAGCGTAGAGAAATCGCTATCTATAACAGCCACAAGATCCTCATCCATATTCACACCAAAACCGCTAAACCCTTCTATTTAAAAGTGCAGTCTCAACCCCTAAAAATCTAAAATCCAAACCCCCACACCAAAGAAAGATCTGGAGGTCGAGCAGCCGCACCAATAGCCATCCAAAGATAATATATAAGGGGAAGCCATGGTTGCTGAGACAAGCATTAAAAGAATCGATATAGGATTCCCGAGGGCCTGAGAATCCCTCCAAACGAGCTTGAGAAGAGATTGAAGATCGGCTTGCCCTTCGCCTCTACAAAAAAGGCATAGCTATGCTGGGTCAGCTAGAAGAATAGCCTCTCTCTAGATAGGTTTCCTGTGGTTGTTGGCAAGGGGAGGATATCGATACGCTATGATGATGAAGATCTGGAGGTGGCTAGGAGGCACGCGGCTAGGATAGTGAGATAGGGCATTGGAAGAAAGGATCTAGCTGTAGGTAAATATCTATATAGGATATAGGCTATAGATATAGGTGCATCGATAGAGAAAAAATAAAAACCACTTATTATATATATTATTTGGTGGGTTGTGTGAATATAGTTCTCGTGGTGTGTATTATAACTGCTATTGGTATAGTGGCCTCAGTTGTCACTGGCTTCTATGCTGGTGCTAACCCAGCTCTCATATCGATCCACATGGTTCTCGGCGTGCTCGGAATATTCCTCCTAGGCTATCTAACCTACGTAGCCTTCACGAGAGGCATGTTATATGTCAAGATACTTTCTCCTATAACGCTGGTGCTGGGTATCATCATGGTGCTCACGGGCTTAGGGGTTCTCGCACCCCCGATCCATATATATGTGGGGGTAGCCCTTATAGTGATGGCTATTCTCACAGGATATGCTGGTTTCATGAGCGCCCGTGCTAGGATGCAGAGGAGATAGATCTAGGGCCTATAGGTTCTACTAGATTCTAGCCTTTATATACCGAGTCCCAGAACATGAGCTCGTATCCCTGGATCAGCGTTGCCGCTACTCTCATCGAGCTCTTTTCAGCTGGGTAGTATTTCGAGGCTATTGCTAGGGATCTATCTATGAATTGATCATAAGGGGGGTTGAAGATCTTGAAGAAGCCCAGGCTTCTATACCCATATCTCTTTGCAAGAGACTCGCCAAGGCTTGTCGACGCGCTCCCCCAGGCGGGGAGGTTGATCGCGAAGGCGAAGGCTATAACCCCCGGGCTTGCGTATTGAGAGAGCCATGAGATATAATGGGTATAAGCAACGGCAGAGGGACTCACAGGGGCTTCAGAGGGTCTCACAAGCTCTATCCCGAGCTCTTTTAAGAAGCCTATGAGCTCGTGGAGAGCTCTATAGTCTACATCCACGGCTGATTTGAAGTAATCAACCTCATCCATATCCCTGGCCCTTGAGAGCATCGCCGCAAGGGATCTCAGATCGTGGTTAACAATATACCACTGATTGATCGCGAACCTCCTGATCACATCTACACCAAGCCTCCCCTCAGAGGCCTCGGTTACGAGGGGGTGTTTGAGGATCCTCTCCTCAAGATCCCTCAGAGAAAACCTAACCTCGTCATAGAAAACCCTAATATCGCTTACACCCAACCTGGGCACCCAGAGAACTTCTAATTATAGCTAATAAACCATCTATAGATTCACTATAGATTCTATTAAGGTGCCTGGGTCTCTATATCTTTAATTTCAAGGAGATCTCTTCCCAGGCACGAAGGATCCGGCTGTGATGTTCAGCTAGATCGGTGGGTTTCAAGCTATTTCTCAGGTAGATCCTGGTTCGCCGTTGCTTTTGAAGTGTTTCTGGATGGGCTTTCAAGGGATCTGAAGAAACAAGTCCTATTCCCCGTGTGGCACGAAGGCCCCGACGGCTTTACGAGGTAGATTATGGCGTCTCCATCGCAGTCCACAAGGATCCTCTCAACCTTCATAACACTGCCAGAGCTTTCCCCCTTCATCCACAGCCTCCCCCTAGATCTGCTCCAGAAGTGGGCATAGCCTGTCTCTATGGTTTTTTCAACAGCCTCTCTGTTAGTGTAGGCAAGCATTAGAACCTCCCTGGTCTCTATATCCTGAACAATAACTGGTAAGAGCCCTCCCCCCTTGCTGAAGTCAAGGATATCTATCAATCTCTTCCAAGGGTTCAAGGGATCCTCACCCCTATTCCTAGCCTTGAGAGGTGCTGCTTAACCTCATATACCCTGTAGATCTGGTAGTGAAATATAGATGCCGCAAGCACTGCCGAGGCCCCTGCCTCTACTGCTTTAGCCATGTCCTCCGGGGTTCCGGCGCCGCCGCTAGCTATTATGGGTACCTCAACAGATCTTGAGATCATTGATAAAAGCTCTAGATCATACCCAGCCCTGTTCCCATCAGCATCTATAGATGTCAAGAGGATCTCGCCGGCACCAAGCTCCACAGCCCTCGAAGCCCATGACGCTGGGTCGAGATCTGTCTCTACCCTGCCCCCGCTTATGAAGACCCTATAGCTGTTTCCAACACGCTTAGCATCAATAGCTATTACAGTTGACTGGGAGCCATAGATCCTCGAGATCTCTTTCAGAAGCCCAGGATTCCTAACAGCATGTGTGTTAACACTAACCTTATCAGCGCCAGCTCTGAAGAGCTTCTCAGCATCTTGAAGGCTCCTAACGCCGCCGCCAGCGAGCAGGGGTATCGAGACCTCCTTCGAGATCTTCCTGAGAACCTCTATAGAGAACTCCCTATCCTCGGGAGAAGCGCTTATATCTAGAACAGCTATCTCATCAGCACCCTCAGCCTCATATCTCCTTGCAAGCTCCACGGGATCCCCGATCCTCACTAGATCTCTAAATCTTCTGCCCTTAACCACGACCCCCTTATCCATGTCGAGGCAGGGGATAATCCTTATATAGACCACAGGGATCGCCTCTCGAAGGCAGCGAGATCCTCGGGATCTAGGAGATCCTCGTAGAAAGCCCTGCCTATCACAGCCCCTCTAAAGCCCTCCCTAGCAAGGATCTCTAGATCCCTCTTTCCCGATATGCCTCCCGAATATATCACGCACCCCCTCAGCCCAGCAGGGATCAAGGATAGAAAGTCTAGATCGAGGCCGCCCAGGCTGCCATCCCTATCTGTATGTGTTACGAGGAATAGCTTGAAGCCTATCTTCGAGAACCTCTCTATGATCTCGTCAACCCTGGATCCCGAGGAGATCTTCCAACCGCTGTGGACAACAAAGCCTCCCCTAGAGTCTGCTGCTAGAACAACCCTGTAGGGGTCTTTTTTAAGCGCCTCAAGAGGATCTATAGTTCCTCTATATATAGCTGTTCCAAGCACAACCCTATCTACACCAGCGTCTAGAGCAGCCTCTAGATCCCATATCTCTCTTACACCGCCTCCAACGGTTATGAAGCCCCCAGCCTCTTTAAGGGATCTTGCTATGGATAGGGCATCCCTCCCTATAGATCTCCCCTCTATGGCTGCCCCTAGATCTACTATGTGGATTCTCTTAACACCCCTCTCAAGGATCTCGAGGCCCTTGGCCAGAGGATCTCTGGAGTATATCTTAATACCCCCAGGATCTCCTCTGGGCATCCTCACAACAAGGCCTCTGTAGATGTCGAGGGATACGTGGATCTCCATCCCTACCTCCTCACATAGCTTAGAAGGGCCTGGGCGAAGATCCTCCCAGAAGATCCTGATCTCTCTGGGTGGAACTGTGTGGCAACAATACTGTCTCTAACCACTAGCGAGGGTATCTCGAGAGATCCATAGTACGAGGAGCCCACAACATGCTCGGCCGAGGATGCATAGTACGAGTGGGCGTAGTAGAAATCCAGACCCTCGAGAAAGATCCAAGGATCTGCTTTCCTCCTGATCTTGAGGGGGGCCCAGCCTATCCTAGGGATCCTGAGCCCAGCATCTCCAGGGATCCTAACAACCCTTCCCCTAAGAAGGCCGAGCCCCTTCCCAGGCCCCTCCTCACTCTCCTCAAAGAGGATCTGCATTCCAAGGCATATTCCCAGTATGTAGGATCCCCTCTCCACAAGATCCTCTATAGCCTCTCTCAAAACCCTGATCCTTGTGGCCAGGGCTGAGAAGCTCCCAACACCTGGGAGGACAAGGAGATCTGAGGGCTTCAGAGCCTTGAGGTCGCTTGTGACCAGAGGCTCCGAACCTAGGTTCTTCTCGATATAGTTGATAAGGTTTCCCAGGTTGCCCACACCATTATCAACTATAGAGATCCTCACTAGGCAACACCCTTAGTGCTTATAGAAGCCCTGCCGGGCTCCGAGGCCTGTTTCACCGATAGGCCGAGGGCTTTGAAGCATGCCTCCGCTATGTGGTGCGGATCCTCCCCATAGATCTTGAGTGCGTGTAGCGTGAAAACCCCTGAGGAGCTCAGGCTTCTGAGGAAATGCTCTATGTTTCGCCCATCTATATCCTCGATCCTTGTGCTCTCGAGGCCCAGGCTTATTCTGCTATAAGCCCTCCTAACAAGATCTACTGCTACAGCTACCAAAGCATCGTCCATGGGGATCAGTGCGTATCCATACCTCTTTATCCCAGCCCTATCGCCCAGGGCTTTTGATAAGGCCTCTCCGAGAGCTATTCCTGTGTCTTCCACTATGTGGTGCTCAAGATCCCCTGTGGCCTCTACTCTAAGGCCTATTTCTCCATGGTGGGCCATTGTTTCCAGCATGTGGGTGAAGAATCTATGGGGGGTTTTGACGCTGTAGCCAGGGGAATCTAGATCGATCTCCACTGAGATCTTTACCTCCCTGGTCTCTCTATAGGATCTACCTATTCTCATTGCCAACACTCTCCAGAGCCCTGACCAAAAGATCTATTGTCTCTTCTCTGGGCACGGAGATCCTTATATACTGATCATTCTCTCTGAAGAGACCCCTATATAGCCTCACACATATCCCCCTAGATCTCAGAGCCCTATCTATGAGATCTATATTTAAGCTAGATCTAGCTAGGACGAAGTTTGTCTGTGTCTCGTAGGGCTCGAGATAATCCACATCCCCGAGCCTCGAGGCAAGAATCCCCCTGAGCCTCTTAACCTCCTCAACATATCTCAGAAGCTCTTTTCTAAGCCTGAGAGCCTCTATCCCAGCTAGCAGGGAGAATCTGTTGATGTGGAAGGGGAGCTTGAGAACCCGTATAGCTCTAGATACATCGCTTCTAGCAACTATATAGCCGAGTCTGAGGCCCGCGAGGCCGTATGCCTTGGAGAAAGTCCTGATCAATGCTAGGTTTTCGTAGCTGTCAATGAGATCCTCCTGCTTGTCTTCCGAGAACTCTATATAGGCCTGATCAAGAACCACGAGACCCTTGGTGCTCTCAACAACAGATCTCACTAGATCCCTATCTATAAGGTTCCCCGTCGGGTTGTTGGGGCTGCAGAGAAACACAAGATCTGATCTTGATGCCTTCTCAACAGCCTCCTCCACATCTACCTCGAAATCCCTCTCCCTCAGGGGTATATGCTCCACCTCATAGCCCCTCACAAGGGATCTGATCGAGTACATGGGGAAGCTGGGCTTGAGGATCGCTATTCTGGGCTGTTTAACAAGGATCCCTGCAAGAGATAGCAGAAGATCTATAGCCTCGTCGGCCCCGTTGGTCAGGCTGATCATATCGCTATCTATCGACAAGATCTCTGAGAGCATTGAGGAGAGCTCAGCCTCCTCGCCCTGTGGATAGAGCCTGGGATCCGCTTTGGAGGAGGCCCTAGCCATGATCTCCTCCACAATGGATCGGGGTATCAATAGGTTCTCGTTCTTATCCAGGGGGTATGCACAGCCCTCACTGGCCTCGTAGACAGGGTTGCCGCTCCCAACGAAGGATCTGAGCTTCTCCATCAACCAAAGCCACCCCTCAGAATAGATCTTAGGTGTATCTCGAAGCCCTCTGAGAGAGCTATGGGCTCAACGGATCTAGCTATCCCCCCAAGATCCTCTCTAGATCCTCTGAACCTCACGAGCCTTCTGAGAGCCATGAAGTCAAGCACTGAGAGACCTCCCCTCCACCTGGCCCAGGACATTGTTGGGAGTATGTGGTTAGCTCCAGAGTAGTAGTCATTAATAGCTGTTGAGACACAGCCTGTTATGAGAACCCCGTAGCTGCTGATCAGATCCACGAGATCCTCCCCCTCGCTACAGATCTCTACATGCTCAGGGGCTATTAGGTCTATGAACCGGGACGCCAGCACGGGATCCTCCGCAACAACAATGCTGAGAAGCCTCGAAACCCTATCGAAAGCGCTGGCCCCCTTCTCTCTCGAGAGATCCTCAACAGATCTGGAGATCCTCTCGGCAATAGAGATCCTGGGGGTCACGGCTACAAGGAGAACAGAATCCCCATGCTCAGCCTGGGCGGCCAGGTGCCAGGCAACATGATCCTCAAGACCCTCTTTATCTATATATACAACCAGCTCGGTGGGGCCTGCAAGCATATCTATCCCAACATCCCTGGAAACCAGGTGCTTAGCCATAGTAACATAGATCCCGCCCGGGCCTGCTATCTTATCAACCCTCTCAACACTCTCGGTGCCATAGGCTAGGGCAGCGATTCCATGGGGCCCCCCAACCCTATATGCGCCGTCGAAACCCGCCACTGCTAGGGCGGCTTTCATAGATTCTCCAAGGGCCTTTGGCGGGACAAGGGCTACGAGTCTCTCCACACCAGCTTCTCTGGCCACGGCTCCACACATGATTGCTGTCGATATATAGGGAGCCATTCCTCCCGGAACATAGCATGCCGCTCTGCTTATCGCTTTAAAGAAGATCTCTATCGATAATCCCCTACCGATCTCCACCACCCATTTCTCCCTGGCCAGAGTTGCTAAGGGTCTTTCTACAGCTCTAACCCTCTCTAGGAGTGATTTTAGTGAGTCTATGAGGCTCTTATCTATTCTATCCACACTTGCCTCTAGATCCTCTCTATCTAGGTAGAGATCCTCTTTCGAGATCCTAACCCCGTCGAGCTTCTCGGCATATTCTATCAAGGCATCGTCCCCCCTTATCTTTACATCGTTAACGATCCTCCTCACATGATCCTCAACGCTCTCTAGGTTTGGGAAGGGCCTAACGATCCTCGAGATCTTCTCTGCATCAGCCATGCTAGAGATCCTCAGGATCTTCATCCCCCCTCACCAACCCCAATATCTTCGAGGGGTATCACGAGCCTCGGCTCATACACAACCAAACCCTGGGCAAGCCTTCTGAGGATAGGCATGATTCTTATGAAGTCGTCTTTACCAACAACAGTGTTTATAGCAACCCACCCGGGATCTGCTAGGGGGCTTATCGTGGGGCTCTTGAGCGCTGGGAGCTCTTTGAGAAGCTCCTCAAGGTTCTCTTTCTTAACGTTTATGAATATATGGTACCTAGATCTAGCGTCTATAACCCCCTTCATGATAGCCACTATATCTGAGATCTTCTCCCTCTTAACAGGATCCCCAAGGGATCTGGGGCTAGCTATGAGCACAGCCTGTGACTCTAGAACAACATCCATTGCCTCGAGACCATTGCTCTCAAGAGTAGTCCCTGTCTCGGAGACATCTATTATAGCGTCGGCCTCCTCAGGAGGCTTAGCCTCGGTGGCCCCGAAGGACAGTATGATCTGTACCTTGTTATTCTCTCCCCACCTACCCCAGGGGGTTATTATCAGGGGTTTTAGGGATCCGTGGTATTTTTTATAGCTCTCCCTGCTCGATATGAACTTGGAGGCTGAGTTCAGATACTCGGTAGAGATCCTCAGGATCCTGTTATCCTCGGCGAACCTGGCAACAAGATCCTCGGCCCCCCTATAGCCAGACCCCTTAGGCGCTGCAAGGACAAGCTTAACCCTCCCTATCCCGAGCTCTAGGAGAAGCTTAACCCTATCCTCAACACCCTGTTCGAGAACCCAGTCCAGCCCTGTGATCCCTATGTCGTAGAGGTCCTCATAGACATATATCGGGATCTCCTGTGGCCTTAGGATCTTGATGCAGAGGCCCGGATCGTTTACGAGGGGTCTATAGCTCCTCTCCTTGCCAGCGAGGTTATAGCCCACCCTCTCTAGGAATTCATAGACAGCTTTTTCGAGAGATCCTTTTGGTATTGCGAGCCTAACGAGGCATGCAATAATCAGCCACCTCTGGCTCTTTTTCTATGTTTTTCCCCAAGTTCTTCTTCGAGGTTTTTATCATCGGCTTTTCCGCCAAGGCCGAAGATCTAGTGAATACGCATCCCTACCGCCTCTAATAGAAGGGGCTGGGTGCTTATAAGCGTTTCCATATCGTTATTTATTAAGCGCTCTGTGCTTTCTCTGGTGGGGAACCATGTCATCCTACCTATCAATTGAACCCAGGGTTTCTCTGGTTTTTAGCGATATAAAGGTTCCATCGGCTATCGTTGACTCTCTCAAGGGTCTTGTGGACGAGGTTCTTGTATCTATAGATAACAATGGTTTTCGCCTCACAGCCCTGGATCCCGCGAGGGTCTCTATGCTCACACTAGAGATCCCTTCGAGCGCCTTTCTAGAGCTGAGGGTTGATAGGGAGCTCACCCTAGGGATCTCTATGCATAACCTCAAGCTCACCCTAGAGGGGGCTAAGAGGAACGAGAAATACGTCCTAGCAAGCGATGGGGAGTTTGTGGAGGTCGTTATAGAGGGGCTTCCCACCAGGAGGTTTAGGTTTAGAAGTATAGAGCTTCCGAGCGATATACCGAGCATAGAGGCTCAATACGATGTTGATGCTCTTGTGGGTATAGATCCCTTTAAACAGGCGATCAAGGATATAGCCTCCATAGGATCCTATGCGTTGCTGAGGGCTGAGAGCGAGGAGGCCCTGGAGATCATGGAGGCCTCGACTAGGAGGGGGCTTGCAAGGCTCACAAGATCTTCTGGGGCCCTCATGGATCTGAGGGTTAACAAGCCCTCAAGCTGCTCCTACGAGATCAGCTATATAGAGAAAATACTATCCCTAGCCAAGCTCGCATCACAGCTTCAAATAAGCTTCTCAAACGACGCGCCCCTGAGGCTGGTATTCCCCCTGGTGATGGGTGGGATAGCTACCTTCTACCTCGCACCACAGGCTGGGCAGTAATGAGGATCTATATAGAGCATCTCGAGGAGAGCCTGGGCAGATGGATCCTTGCGGAGTATAGGAGCAGCTATAGAATAGCTGGGGATCTCCTGCTAATAACAGGGATCGAGATCCCGGGTCTTCCAAGCACTAGCAAAAGATTCCACGGGATAGTGGATCCATCAAGGGTCATTATACTCGACCCCCAAGCGGATAGGGAGCTAGAGCCAGAGGATCTGAGGGGGTGTGGGGGCATAGTCATAGGAGGGATCCTGGGGGCCCACCCCCCGCTGGGGAGAACTAAGAAGCTTCTCTCGGACAGATTCCCCCAGGCGGCTAAGAGGAACATAGGGAGGCACCAGTTCTCGATAGATGGGAGCGTCTATGTAGCCCTACAGATCTATAGGGGGAGGAGGCTCAGCGAAATACCCATTGTCGTGGGTGTGGCTATAAGGAGGAGGCTTGGCTTTGCTGAGCACGAGATATATCTCCCATACGCATACCCCTTGGTTGATGGGAGGCCCTTGATCTCTGAGGAGGTTGTTAAGCTCCTGGCAGGATCTGGGGATTATGTTATAGAGTTCCCAAGATCTCTTTGAGGATCCTCTGGAGAGGATTTATATAGCCTTTATGCCGATGTACATAGGCTGGTCGCTCTGAGGAGGGTTTTTGAGAAGATATCTCCAAAGATGCCTGAGAGAGAGATATTCAATAGCCTTGCGAAGCATCTGGAGATATCCCTCAAGGCTTTCGACATGGTATATGGCATGGTTACCGAGTGTTGTAAAGACCGGGGAGAGGCTGCTGAGAAGGCTAACGAGGTTCTCTTGATGGAGAGGGAGGCTGACGACCTTGCTGAGGATCTTTTCGCAAAGATCCTCAAGGGATCTATTCCACCGGCTATAGTGTCTGAGCTCCAGTACCTTATTGATAAGACAGACGATATAATGGATCACATATACTTCATAGGGATGGAGATGGCCAGGGCCTATAGAAATGGGCTTACAAATAACCAGTACCTGAAGCAGATCTACAGCGATATAGGGATGACCATGGGCCTTGCAAAGTCGGGGCTGAAGAAGCTGCACGAGCTATACATAGCTGCCTTCAAAGATAAGGAGAGCACCATAAGGCTGAGGGCCGAGATAGATGTGATCGAGGATAGGATAGATGAGGCTAAGAACCAGGTTCTCGACAAGATCTATGAGGGGAGGGGGATGAAACCCATAGAGATCTTCCACGCGATACAGCTCATAAGAGTTGTTGACGACATAGCAGATGCGACTGAGGACGCTGCCCACGCTGTTGTGAGGCTTGAGGGCTCGGTTATATCGTAGTGAGAGGAGATCTGTTAAAAGATCTTTTGTCGCTATGATAGCTATCCCTTAGCAACACCTATTGGCCTCAGCCTGGCAACTAGCTTCGATATCTTAACCCTGTCGGCAACGAGGGCAACTTTGTCCACATCCTTATAGGCCCCCGGAGCCTCTTCCGAGACTATCCTGGCATCGACAGCCCTCACATATATCCCCCTCTTGCTCAGCTCGTTTATAATCTGGCTAGCTGGATAGCTTCTAACAGCCCCTGCCCTGCTCATCCACCTCCCAGCGCCGTGGGGTGCTGAGTAGAATGTCCTGATGCTCTCCGGGATCCCTACCATCACGAAGCTCCCAGAACCCATGCTGCCCGGTATTAGGACAACCTGCCCCGTCTCCTGGTGCTCCTTAGGTATCTCTGGATGCCCCGGCGGGAAAGCCCTGGTAGCTCCTTTTCTGTGGACAACAACTTTTCTCCTCTTTCCATCTATTTCGTACTCCTCTATCTTTGCTATGTTGTGGGCTACATCATAGATTATGTTTAGATCAAGCTTATCTGGATCAACATGGAACACCTCCCTAAAGCTCTCCCTAACCCAGTGGGTTATCACCTGCCTATTGGTGAACGCAAAGTTAGCAGCAGCACCCATAGCCTGGAAATAATCCTGGGCCTCTTTAGTGTTGAATGGCACAGAGGCGAGCTCCCTGTCGGGTGGGTTGACCCCGTATTTCTTCATAGCCCTCTCCATGATCATTAGATAATCGCTAGCAACCTGGTGGCCAAGCCCCCTAGATCCGCAGTGGGCCATCACAACAACCTGCCCCTCCTGCTCTATCCCAAGCTTCTTGGCAACCGAGTGATCAAAGATCCTGTCGACAACCTGGACCTCGAGGAAGTGGTTCCCAGCCCCCAGGGTTCCCAACTGCTCCTTACCCCTATCCTTAGCTGTTTTGGAAACCTTATCCGGGTTTGCCCAGTCTATAAAGCCCCTTGATTCTATGTGGTATTTATCATCAGCCCAGCCATAGCCCTTCTGTATAGCCCAGTCAGCACCCATGCCCAAGATATTGTTTATATCCTGGACAGAGACCCTGATCTTGCCCTCGGCGCCAACACCGCTTGGTATGTTCTCGAAGAGGGCGTCCACAAGCTCTCTAAGCTTTGGCCTAACATCCTTCTCCATCAGGTTTGTCCTCATAAGCCTAACGCCACAGTTGATATCATACCCAACACCCCCGGGGCTTATAATGCCCTCATCAACATTGAAGGCCGCGACACCACCTATTGGGAAGCCATAGCCCTGGTGGCCGTCGGGCATGATGTATACCTTTCCAACAACCCCTGGTAGTGTTGCCACGTTGGCCCCCTGGATCAGGGTCATGTCCTCCCTCATCTTCTTTATGAGGAACTCATCGCCAAATACAATCACATCGGTTCTCATGCCGGGCCTGGCTCCCTTAGGTATGATCCACGTGTACTCGTCAGGCCCTCTCTCGATCCTTATCGACAACAACACCACCTATACTATATTATCCACGGCACCTTTTATCCTTAGCCGATTCTGTGTATATAGAGAGCCTCTCTGGTCGAGGGCTTAGACGCGATCGGGGTTGTTCTCGTTTGGAAAAGATCTCTATATCCTAGAATCTAGTGATCCTAGGAGCCCTGGTCAGGATCTCGATCTTGTTGCTCCTAACCACCACAAGCTCCTCGAGCCTTATGCCAAACCTCCCTGGGATATATACGCCGGGCTCTATGGTTATCACATGCCCCTCCCTCAGCTCATCACCAGAGGATCTAGATATTAGGGGCTGCTCGTGCACCTCAACACCGACACCGTGGCCCAGGGCGTGGATAAAGTATCTCCCATAGCCCCTCTTCTCAAGCACGCTTCTAGCGGCCTCATCGACCTCCGATGCCCTCACCCCTGGCGCGATCTTCTCTAAAGCCCTGTTAAGGGCCTCTTCAACAGCTTCCAAAGCCCTCAGCTCTTCGGAACCGACTCTTCCCCCCACGAGCATTCTGGTCATGTCGGAGACATAGCCTGAGTATATAGAACCCATGTCCATCACCACAGCATCGCTAGAAGAGATCCTCCTATCACCAGGCTCCGCATGTGGATAAGAGGCGTTTGGGCCTGTGGCCACTATCACTGGGAAGGCATGCCCCTCAGATCCGTTCAGCCTCAATGCTCTGTCAAGCTCTGCAGCGAGCTCCCTCTCGCTAACACCTTCTCTAACAATCTTTATCACCTCTACAAAGGCTTTTGACGCTATCTCTGCAGCCCTGGCTATAGCCTCGATCTCCTGCTGGGTCTTCACAGCCCTCATCCTCAAAAGATCCTCAGAGATGTCTAGACACCTGCCAGATAGAAGCTCGAGGAGCCTTTTGCCTAGATAGGAGTAGTCACACCCAAAGGCCCCTCTGGAGCCCAGCTCCTTCTTAACAACATCCTCGACACCCCCTCTAAAGAGGGGGAAGTCCTCTGGAGGCTCCACCGGGTATCTCTGGTAGGCTATAACCTCAACGCCCTTCACAGCGGATAAGTGATCCCTTGCCCTTGTGTACTCGAGAACAGGCACATAGATCCTCGCGGAATCCCTTGCTATAAACGTGATAGCCGAGAGCCCCTTGCCCAGGAACCATCTATTCATAGAATCGCTCGCTATCAACACCCCCTTCAGCGAGAGCTCATCCACAAGGCCTGTGAGCCTCGATAGCTTCTCCTCAAATATCCTTACCGCTATCCCGCCCCCCATGGGAGGCACCAAGCAAGATACCCCAAAGGCTAATTAATGCGGAGAGTTTCATGGACTGTTTGTTATATTATGTGTTTATAATGAAAGCTGGTGGAGAATGGCAGAGGTATGGAGGCATTTCCTTCTTAACTATTCTAAGGCGTTCCTTGGGTTCGAGGAGCATTACGGTGATTGGTAGCACCGCTAGGTATGCTGCTATCGACACTAAAGCAAAGGCAATGGCCCGCCTTCACTCCCAGTATAGATGCTAAGGCCTGGTATCATCTCTAGATAATTAATTTATTGATTAAAAGCCTAACGGGTTTCGATCACAGCATCATAGCTGGGTCTTAGATTTCGATCTCGTCTAAGAACCTTGCTCCAGATCTTCTTAACCATTCGCCACGGTCTTCATCTCCCTCTCCATAGCCCTGAACATAGGAATCGCTCCAACCGCCTCCTCTTTGAAGCATTTGTTTGGGGTAAGTAGATTTGATCATCCCTGAAAAAGGGAGGATATGTCCCAGGTGTGGTGGGAGGGTGATGGCTTTTATGAAGAAGCGTGTGAGCAACAGAGCTTATCTATGCTGAGCATTATGTGGGCAAGATTGTCTAGAGGATTAAGAAGATCTCGTAGGCCTAGAAGTAGATCTGTGTAAAGACTATTAGGCAGGGCTTTGGGGCTCTATATATAGCTGTGATTAGCTCTTACCCTATGTATTTGATCCTGTTTTAAGCTGTGGGGTATATAAAAAGATCTGGGGGGATATGGTGTGATAGCTTTTTGCAACCAGCTCTCCAGCTTCTCCTCGGGTTTCATATTATTTTGAGCATTGCTTAGCTGGTTAAGATCTTCTACGAACATTCTGTCTATATATGGAGACAGATCATCGTGATAGGTGGTGTATAGACCCTTTCTCCTTTTTAATATGTTTTCATCAATATGCTTGGTGTTGCTATGTCTTTTGAGGCTAGATATAGGATCTATTGGTCTGAGACAGACGCTGCTGGGATTGCTCATTTCACGAGCATTTTTAGGATTGTTGAGAGGGCTGAGGAGGATCTATATAGATCTAGGGGTTTGGGGGAGATACATAGAATGCTGCCTAGGGTCGAGGTCCATGCTAGGTTTAGGAGCCCCTTGAGGTGGGGTGATGAGATTAGGGTTAGGCTTGGGCTTGATGAGGCAAGGTCTAGGGGGCTTAGATATAGGTTCGAGATCTTTAACGAGAGTCTGGGGAGAAGCGCTGTGGAGGGCTATGTAGCCTTCGCATGTGTTGAGGAGGGGGATGGGCTGAGGGTTGTTGAGTGTCCCAAAGAGCTTATAGATCTGTGGCTGGGGCTAAGGGCCGATGCCCAGAAGAGCTAGATCTCTGCTCCACTCTCAACAAGGCCCTCCCGCTCTTAATTATAGCTATCTCGCTATATCTATAATGTTGAGGTGTGTGGCATGAAGCTCTGGAGCCTGCACCCCAGGCATATGGATCACACGAGGCTGCTGGCCCTCTGGAGAACGGCTCTTGCTGCAAGGGATATTATAGAGGGGAGGGCTAGTGATTATAGGGTGGACCGCAGCATCTATAGATTCATGGGCCGCCTCGACAGCGATAGGGCTATAAATACATATATATATTATATATGGCTTGAGGCTAAGGGCAGGGGATATAGATTTGCGAGAGAGGAGGCTCTCAAGAAAGAGCTGATAGACACAGAGATCAAGATCCCCGTCACGAGCGGGCAGCTCCTCTTCGAGGCTTGGAAGCTCCTAACAAAGATCTCACAGACAAACCCAGACTGGATCTCAAGGCTAGCGATAGAGAAATGCTTCGAAGCAAACCCAGTATTCAGGGTAGTAGAGGGCCTCCCAGATCCCCGGGAAAAGATATCGAGAACAGCGCTTAACATGATCCACAGGGGATTCCCTTTCAAAGGAATAGAGATCCCTATAAAGATATGCCTCTAACCCCCTAACATAGATCGGCAAATAGATCCAGCGAATATGGTATCACATCTAGATCTCTCTACACATCTTTATCCCAGCAATATCTTTTGCTCTAGAAGCGAGTCTCTATCATCGGTCACCAGAGCTAAGCCTTTTTCTGAGCCAGCACCGCATATGAAGCACCATATATAGTTAAACCACGCTGGCTTGACAGCCTAAAGATCTCTTCCTCAAGCCCTACAACAGATCTCTTATCAATAGCCATATATGCTGTGGCATGACCTTAGCTAGCTTAGATGCCGTATCAAGATCTATGCGCTTTAAGAGATAGTGCTCCTTCCAACAGCATTGAGAGCCTCCCTCTTGATAATATTAACCAGGCGCTTGGATCGATATATATTTCACTTGACACGCACATCTAATGCTCATCCCTGTCCTGTCTAATCAGCTCAACTATCTCCTCATCACTGATCTCCTAGGAATATACTCTAATAGTTGTAGAATATTAAGAGGCGGGGGCGGACCAGTAAGGAAGACAGGGATATATGGACATGACACAAGATCCAGGGGATAGATGCAAAGTTTTAGCAGAAACTATACTAGAATATATGAAGCAGAATTTTAATCATAGCAATAGATGATAAGTGGGCTCCATGGATCTTCAGATAGGCAGCAATGATGTAGAAGTAGAGCCCTATAAACGGCAATGGAGCTCTCCTTAAAGATCCCAATCGAGGTAACAGATCTCCTGTACTTAGCATATGCCCACGAGCTATTTAGAGCGGGCTTATAAAGTATTTCGCTATATTTGATAAAGAGCATATAGCTATGAACCGAAACCCGGTAAAAATGTTTTGCAGCTAGAAATACTTGCTAACAATATGTGATCTTCTTTCGCCCCGAGGGCAGGACTCTCGGTTGTAACCCCTCCGCTATATGCTCCTTGAGGGTTGCTGATACATTGCCCAGATCTGGGGCGGCACAATACATGGTTGTTTAGGTGTTTTATTACTATGTTGTTTGGAGCTGTGCACATGCTCGGAGCATTGTTTCAGGCCCGTGCACTCTAATCCTAGGTGGGAGCCGTTTCGCTGGGCTCGAGATCGCCCATGATCCACAGAGATCAAGAGATCTTCAAGGGACAAGCGGTTCTTGCTGTTTTTAATCGTGTTTCTATATATTATCTGGGTATATGGTTTCTTGGGAAGCTCTATCGACTCTCTGGTGCTCTCGTATTTGAAGAAACATCCTTATTCAAAGCCTAGGGAGATTGCTGATGGGCTTGGCTTCAGCATTATTACTGTGAGGTATTCTCTTATGAGGCTTAGGGAGAGGGGGCTTGTTGTTAGGACCAGCAGGGGGTATGTTGCTAGGGGCTATGCTGCTGCTAAGGATCTGGAGGCCTCTGAGGCTTCTCCCGAGCGTGGATCTGGGTTTAGAAGGGAGGTTGAGGATCTCAGGGACAGGGTTTCTGAGCTTGAGAAAACCCTCGAGGATCTTCTTGAGAACTTCTCAAGGCTTGAGAAGGAGTTCTCAGAGCTCAAGGTTTTTGTCAAGGCTCTCCAGAGCTCTGGAGCCCCTGCTAGGGGTCAGAGGGATGTTTTTCTTGAGAGGCTATCCCAGGAGAAGATCATGACGATACCGGAGGCTAGGAAAGAGGCCTCGAGATCTATGGGGGGTCTTGAGCACTACGTGGATAGGGGGAGCGCTGTTATCGTGGGGGACTTTGTTGTTGATAAGGCTTTCTACGAATCCCTCCTATCCAGGATGCCCATGAGGGTTGAGGATATGAACAGCCTCTCTGCTAAGGAGAAAATATTGATCGAAGCTATGGTCTCAGAGGGGATAGCCTATATAGATAAGGGAAGGGAGGTGAAGCTATCATGAAGACCCGGGAGCCGCAGGTGCCCCAGTGGATAAGGGTTAAGGCCGTGAGGCTAGAGGGCTTCGAGGATGTTAAATACATGCTGAGAAGCCTTGGCCTCGCAACAGTGTGCGAAGAGGCTAGGTGTCCAAATATATATGAGTGCTGGAACGAGGCCACAGCCACCTTCATGCTCTTGGGAGAGACATGCACCAGATCCTGTAGGTTCTGCTCAGTGAAGACCTCGAACCCCAGGGGGTGGGTAGATCCCTCGGAGCCATATAAGGTTGCCATGGCGGCCCACTATCTAGGGCTGGACTATGTTGTGCTAACCATGGTGTGTAGAGACGATCTGTGGGATGGGGGTGCTTCCCACATGGCCAAAGCGGTTAGGGAGATCAAAAGCAGATCGCCGTCAACAATAGTAGAGCTCCTCCTATGCGACATGGGGGGCAAGAGAGAGGCTATAGAGATCGTGGTTGGCTCCGGGGCCGAGGTTCTGGGGCACAACATAGAGACTGTGAAGAGGCTAACACATGTGGTGAGGGATAAGAGGGCCAGCTACGAGAGATCGCTGGAGGTTCTGAGAAGCTTCAAAGAGATCTCGAGATCCAGGGGTAGAAAGATCCTGACCAAATCCTCAATAATACTGGGCTTTGGAGAGGCCTTCGAAGAGGTTCTAGAAACACTCAGGGATCTGAGAGAGGCAGATGTGGATATAGTGACAATAGGCCAGTACCTAAGACCAACAAGCAGCCCGAGAAACATGCCGGTAGCGAGGTACATACCGCCCGAGGAGTTTGAGAGGCTCGGGATAGAGGCATACAAGCTGGGATTCAGGTACGTGGCCTCGGGCCCCCTGGTTAGGAGCAGCTATAGAGCTTCTGAGGCATATGTGAGGGCGATCCTCTCAAACCCACAGCTATAAGCTGTCTTGGAGATAAAGGCTAGGTGGCTCCTTGCCCAGGCTGAGATGGACTCTAAGGGATCTGTTAAGATCCGGTGAAGCTATACCGGTCCCGGGGGTTTTTGCACCATCTATAGCTATGCTTGCCGAGAGGCTGGGCTTCAAGGCTGTGTATCTAAGCGGTGCTGCCTTAACAGGGCTGCTGGGCATGCCAGATCTAGGGATCATAACCCTGACCGAGGTTGCTATGTTCACCAAATATATTGCTGAGAAGATCTCTATACCCCTTATAGTTGATGCAGACACGGGCTTCGGAGAGGCTATAAATGTATCGAGGGCCGTGAGGGTTCTCGAGGATTCAGGGGCCTCAGCAATACAGATAGAGGATCAGGTTCTCCCCAAGAAGTGCGGGCATCTCTCGGGAAAGGAGGTTGTCCCTGTCGGGGAGATGGTCAAGAAGATCGTTATGGCTGTTAATAGCAGGAGGAGCGATGATTTCCTAATAATAGCTAGGACAGATGCTAGGGGTGTCACGGGTCTTGAAGATGCTATTGAGAGGGCTAAGATGTATGTTGAGGCTGGGGCCGATGTAATATTTCCAGAAGCTCTTGAGAGTGCTGAGGAGTTCGCTAGATTCGCTAGAGAGGTTAAAGCCCCCCTCATGGCTAACATGACGGAGTTCGGTAGATCGCCTCTCCTTAGTGTTAAGGAGCTAGGGGATATGGGCTATAAACTGGTTATATTCCCCGCAACAACCTTCAGGGCTAGCTTAATGGCCTCTAAAAAGATCCTTGAGGCTATGAGGGATAGAGGGACACAGAGGGATCACCTAGATCTCCTTATGAGCAGGAAGGAGTTCTACGAGCTGATAAACTATTATAGCTATGAGGAGGAGGATAGGAGGATCGATTCAATAGCTAGGAGGGTCTTTGAGAGGGTTGGGAGAAAACCTTAACCCTTTAGAAAATGTTGGCGGTATATGGTAAGATATAAAATAAAATAAAAGATATAAGATCCCAGATAAATATATAGGAGGTAATACTTATGCTCAGGATCACAGAGGTTCTCGGTGAAGAGGAGCTGAGACTCGTTAAGGACTTCTTCTCACTCTCAGAGTACGAGGCAAGGGTATATTTAACACTAGCCGCGATGGGTCCTATGGGGATTTCGAAGCTGGCAGAGATCTCTGGCGTGCCTAGGACTAAGTGTTATAGCATAGCCAGGTCTCTGATCTCTAGGGGTATTGCTGTGAAGGTCTCTTCGAAGCCCTTTATAATAGCCGCTGCAGATCCCGAGGCTCTGCCAACGAGGTTTGCTGAGGAGAGGTGTCAGGAGGCTAGGGAGAAGGCTATGCTTGTGATCCAGCGTATCAGAAGGATCAGAGAATCCCTTGGCACAAGATCCTTAGCTGGTGCTGAGAAGCTAGAGCTGGCTGGTGTTTTGATAATAAACAGCATCGAGGATCTCGTGGCAAGCATTGCCAGAGATATTGAGGGGTCTTCTAGAGAGATACTTATAGCTGTTAGCGGGGCCCCTATAGAGTTTCCTTGGAGAGGGCTCGTGGTCCCAGCGATCAATGCTTTGGCTAGAGGGGTGATCATAGAGTATGCTACTCCCAAAAACTCGCCTGTTGCGAAGCATCTAAAGCTTCTTATAGAGGGAGCGAGTAACCAGATCGCGGGCGGCTTTGGGGCTCTTCTGGAGAGGTTCAGGATTAGAGAGAGCCCATATATAGAGGCTCCTTTCGTGGTTGTTGATGAGGAGATTGTTTATAGCATATTCACAGATCCTGCTAGAAAGACCCATCTATTCACTATAAGGTCGCGCAACACTAGATATGCTAGGAGTATGAAGATATACTTCAACCTCCTGGTGGCTGGACAGCCCTCCTAGGTGATCGAGGAATCCTAAGGCTTCTAGAGAACACTGGGATCTATCTTTCTCAAGAGATCCATGTATTCCTCGTCTCTCAAGAGCTTCTCATAGGCCTCGGTGAGATCTCTGCTCTCTACCACATACTCGCCTAGATATCTTATCGAGAACCTCACAGCGTCTTCAGCGTACTCCTCATCGAGGTAGCCTCTGGCTATCATCTCCAACAGCTCCAGGGGTGTTGGCACTAGCCTCAAGATCTTCTCGACCTTTTTCCAGCTGACACTCCCCAGGATCTCTTTGAACCTGGTGTAGCCGTCGGCAACCACAACAGGGGATCTGGGGATCTCTATCGATCCCCCTCTCCTTGGTTTGAAGAGCTCTATCCATGGCCCCGGATCTATCTTCCCATAGATCTTAAGCCTGGCCCTTATAAGCAGAGAGGCCAATCTATACCCCGCCTCGCTGAGCTCTTCAGGCCTTGTGTTTGTATCGTAGCATATGATCTCGGAGTCTGGGTGTTCTAAAGCAAGCTTAGGGATCTTCTCTATAATGCTCCACCACACCCTAACTAGCGAAGGGTTAAAGTATCTAAGCGAGATCGCCTCTATATCCTCTCCACCCTTTCCCAGGCCCTCGACCACGAGATCTAGGCAGAGCCCTCTGGGGAGGGGCAGTGCGATGCCTTCGTATCTTTCTAAGAGCCTCTTAATAGATCTGCTCAGCAAGTCAGCAGCCTTCTCAACCCTCGGGAGACCTATGACGAGCTCAGCCATATTCTCAAAATTTATTATAACACACAGTCCTTATAAAAGCTATGTCTTTTAACAACAAGCCGGGCTCGGAGCATGTTCCAGGCCCGTGCACTCTAATCCTAGGTAGGAGCCGTTTCGCTGGGCTCGAGATCACCCATGATCCACAGAGATCAAGAGATCCCTGTGGGTAGAAACAACATAAAGCAAGCAAAACACCCTCAAGGGGCAAACAGCTTGCTTGAGACGAAATAATAGATATCAAGCCCGGCTTGGCGAGACTCTCTAAACCAGGAGCTTTGGCTAGGCAGGCTGAGGATCTATGGGCTTTAGTGGTCAGTCAGCCTTCGTTCATATTCTGATAGATAAATATGTGATCAATATAACAATACATAGGCGATATCGTGTCGGGGAAACAAGCACTAAGGAAAGTGGGGAGAAAGAGAGGATAGTGAGGATCGGGATTGAGGGTATGAGAGATATAGAGATGCTCAGAACAATTCTATCTGTTATCACAGAGTCTCTCCAGAACCTCAAGACCCCCTCGAAGGAGCTACTAGGCACCATAACCGAGGCTGTTAGGGGGATGTTGTTGGTAGAGATGTTGGAGAGTTCTATAGACAGCTGGAGAGTGCAGGCTTGCCCGAGGATCTTGTGGTGAGGATGACCGAGAACTATCTCAGGGCGAGGTTGGAGGCTGTGCCAACTATAAAGAACCTAGCCAATGCTATTGCACCTGCTATTGGAGAACGTGTGAGGCCTGGGAGCGAGTAGATAGTTCCTCGACGCTGTTGAGAGCCTCTATCGGGGGATCTATGGGTGTTGAGGAGCTAATATACACTATTCTAGAGAGGATCGATGGGCTGGAAAGGCTCATCAGAGAAGAATCCACTGATCTAAGCATAGCCTTCAGACTCACATACCTTTTTTCACTGCCAGCCCTAGAGGCCCTAGAGGCGTCTAAAAGACTGATCAGGAGCATCGGGGGGCGTCGAAATCATAATGATGTCGATCCTAGAGGCTCTGAGCACTTGCAGAGAGTTAAACTTGTCTGAGATAACCAGCTCCGAAGGCTCGAGGAACTAGGCCTGGTGGTGGATAGAGGCTCTGATAATAGGCCTAGATATATGTTGAGAACATGTCCACAGGGTTAGCAGCATGGGTCGCTTTGATAGGCTGTTCAGGTTCTTAAAAATACCGTCATTGATAGTCATAATGATTTATTATGTCTCGCTAGCGATCCTAGCCCTCGCCTCGCTATACCTGTGGCTGAAATACAGTTTGTGGTGGCTTAGATGGAGATCGAAGAGAATTTATCAGAACGGCTAGGAGATATATAGATGATGAGAGATCTGTGGAAAAGCTTCTAAAGATCTACGAGGGCTTTGTCAACAAAAACCTAAGCATAGGCCTCAGAAAGATGCTCAGAAACCTCAGCACAGATCATTAGCGGCTGGAACCCTCCTTCCACTATAGAGAGGTCATGGCATCCCAGTTATAAGGGGGATAGATATACTATTTAGGAGGTGCTCATAGCTGTATAGAGATGGAGACATGAGGCAAGAGTTTGTAGAGAAAATAGATATGAGAAAACTCGTCGATATGCTCCTAGCGGCATACGCTGATGAGTGGGTCGCCTCGTACTACTATACCCTCACAGCATACGCTATAAAAGGCCACAACTCGGAGCAGATCTCAAAGCACTTCTTAGAAGAGGCTGAGGAGGAGTGGAAAAAGCACGCCAGGATGATAGCTAATCGGCTCCAGGACTTCGATGTAGATCCACCTAGGGATTTGGCAAAGCTCTGGGAGATCTCTGGGTGCAAGTATCCAGAGGTGCCTAGCGATCCCTATGACATTGACGGCTGGATCATAGCTGCTGTGATGGCCGAGGAGTGCGCGATCAAGACTTATAAAGAGCTCTATGCATACACCCACGGGAGAGATCCAGCTACTGGGGAGCTTGCCGAAGATATATTGAGAGACGAGGTTAGGCACAGAACAGGGCTTCTCAACCTATTGAGCAGAGAGGGTTTAAAGAGGATCCAGGAGAAGCGGTAGAGTACACAGAACTATCGAGGGTTAGCACAGCCGAGTTGGCTAGCCAGCTATCTACGATCTATATTTTGAAGCACAGACCCCTCTAAACCATGATGATCTTTCCCCGCTCTTAAAGGCAGGAGGGGGTAGTAATGCTGTTAGGATCGTTTAGAGTCTTTTCACGCCTTTAAGGGTTATGAGGTAAATAACGATGCGGAATGCCTATCCAGCCCGGTGGCTTATAAGCATTTTAAGTATAGATACATCGCTGGATCCTGGGTGCGGGGGGTGCTGAACAGCTGTGGCCTGCCCAGGGCTGTGCCGCATTGAACCCCGGGCGGTTTCAAAAATCCTGGAAGATCTCAACAACCGCTCTGGGGTGGCGCCATATGTGCTCTATTAAAGAGCCTGTGGAGATGTTGATATGGTGCTTCCCTTGAGAGCTCTGATCTACTGGCCCCACGCTAGAGAGACAGCGAAAAAGATCCTTGTTGAGGGGCTTTCAGGGCTCTTAGACATAGTCTGGGCCGCTGATTCTGACGAGGCTATGGGGTTCATCAGGGGTGCTGATATCTATGTAGGGCCTATAGCTAACTGGGTTTTTGAGAGAGGGGAGAGGCTGAGGTTTGTCCAAGGGATCTATGCTGGCATCGATAACGTAGATCTAGATCTTGCTAGGAGCAGGGGGATCATGGTTGCTACAGCCAAGGGTGTTAACTCGTTCTATGTAGCCGAGATGGCTCTCGCGCTAATGCTATCCCTCGCCAAGAGGATAACGATGTTCGATAGAATGGCTAAGGAGGGCGGGTTTCCACCATATTCCTGGGAGTACTCGGTAGACACTCTTAGAGGCAAGACAGTGGTTATCCTGGGCTATGGTGGGATAGGGAGGGAGCTGGCAAGGCTGTTAAAGCCCTTCGGAGCAAGGATCATAGGGATCAAGAGAAGCCCAGGAGGATCTCGAGATGAGTATGTAGATATAATAGCCGGGCAGGAGGATCTCGAGAGATATCTAGGCGAGGCTGATTTCCTAGTGATCTCGATGCCCCTAACAAGGGAGACGAGGGGCCTTGTTAATGCTAAGATCCTCTCTAGAATCAAGAGGGGGTGCTACGTGATAAACGTGGGTAGAGGCCCCATAGTAGATGAAGATTCCCTATACATGGCCCTCAGGGAGGGGGGAATAGCCGGCGCTGGGATCGATGTTTGGTGGCTCTACCCACACAGGGATCGGGGAAAGGCTTTCTCATCGAAGGGAATACATCTCATGGATAACGTGGTGGCAACACCACATAGAGCTGGCTTCTGTGAGCAGGCCGAGCTTGATGTGGCTAGATTCGTTGTGGTTAATGTTAAGAGATATCTATCAGGCGAAGTGCCTGAGGGTCTCGTTGACTTCGAGAAGGGCTACTGATCTAGTTGCTCTTTCTCAGCCTTTCTCGCTGCACGCCCTGGTTCTTAACCCTATCTAGCTCTTGGGCTAGCTTCGATAGTGCCTCTACATAGGACCCCAGGATCTCTTCCACCTCTCTCGGGATCCTGGTTGCTATCTTTATATCGCTTCTACCAAGATCTCTCAGCGCCCCAAGCCAGAGAGGGGCCAGATCTTTTGGATATGTTGCAACATACTTAACCTCGTTGAAAAAGCTCTCGCGAGAAATCCTCTCTGCAAGATCCTTAATACTATCTTGGATCTCCAGTATCCTTAGATGCTCTATCCCCTTCACACCTCTCAGGACAGCTATGAAGTCATAGCCCCCAGCCCTCACGTGGAGCAAGATCCTCGATTCCTTCTTCATAGCATCCCTGTACTATTGGTAATGAGCCTCTAATTACTAAGCAGAGGATCCGGTATGGATCTAAAGCCTCCAAAGATCCTTAAGAGGCTTTATCAACAGGATCTGCACCAGCCCCTCCCAATATATAAGCCTCGGGTTTTAATGATATGCTGGAGGCTCTCATAATGAGTAGAATCGAGAACCTGGGAAGCATAGATCCCTCGGGATACGGTGATCTGGGGATCTCTAGAGATGATCTCTTGTGGATGTGGAGAACAATGGTGCTTATAAGGAGATTTGAGGAGAGGGTGGTAAAGCTTTTCGAGGAGAAGAAGCTCGTGGGGGCCTCGCACCTATATATAGGCATGGAGGCAGTAGCTACAGGTGCTATGAAGGCCCTGGATAGGGATGACTATGTTGTCTCAACATATAGAAGCCACGGCCATGCCCTGGCTAGGGGTATTCCCCCGAGGCTCGTTATGGCCGAGCTCTTTGGAAAGGCCACGGGGACTAACAAGGGTCTTGGGGGCTCTATGCATGCCTCTATGTACCCCGAGCTTGGTGTTATGATGACAACAGCTATAGTTGGCAGCGGCATCCCAGTTGCTGCTGGGCTTGGATATGCTATAAAATACAGGGGTGAGAGGAGGGTTGTTGCAGCCTTCTTTGGGGATGGTGCTGTCAACACGGGAGCTTTCCACGAGGGTGCCAATATGATTGGTGCTTGGAGGCTCCCCGTGATCCTTATATGTGAGAACAACCTCTACGGCATGGGTGGGAGGGTTGACAGGGTGACTGCAGGTTCCACGGATTTCTCAGTGATCCACAGGGCCCTTGCCTACGGAATAGATGGTATCGTCGTGGATGGCTTCGACCCAGTTGCTGTCTATGTAGCAGCTAGAAAGGCTGTTGAGAAGGCTAGGAATGGTGGAGGCCCCACATTTATAGAGGCCAGGACGTATAGGTTTCTTGGGCATAATCTTAGGGATCCGCAGAGATACAGGTCTAAAGAGGAGGTTGAGGAGTGGAGGAAAAGAGACGCTATACCCAGGCTAACAAAGATATTGATCGGGAATGGCTATGCTTCTGAGCAGGAGCTCAGAGATATAGAGCAGGAGATCCTCGGGGAGATAGAGGAGTCCGTTAGATTCGCACAGGAGAGCCCCTACCTCAGCTTCGAGGAGCTCTATAACTTCATATACGCCTAGACAGGGGCGGTGATCATGGGAGAGGTTGTGATGAGCTTTGCATCAGCTCTTCGAGAGACGCTTAGGGAGGAGATGAGGAGAAACCCAGACATAGTGATCCTTGGGGAAGATGTCGGCGCCTGGGGAGGTGTTTTCACCGTGACCCTGGGGCTCTTGCAGGAGTTCGGGCCCCAGAGGGTGATAGATACACCGATATCTGAGGCAGCCATAGTTGGGGCAGCTATAGGGATGGCTCTAGCCGGTTTAAGGCCGGTTGCTGAGATAATGTATATGGATTTCATAACAATAGCTATGGATCAGCTTGTAACCCATGCAGCTAAGCTTAGATTCATGAGCGGTGGGAAGATAAAGCTACCCATGGTTGTTAGAACACAGTACGGGATTGGAAGAGCATATGGGCCACAGCACAGCCAGTTTGTCCCCTCATGGTTCCTCCAGCCAGGGTTGAAGGTGGTCGCGCCATCAACACCTGCAGATGCTAAGGGTCTCTTGAAAGCCGCTCTCAGGGAGGATAACCCTGTTCTCTTTATCGAGGCAGCTCTCCTCTACGAAACCACAGGCCCTGTGCCTGAGGGCGATTATTCTGTGCCCATAGGCGTTGCAGATGTGAAGAGAAAAGGATCCGATGTAACAATAGTTGCTATCTCTAGAACAGTTCTTGAGGCTTTGAAGGCTGCACAGATCCTCTCTGAGAAGCACGGGGTCGAGGCCGAGGTTATAGATCCTAGGACACTCTACCCACTAGATCTAGAGACGATATTCTCATCTGTTAAGAAGACGGGGAGGCTTGTTGTTGTGACAGATGAGATCAGAAGCGGTAGCGTGGCCGCTGAGATTGTTTCAAGAGTTGCCGAGGATCCAGATGCTTTCTATAGCCTTGAAACAGCCCCGAGGATCGTGTCCAGCCCCGACACGCCTGTCCCAACCCCAGCTCCTCTTGAGAAGATCTATATGGTTAACTCCGATAAGATCGTGGGCACAGTTGCTTCGATGCTCAAGTGATTTAATAATAGGTGGTGCTAGCTATTTCCTCTTTATCCATATGCCCTGGGCTATCTCTTCCGCTCCATCCACGGGTTTTCCTATAGCTACTCCCGAGATCCTGTGAAGATCTATTATTTCCCTCTCTATATCCCTAGCGGCATGGTTATCTATGTATAGCACAGCATCGAGCTTCTCTGAGAGCCTCATGTTTCTCTCTTTCTTGTACTTCCACACAGCTGAGTTGATCTTGAGCATTAGGTTGAGTGGCTCTTGCGACCACAGCTTCCACTCAGCATAGTTCTCGGGGAATCTCTCTAGATGTATAGATCCTCCCTTGAGGGTTCTCCAGATATAGTCTGTTGAGAAGGGCATTATAGGGGCGAGGATCTTTAGGATCGCCTCCAAAGCCCTGTGGAGGGTGTACCATGCTCCTCTCTGCTCCTCATCGCTGTAGATCTTCTCGCTGTTATATGCCCTCGCCTTAACAGCCTCTATATAGTGATCTGCATAGATATTCCAGGTGAAATCATATATAGCGTGGATCGGTTCGTAGACATCGAGCTCCGAGTAGGCCTTATCAACCCTCTCTATAACCTCAGCAAGCCTTGATAGAAGAGCCTTGTCAATAGCCCTCAGGGCATAGCCCCCAGGGGGGTCGGGGAATCTTGAGATGAATCTCGAGATGTTGATAAGCTTTGTTACAAAGAGAGATCCAGTCTTGATCATGATCTCGCTAAATCTATAGTCATACCCAAGCTTCGCGGCACCGGCAGCCCAGAATCTAAAGGCATCTGCACCGTATCTATCCAGCAGAGGCTCGGGATCTATAACGTTGCCCTTACTCTTATGCATAGCCTCGCCCCTCTCATCAAGACCCATACCGCTTATCCTTACCCACTTGAAGGCAGGAACCCCTAGAAGTAGATAGATCCTTAGGATTGTATAGTATAGCCATGTCCTTATGATCTCGTAGCCCTGGGGCCTCATTATATTGCCAATAGCCTGTTTGAAGAGCTTCTCATCCCTCATGTAGCCCGAGACATATAGAGGTGATATGCTTGAGTCAAACCAGGTGTCGAAAACCCTCTTATCGCCCTCTATATAATCTTTACCAGCGCCGCATTTGGGGCATCTCTCGAAGGGAGGGGGATCTCTCCACGGTCTATAATAGCCCCCGGGCTCTGGGACTAGATAGGATCCACAGGATCTGCATCTCCATAGGGGAACCTCGGTTGCGTAGTACCTAGTCTTCGAGATCGGCCAGTCTATCCTGAGACTCCTTATCCAGTCTATAAGCTTCTGCTTATGGAACTCAGGCTTGAACTCCATTTTATCGCCTATCTCGATCAGCTTGTCGGCGAACTCCAGCTGCTTTAGAAAGAGCTCTCTGGAGTGTATGATCTCTACCGGTGTGCCGCACCTCCAGCATGTGGGAACCCTTCTAGATCCCAGTCTCTCGACCTTCTCCAAAAACCCCAGGGATCTCAGGGTCTCGGCCATCTTCCTCCTAGCCTCTGGGATCGAGAGCCCATTGAGATCTCCTGAGAGCCTGTTCATCCTCCCATCCTTCTCTATAAGAATCCTGGCCTTTTCGATCAGACCGAGCTCCCTGAGAATCCTTAGATCCCTCATATCCCCATAGCTACAGATCATCTCAATCCCTGTTCCAAACGAGGGGTCGACCTCGGGGTGGGCGATCACGGGAACCTCGTACCCATATATAGGAACCCTTGCCCCCACACCCTCGAGACCCCTGTACCTAGGATCTTCTGGGTTGTGGGCAAGAGCCATCATGGCTCCCAGAAGCTCTGGCCTTGTGGTAGCTATTGTCACGCTCTGGCCGTTGGTGAGATCGATCCTTATGTAATAGAGATCTGAGGGTTTTTCCAAGTACTCTATCTCAGCCTCGGCGAGGGTTGTCATGCACCTAGGGCACCAGTACACGGGCCTCTCGGCCTCATATACGAGGCCTCTCTTCCACATCTCTATAAAGGTTGCCTGTGTGATCCTCCTGTACTCAGGGCTATCCGTCCCGCTCTCCCAGTACTCGAAGGAGCATCCAAGCCTCTTCCATATCCTCACAAGCTCTTTCTCAACCTCGTCGAGCTTCTCTTTGCATAGCAGGAGGAACTTCTCTCTACCCTCTGGCGTTTTTGCAACCTCGTGGGGATTGATCCCTGTCTGCCTCTCTACAAGGATCTCTACTGGGAGCCCGTTTCTATCAGCATACCAGGGGACTAGAGCTCTGTAGCCCTTCATCCTCAGGTACCTGGCAACCATGTCTATCTGAGCATAGTGAGCAGCACCGCCTACGTGCCACCTCCCAGATGTGTATGGGGGAGGGGTGTCTATCACCACAAGCCCTTTTTCTCCCCCATATGTTGAGGATCTATAGAGGCCCTCGCTCTCCCAGAGGGCTGTGAGCTCAGCCTCCCTCTTAGGATCCCATCTCTTCTCAATAGCCTCCTCGCCCATCTAGCCACCTCTCTGCTATATAATAATGCCCTGGTCTATATATTGGTGATGATGAGGCCGCTCCAAACCGAGGGGTGAAGATCTCGCGACGAACTGATCCAATGGATTTGTAGTTAAAAACCCCTCACCCTAGGGCGGGGTGAAGGTCGCGGCTTATCTAGCTCTATAGAGGAATAATAGATGGCTAGACCCTAGGTGGAATCATGTCTGGCGAGAAGATAGAGGGCAGGGTATTGCCAGGAGTAACGAGGCTATCTACAAAAATACCTCTAGATAGGGTTGGCGTTGTTATTGGCAACAACGCCTCGATCCTAGAGATGCTTAGGAGAAGGCTGGGGGTTAGGGTGGGTGTTGACAGCTCTTCTGGCAGTGTTGCTATAGAGCCCCTCTCCCAGGGAACCCCTGTAGCCAATCTCCTCAAGGCTAAGGAGTTCATAGAAGCTGTGGGCCATGGATTCTCTCCTGACAGGGCTGAGAGGGTTTTGGGCGAGGATCAGGTTCTCCTGGTAATAGATCTCAAGGCCCTCGTAGGCGACTCTGAGAACCATCTGAGAAGGGTGAAGGGCAGAATAATAGGGGAGGAGGGCAGGGCTAGGAGAAATCTGGAGGAGATAACCAACACCTACATATCCGTTGGAGACACATTTGTTGCAATAATAGGGAGCTATGAAGAGGCAGAGATCGCTAGACAGGCTATACAGATGCTGATAGAGGGCAGGCAGCACTCAACGGTGTATAAATATGCTGAGAGAATGGTAGCTGGGATTAGGAGGAGGCCAGGGGTTTGGTGATAACCATATAATGCACCCAGCAAGGGATCTTGAGCTCTGTGTAGAAAAACTCGTAGAGATCTTCGAGAGATCTGGTAGAGCTCTGGAGGAGTCGGAGTGGTTCCCAAGCGAGCCTCGATCTATGAGATGGTGGGGAGGGCTTGAAACACCCCTCGAGATCATAGCAACAGCTGTGCTGGTAAAGCTGAGTAGGTGGAGAGCAGCTCTAGCAGCTCTTGAGAATATGAGGAGGAGAGGGCTTCTAGAGCTCTCAAGACTCTCTAAAGCAGATCCTGGGGAGATAGCAGAGGCGATCAGAGGAGTTGGTTTTGCAAAGAGCAAAGCCAGGACCATAATAGCTATATCTAGATATATAGAGAGCCTCGGCGGGGTCGAAGCCCTCGCCAACAGCGATTCAGATATGATCAGGAGGGGGCTTCTCGAGATAGAGGGTGTGGGGAGAGAAACAGCTGACTCGATACTTCTCTTCGCCCTCAACAAGCCCGTCTTCCCGGTTGCAAGGCTCTCCGTGAGGGTTCTCGCGAGATACTGTGGAGGCTATGTAGGGGGGTATGAATATACTAGGGAGGTGGTTGAGAGAGCGCTGGGAAGGGATCTCTATAGGCTTAAGCTGCTCCACGCGGGGCTAACTACCGTGGCGAGTAGGTTTTGTAGAAATAGAGATCCTCTCTGCGGGTCTTGCTTTTTGGGGGGCACTTGTTCCTATAGATCCTCATTGCCCACTGATCAATAGTTTTGAATATTAATATTAGGAAGCAGGTTTCTAAAAATCTATTGTTTGATTATCTATTGCCTCTCCCCTCTCTTGTGATCAGTATCTTGCCGTTTTCCCCCCTGATCAGCAGTGTCTCTAGCTCTTTTTTCCATCCACATGCGCATCTATATAGATAGGTCACTCTTTTCGCACCGTCTGTCATGTATGTCTCTATCAGGAACTCTAGTTTTCTGCTGCATCTGGGGCATAGCGCTTGCCTCGCCGTGTTCATTCTATCCATCCCTCTTACGCCCTTACCCTCTATCCGTGGAAAATTTGTCTCGGGGGATAATATTTTCTAACCATCTGATCGTTACAGTAGAAAGCCCTGTCCTCCAGAGCGGGGAGAAGATCGTGGGCTATATGGAGATACTGCCTATGCGCCGAATCTCCTTTCCCTCCTCTGGTACGATCTTATGGCTCTCAGGAGATCTATTTTTCTGAACTCGGGCCAGTATGCCTCACAGAAGTAGAGCTCAGAGTATGCGGACTGCCATAATAGGAAGTTGCTTATCCTCATCTCTCCAGAGGTTCTTATCACAAGATCCGGCTCGTGATCCACTTGGAGGTATTTCGCCAGAAGGTCCTCGCTTATCTCCTCAGGATCTATGGATCCTCTCTTAGCCTCGACAGCTATTCTCCTAATAGCATCTATGATCTCCTGCCTCCCCCCATAGCATAGGGCTATGTTAACAACCCTCTCCCCGTACTGCTTGGTGGTGTTCTCAGCATCTATAGCAGCTCTCCTCAGGCTCTGGGGAACTAGGTCGAGCCTCCCAGACACCCTGATCCTTACTCTTCTCCTGCCCGCCTCCTCCACCAGCTCCTTTAAACCCCTCTCTATGAGTGAGTAGAGATGCCTTCTCTCCTCCACAGATCTCCTGATGCAGTTCTCATATGACATAGCATAGATAGTCACTATCTTCACCCCTAGCTCGTATAGCCATCTAAGCACCTCCTTCATCTTCCTATACCCATTCTCATGCCCAGCATATCCGGGAAGGCCCATTGCAGAGGCCCATCTCCTATTGCCATCAGGTATAATGGCAACATGGGTAGGGATCGGGCCCCTGGCCACCTGCTCCTCAAGGCTCTCCTCATAGAATCTATATACAAGCCCCATGAAGGGTCTAGCGAGCCTCATTAGCAGGAGAAGAAGCCTTCTACCCGCTCTATTCTTTATGCCCATGATGCCTATCCATTGACTTGTTGTTTCGTGGGGTAAATATGCTTCACACAAGATCCAGGCTCTATCGAATCTTCAAATATATCTAGCTCGCGAAACGGTTTTGTTCGATAGATAATAATAGGGAGAAGGGTTGGTTGGGGGTGCAAAACGGTTCATATAAGATCCTTAGCTACTAACTGAGGCATGGCCTCATTGGAGAGCTTTTTAGACAGCTATGTGTATCTATGGATGTTTGTCTCAAAACACACAGATCTCCCCCAGAGGCCGGGCACATTCTGCAGCGCGGCGATCAGAAAGATGATCCCTTGGTTGAAGATGTGTATTGAAGAGGGCCGGGTCTATCGAAGCCCAGACAGCTGATAGATCTGCTAGAACCAAAGGCCCACCAACAGCGCCTCCTTATCTATCGACTAGTGTACTATATCTTGAGAGTCTATGAGCTCCTATGTTGTCGCTATAACGGGTGCTAGTGGGACTATATATGGTTTGAGGACTGTTGAGCATCTCTCTAGGTTTTCGAGGGTTGATGTTATAGTTACTAGGGAGGCTCTGAAGGTTTCTGAGTATGAGTGCCTCTCAAGCGGGGATCTTGTTGATAGGTTGAGGTCTCTCGCCTCTAACCTATATTTCGATGATGAGATAGAGGCTCCTCCCAGCTCTTCAAGCTATCTAGTAAGATCTGGTGGTGTTGCGATCACGCCCTGCTCTCTCACAACCCTTGCAAAGATAGCCTCCGGCGTTGCGGATAACCTTGTTGCTAGGACAGCTATCAACGCGCTGAGGATCAAGAAACCCCTTGTTCTCCTAATAAGGGAGACACCTCTAGGCATTATAGAGCTTAGAAACATGTTGAGAGCAGCTGAGGCGGGGGCAGTAATACTACCAGCATCGCCAGGCTTCTACAACATCCCCAGAAGCGTTGAAGACATGGTTGACTTCATCGTGGGGAAGGTTCTAGATATGCTGGGAGTTGAACACGATATATATAGAAGATGGGATCCCAGAACAGCTACTCGAGATCGAAGCCTCTGCCACCAAGCTTCTTCGAGATCAGGCCCCTGAGCTTTTTAGCCCTCTGCTCCTCCTCCTCAAGCTCCTTCATCATATCGTCTTCCCCGGATCTCCTCTCCCTCTTGAGGGCATAGAGGCAGGTATTATCTGGCAGTAGGTAGAACTTCTCACAGGATGAGAGCTGGCATAGACCCCCTATACATAGATCGTTAACCCAGTTACAGAAAGCAACAAACTTGGCAGGGCCTCCAACATCTCTCCTAACAATCCCTAGGGCTTTTTTATTGCATCTGAAGTAGGGGCACAGTGGGTTGCACTGCCTGCCATTGGGCATCGGCCTTATTTCGTCTTCTCCCAGGCTTATCTCTCTAGCTACTCTTCTATCTGCTCTCCCAAACCTCTGGTCTCTCTCCCCTCTATAGCCCTGGTGGTCTCTATAGCCTCTCCCATGGTCTCTATATCCTCTTTCATCCCTCCCTCTCTGGTCTCTATAATCCCCAGCCCTGTTCCAGAGCCTGGGCTTCTCGCCCTCCCTATCCCTTTGGCTCAAGAATTCAGCCTCTGTTCCTCAAAATTTTATCCACTTGAAGCCTATATATTTTATACCATCGCTTTTACCTACTATAGCGTATATTAGTGTTTTTCTAACGCTGTGGCTAAGCCTCCCAGCCCTAACTATAGCTATAGGATCTATGGAGCTCTCCATGCTGAGAACATCCACTAGGTAGGGCGCATGCTCATACCCTGGGCCTTTTTCGTATACAGCAAAGGGTACTCCGAACTTCATCCCGGATCTCACTATATATCCCCTATCCCTTAGATCCTTGTATACCGCGTACTCTAGATCGAACCTGCTTCCAAGCCTAGAGGCATAGCCCCTATACTCTTCACAGCCTATCTTCTCCCCGTTGAGGATAAGCTCTATAACTCCTTTCTCACATAGATAGAGGGTCTCGAGCGTTGAGAGCTCGAGGGGCCCCTTATACCCAACCCCTGGCTTTGGTTTCTTAACCCCGAATGGTTTTCCATAGAAGCCTGATGAGTATATCTTCTCACCGGCCTCTGGATCGAATACCAGTGATCTTGCACCAACAACTATGGCCTCAAAGGCCCCCATCTTCCTATACCCTGTGCATAGCCACGTATTTGAGATAAACAGAGAGCCTCCATATAGTGTCAGAGACCCCCTCGAGCCTCTCAACAACCTCCATGATAGGCAGCATCGTCTCCGGGGCCTTTGAGAGGTTCTTTATTATCGAGGGAACGAGGGATCTATAGATCTCGTCTGCCTGCTCCTCAAGCTTCTCGATCTCGGAGGCGTTGAGGGGAGCCGCCTTTGGGTTTGTGTTGAGGCTTGTCAAGAGCTCCTCAAGCCTCCTCGCCTCCTCCTCCACAACGTCTACAAAGGCCTCAATAGATCTCGCAACCTCTCCTGGGAGTGGGTTGCCGGGCCCCAGGATCCCGAGGTATAGCGAGAGATCGGCTGTGCTCTCGCCAGCAGCTATTATCCCTGTTATAACCTCTGCATATATATCTTTAAAGCTCAGCCCCAGGCCTGTTCTCACAAGATATTCCAGGGTCTTGAAACACTCTGCCTGAAGATCCTCCTTAAGCTTCCTAACCCTCTCCTCCCTACTCTTAGCAACATACACACTGCCCCCCAGAATCTCTCGAAGCATTGTTTTGAGCTCAGAGATCTCCGCACCAAGTATCCTGGAATCGCTCCTCATCCTCTCAAGAAGATTCATCTCGGCAACGCTCAGCCTGCTCATATCATAGGGGTTTATGAACTCCTCAGCCACCCGCTCCACCTCGTCTCAGTAGAGTATAGCGTAGAAGCAAATAAATGATTAGCCAAAAACCACAAGATCTATTAAAATATAGCCCCATAACCACGATCTCTACAGGCTAGAAGAACCATGAGAGAAAACGAATATTAAACCTCTTACCAATAACTATTCGGAGTGACCGGTAGTGGGCCCGTAGCTCAGCCAGGCAGAGCGGCGGGCTCCAGTTCTGTGCTACTACGGGTCTAGAGACCCCGCAGGGGGATGATAGGGAACTGGAGAGGAGAGACCCGTAGGTCGGGGGTTCAAATCCCCCCGGGCCCACCACATCAGAGCAAGAGCTCCTAACAAGATAAAAACAATAAACAAACTTAATAGATCTATATTAAGGCGTCACCCGACACTATCTATGACCTCCCCGTATCACAGATCTCTCCACGGGATCTTTTTATGATCTTGGTGCTATATATTAATCAGCTTCCTTTTTAACTGTGGATGCATAGGCATAGCTGGCCCTATCTCTAGATCCGGCCCTGCCCACCCCGGGTTTCCGAGATCCGTGGCTGAACGCTTGAGAGAGCATAGAGAGTGTGGGGAGCACCGAGGCAGGCGGCCTGTTCTATATGCTGGGAATGAAATAGACCTCAGGACTAACTTCTTCTATTAGTAACGGCTTCTCAGCTGCTATATAGAGCCCTGTTCTTAGGCAAGCTTTTCTGATCCCTAGTTCTTTATTTATTGGTAGGAATGGCTGGGAAAAGGGTTTTAGGGCCTGTTCTTAGGCTCTTGAGCAGGAGGGAGATTCTTGATAGTGTGCTTGCCTCTGATATTGTTTTTGAGATACTCGATGCTAGGGTTCCTGAGCTTCTTAGGAACAGGTTTCTTGAGAGAACTGCTGTTGGTAATAATAGGAGGCTTGTTCTTGTGCTCAATAAGTCGGATCTTGTTCCGGAGGGGGTTATCTCGGAGTGGGTTAGCTACTATGCTGAGAAGGGGTATGGGTGTATCGTAACTAGCGCGAGCAGGGGGGATGTTGGGGCCGTAAGGAGGATCCTCAGGGGCTATGGTAGGGAGGTCACGGCATCTTTCTTCGGGGCTCCTAAGGTTGGCAAGTCGAGTTTGATCAATATGTTGAAGGGGAGGAGCTCTGCTACTGTGAGTAGATATCCCGGGACTCCTGGCTATACCAAGGGGCTCCAGATCCACAAGATATATGAGGGGATATATATAATAGACACCCCCGGGGCTCTCCCAATAGATGCTGATAGGCTTGAAATGATTGTGAGGACAAGGCCTCCCGAGAGGATCGAGAATCCTGTGGGCGTTGCTATAGAACTTATAGAGAGGATCGAGAAAGCCGTCCCAGGATCTATAGAGAGATCCTATGGTGTCTCCGGCAAACCCCTAGAGATCCTTGAGGGGATAGCCATCAAAAGAGGATGGATTCTGAGGAGGTCTGGGGAGCCCAATGTTGAGGAGGCGGCGAAAGAGATCATAAGAGGCTATCTAGACGGAAGAATAGAGTTCTATACAAGGCCAGGATATATATAGGGTGATAGGGATTCTAGCTGGGGGTATCGTGATAGCTGTTGTGTTCACTAGGAATAGAGCTATATCATCGCCTGTAGATGCTGAGGAGTTCTATGTGGTAGATCTTGATATGGGGAGGATCTTGGGCGGCCCCCACAGGTTTAGGGCTAGGGGTAGCGGGCTGTCAAAGCTGGGTGAGGTTATAGCTAGGATGCCTCTATATGGTGCTGACAGCATCGTAGTCTCCAGGATAGGTTCTGAGGGTGCGGAGCTTGTGAGAAGCTCTGGTGCTAAGATCTTCAGGGCTGAGGGTAGGCTGGAGGATCTTGTTGATAGGTTTACCAGCGTGGCTGAGGTGGATGCTAGGAGCATAGATCCTGGGTGTCCTTGCTGCTCGCTGAAGCATAGATAGAGGCTTAGGATCAGCGGAGGTTCATCAGATCATCTGTCATCGAGCGACAGCTCATCATCGATTAATAATAGCGATTAGGGGTTTATATTATTCTCAGCACATGCCCCTACCACTAGAAGATCTTTTATTGTGGCTGGGGAATTAATTATCTGGGAAGCTGTTTTGGCAGAGTGGATCAGCGACCCGGCTGAGAGGCTTAGAGCATATCTAAACAGCTTTCGGGCAGCGTTGGAGGAGGCTGGGAGGAGCTTCACAGGGGGGAGGGGTGAGAAAGAGGTTCTTGAGATGGCTAATAGGTACTATGAGGATGCTAGGTATAATTACGAGAAGGGCGACTATATAACGGGGCTTATAAACATATCCTATGCCGAGGGTCTTCTAGATGCTCTGAGGATGCTGGGGATCTCTAGCTTTAAGTGGCAGAGGGTTGAGGAGCCCAGGGTCTTTGTTGGGGGGACTTTCGATATAATACACCCGGGCCATGTTGCGTTCCTCAGAGAGGCTGCTAGGTATGGAAGGGTCTTTGTAACTGTTGCTAGAAATGCTAATGTTAGGAGGTTCAAGGGCTATGACCCTGTTAACGATGAAGATGCTAGGCTAGAGGTTGTCTCTGCGATCAGGTATGTCTATAGAGCTTTTCTAGGCGATGAGATCGATTATCTGAAGAGTGTTGAGAGGGTCAAGCCGGATGTGATCCTCCTGGGCCCTGATCAGTTTGTAGATGAGGAGACCCTCTCGAGGCAGCTTAGGGATAGAGGGCTTGGGGGTATAAGGATAGTTAAGTTTAAAGAAAAGATAGGCGGGTTCTCAGCGTCGTCGATAATAAAGAAGATCCTTGAGACTAGGTGTAGGTGCTGATAGTGGGTAGGGGTTATCTATATATAGTGGGGCTCGGGCTCTCGCCTAGAACAACAAGCTTGGAGGCTATAGAGGCTTTGAGAACCTGTGACCATGTTTTTTACGAGGAGTACACCTCGCTCCCCTCTGAGGGATCTATAGGGGATATAGAGGCCATAGTTGGCAGGGGCTTTGAGAAGCTCTCTCGAAGAGATCTCGAGGATCTCTCGGCCCGCGAGATCTTCAGGCTCCTCGATATGGGTGGGAGGGTTTGTCTAGCAAGCTGGGGAGATCCTATGGCCGCTACAACCCACTCCTACATAGCTGCAGAGGCTATCAGGAGGGGCTATGGATATACATACATACCAGGGGTGTCGATAGTGACCGCCGCTCTGGGATTCTCGGGACTAATGATCTATAAGCTGGGGAGGGTTATGACGCTTGTGAGGCCTAGGAGCGGGGAGGAGGCTGTAGAGATATATAGAAAGATCAGGGAGACCCTGGATCGAGGGATGCACGTTCTACTCCTCCTCGAGATGGATGCTGAGAAGGGCTACTACATGAGGATCCACGAGGCCTGCGGGATACTCCTCAAGATCTCCAGGGATCTCGGTGACAGGGATCTAGAGGGCTGGGGAGCCCTGGGGCTTGCCGGCATAGGCTCTAGATCTCCTATAGCTTGCTACGGATCCATAGAGGATCTCTCTAGAAAGGCTGTGGAGAGGCTGCCACAATCAATCCTGATCCTGGGGAGGCCTTATTTCACCGAGCAGGAATATATAGAGAGCATGGTGAGAAGATATGGGGAGTGCTGGGGCCCCCTATCTGGTGAGGCTTAGGGGTAGATATGTCAAGGGGCTCGGAAGATCTGGATACTTTCTCGGAATGAAGATCTACAGGGAGATCTTTAGGGAAAGGCTGGGGAGAGATCCGTATCCCGGGACGCTCAACATAGAGATCGAGGGTTTCAAAGGGTACGAGGATCTTAGAAAAATATGTCCAGAGCACGAGGCTATAGGAGATATAGAGTTCGAGGGAAAAACATATGGAGGGCTATATATATGGAGAGCCGCTTTTAAGGACAGCGAGGTTCTCTTAATAAGGCCCTATAGATCCGCGCACGATCCAAAGATCCTTGAGGTTGTTTCTGGCGAGAGGCTTGTGGAGAAGCACAGCATCAAGGAAGGAGATATTGTTACGATAGATATTAAGTGCTATGAGAAGCAATAGTTATTAGGCCGTTTTGATCCGATCTAGATGGATCGAGATCCTGTTTCGCGGGCTAGTTATTTAAAGAAGGGCGAGAGAAACCGAGATGCAGGGGTAGAA
>FWWM01001976.1_pt1 | contig 58538 bp, 55 predicted proteins | sample 2228351 | NCBI WGS metagenome assembly FWWM01 (sample SAMEA103939774, study PRJEB20133) | metagenome
GAACGCAGTTCCCCCGCCCTCCCCTCGAGCTCTCCTCCCAACCCCCTGTAAGGGGTTGGGGGAGGGAGTTTGAGGGAGGGGGCAGGGGCCGTCGGCCCCTGGCCCCCTCCCTCAATTCCTCAGTGCCCACGGCTCACCTCAGTTCCCGGTAGACGCCGGTGACTTTGCCCAGCACCTGCACCAGTTCGGCGGCCTCTTCGGGGGCGAAGCGCAGGGGCGGGAAGGCCGGGTTGTCGCCTTTGAGGACCAGGCCGCCGGCCTCTTCGAAGACCCGTTTTACGGTGGCCTCGTCGTGCACCAGGACCACGGCGATCTCCCCCTGGGCCACCCGGGGTTGGACCCGCACCATGACCAGGTCGCCGGGGTGGAGGAGGGGGGCCATGCTGTCGCCGGCGATACGCAGGAGAAAGACCTCCTCGTCCCGCACCCAGGCCCGGGGCAGGGGCAGGGTGCCCTCCAGGTGCTCGGCGGCCAGCAGCGGCCGGCCCGCGGCGATGCGCCCCAGGACCGGTACCTCCACGAATTCCCCCTCCCCCCGGCTGGCCAGGGTGAGGCCCCGGGAGCGCCCCGGCTCCCGGTGGAGATAGCCCTTGCGCTTCAGGGCGGCCAGATGGTCCGCCGCGGCCCGGGGCTGGATGGCGAAGTGGGCCGCCACCTCCCGCACCGTGGGGGGATACCCCTTAACCCGGCAGAACTCCTCCACAAACGCCAACACCTGTCGTTGTCGTTCGGTCAAAGGCTTCATGGCCTCAGGATACTAAACAAAAGAATACTTGTCAAGTAGATAGATAAAAATATTCTCCTGTTGGCCCAAGGAGGCCTTCCGGCAAGTTCTCCAAAAATCTTGGGGGCCTCCTGCCTTGTAAGTCTTCTGGGCCTATGCTAAAACGCGTGGAAAAATTCGAGGGTATGCTGCAGGAGGTGAGATATGCGCCACTCGAGGCCCACCTGGTGGTTGGTTCTTACGGCTCCTTTCCTAATGCTCAGCGTCAGCCTCGCCCTGGCCCAAAAAAAGGTCGAAGACCATCCCATCATTAAGCCCCTGCCAGAGGTGCTGAAAAAGGAGGGGGAGTATAAGCGGTTTGAAGCCCACAAATTTCCGGTGAAGGCGGGGGAGGGCGAAACCGAAGAGCGGGAGGTGCGGGGTGAGTACTGGTATTTTGACTACCACACCAAGCCGGAGATCTCCGGTTTGGAGATTTTGGAGAGCTACAAACAGGCCGCGTTGGAGAAAAACGGCCAGCTTCTTTATGAAACCAGGAAAGAGCTGGTCTTCACCCTCCCCACACCCGAAGGCGAAACCCTCTGGGTCCATGTGAATAATCACGGCTGGGATGCGCGCTATGACTTGGTGATTATCAAAGAAAAGCCCCTGAAAAAGACCCTTACCTTCGGGGCTGCGGAGATGAAAAAGGAGTTGGAGAGCAAAGGGGAGGTGGCGGTCTATGGCATCAATTTCGACTTCGACAAGGCCACCTTGCGACCGGATTCAGAACCGGTATTGCAAGAAGTGGTCAAACTCCTGCAAACGGCTCCGGAGCTCAAGGTGGAAATCCAAGGACACACCTGCAGCCTGGGCGGCCGGGAGTACAACTTGAAGTTGTCTCAGGCCCGGTCGGAGACGGTGCGGGCCTACCTGGAGCGGCACGGCATTGCCCCCGACCGCCTCACCGCCCGGGGCTATGGCATGGACAGACCGGTGGCCAGCAACGATACCGAGGAGGGTCGGGCCAAAAACCGCCGGGTGGTGTTAAAAAAGCTCTAAGCGCCCCTTCCCCTGGCTGCCAGGTTCCCGTTGCCGGCCGGCGGCAAGCCACCAGTGGACGGAGCGGGTGATCGGTCAAGCCGTGAAGGACTCAGTGGAACGGTCGGGATTTCTTTCCCGATGCTCCACTCCGGGCAAAACCTCGGCGGCCGGCGCAGCCGATCTGGGGGAGAGGGTATCCCCTTGTCTTTTCCCCTTTCTCCTGCTATGGTTTCCTGCCATGAAAAAACCTCATGGCTTGCCGGACGCCGTCTCCCGCCGGGCTCGGGAGATCACCCCGTTTTTGGTGATGGACATCCTGGAGCGGGCCAAAGAGTTGGAGCAGGCCGGTCGGCATATCATCCACTTGGAGATCGGGGAACCCGACTTTCCCACCCCGGCCCCCGTGGTCGCTGCAGCCCAGGCCGCCATGGCCGCGGGCGAAACCCAATATACCCACTCACAGGGGCTCATGGAGCTCCGGGAAGCTTTAAGCCGACACTATCTGGAGAAATACGGTGTCCGGGTCACGCCTGAGCAGTTTATCGTAACTTCCGGTACCTCACCGGCCATGCTGCTTATTTTTGCGGGGCTTCTAGACCCCGGCGACGAGGTGCTCCTTACCGATCCGCACTACGCCTGCTATCCAAACTTCCTCCGCCTGGTGGACGCGGTGCCCCGGCTGGTGCCGGTGGCGGAGGAGGACGGCTTCCAGTTCCGGGTGGAGGACCTGCCCCGCCACTTCACGCCCCGCACCAAGGGCATCATCATTAACTCGCCGGCCAACCCCACCGGCACCCTCTTGGCCCCGGAGCGCCTGGCCCGGCTGGTGGAGTTGGGGCCCTACATCGTTTCTGACGAAATCTATCACGGCCTGGTTTACCAGGGCAGGGAACACTCCATCCTGGAATTCACCGATCGGGCCTTTGTCATCAACGGTTTCTCTAAGCTCTACGCCATGACCGGCTGGCGCCTGGGCTACCTCATCGCCCCTCCTGAGTTTGTGCGTCCCCTGCAGAAGCTCATGCAGAACTTCTTCATTTCGGCCAACTCCTTTGTACAACGGGCCGGCATCGCGGCGCTCACCCAGGCCGGGCCGGAGGTGGCCCGCATGCGGGCGGTGTACGACGAGCGCCGCCGCTTTCTGTTGGCCGGCCTCCGGCGGCTGGGCTTCCATATCCCGGTGGAACCCACCGGGGCCTTCTACGTCTTCGTCAACGCCCGCCATCTGTCCCCGGACTCCTACGCCCTGGCCTTCGACATCCTGGAGAAGGCAGGGGTGGGCGTCACCCCGGGCATCGACTTCGGCCCCGGGGGAGAGGGATATCTGCGCTTCTCCTACGCCAACTCCCTGGAAAATCTCAACGAGGCGTTGCACCGCCTGGAACGCTACTTGGCCGCCCGGTAAGCCGCCCTTGGAGAGCGGGTCAGACCCAGGTCCCCTCCCGTCGGCCTCCCTATGGAACAGATCCGCGCCCTCCAATCCGGACCAGAGCCGCGTTGCGGTCAGCACCGGCGGGCCAGGGGCAGGCAGGTTTACCTCCGGGCCTTGAGTGTGCCTCTCACACCCCTTTTTCTCAATTCTGGACCCGCTTCCGGAAAGCATTGGCCCAAAAGGGGCGCCACTTCTGCAGGACAGCGGACCCTTGCAAGACATTTTTCAGAATGACATATTCCCCCGAGGGATTGCGGTCCTTCTCTCAAATTTGGAGTGAAATCCGGACCACACCAGCGAGAATGAACGATATTCTGCAATAGTGCAATAAAATCAGTTAATTACAAATATCTTCACCTTTTCTGAAGTTGGCAAGGATTATGCATTCCCTTAAGGTAGTCGCAGCGAGCGATTCAATCTCTCAGCAAGGAGCACAGTAGAAACCATGAAGAAAGTCATCTGCACTCTGACGGCCGTGGCCTTTACCCTGGGGTTGGCGGGCGCCGGTTACTCCCAGGCCGTGACCAAAGACACCGAAAAACCGGCGGTGAAAATGGAGACCCAGACTGCCCCGTCCCCGGTAGCCCCGGAAAAAGAGCAGGTTGGCAAGACCGACGTCAAGCAGGTGCCCCAGGGGAAACCCGACGTTGTCAAGAAAACTGAAAAGGGCAAGGACAAGGTAAAGAAGGACGCCAAACAGGGCGCCAAGAAGGATGACAAGGCCCCTGCCACCAAGGTGGAGGAGCCCAAGAAAGAGGAGAAGAAATAGCCCCTCAGCACCGGGCGGCCAAGGCGCCGCCACCCTGAATGAACTGAGCAGACAGGCCGGAGCGGCAATCTCTCCGGCTTGTTTGTTTTAGGGTCCTTCCGGGTTCTTCAGGTCAAATGGGCAGGTCTGGGCGGCCGGGTGGACGAAGATAAGGCCGCATTTCCCGGCAGCCGGAATTCCTGCCTCCCATGAATCCGGCGGGCCAATTCCGCCACCGCCTGGCTGGCCTTGGCCTGGGGGTAGGCCTGGAAAAGGGGCACCTGCTCCCGTAAGGCCCGCTTCACTGCGGGGTCCAGGGGTACCGTGGCCAGGTGATGCAGGCAGACCTGGAGAAACCGGCTACTGACTTGGGCCAGGGTGTGGAACACGGTCCGGCCTTCCTCCTCATTGGCGGCCTGATTCAGGATGAGATGAAAGGAGCGACGGTGCTGGGATAGCGACAAAAGCTTGATCAGAGCGTAGGCATCGGTCATGGAGGTGGGGTCGGGAGTCACCACCACCAGGCTGTGGTCGGCCCAGGCATTGAACCATAATACTGAAGGCCCCAAACCGGCGGCAGCGTCCACCAACACTAGGTCAAACCGGGCCGCGAGGCCGTCCAAAGCCCGGGCCAGCAGCGCCTGGTCCTCGGCAGTCGGGGTGGCCAAGTGCGCCACCCCGGAGCCGGCCGGCAGCACCGCCAAGCCGGTTTCCAGAAAGAGCAAGGCTTCCCATGGGTCATGACCTGCTTCCAGGACATCATGGATGCTTCTGGTCACCGTCAGGCCCAGATGAACATCTACATTGGCCAGCCCTAAATCGCCATCCACCAGCAAGACCTGCCGGCCCAAACCCGCCAGGGCCAAGGCCACATTGACCGCCAGGCTGGTCTTTCCCACGCCGCCTTTACCGCTGCTCAAGCACAGCCTAACCGGCATTACATTGTGAGGTCCGGGTCGTCTCATAGGTCTCTTGGGGGGTGAGGAGCCGCTGCCGCTCATCGCTGGTAACCGCGGTGGCCGCTGGAATCTGTCCGTTCCGGTGCCAGACGGCGTTGCGCCCTTGAGCCTTGGCCGCCAGGAGGTATCGGTCGGTCCGTTTTAAAAAGGCCGCCGGGCTCAGGGTATCCGAGGCGGTATAGACATCAACGCCAAAACTGGCGGTGACGGTGATGGTTTGCCCTTCCAGTTTCAGCCTCGCCTTACTCAAAACCCGGCGCAGTCGCTCTGCCAACTTCACAGCCCGTTCCAGGGAAGTTCCCGGCAGCACGATGGCGAACTCCTCGCCGCCATAGCGGCAGGGGATGTCCAGCCGGCGGATGTTGGCCCGCACGAGCTGGCAGACCCAGCGCAGCACCGCATCCCCAAACTGATGCCCAAAAAGGTCGTTCACCCGTTTAAAATGATCCAGGTCGAACATGATGAGGCCGGTGGGCAGGCCGGTGCGCCGGGTGCGCTCCATCTCCCGGGCCAGTTCCAGGGTGAGGTGGCGCCAGTTGTACAGCCCCGTAAGGGGGTCGGTGCGGGACAGTTCCTGGAGCTGGCGGCACTCCTCCCGAAGCCGCGCCATTTCCGCCAACACGGGGCAGACACCATGGCCCATGGGGCAGGTTAAGGGAAGGCGCCACGTCTTCACCGGGTCTCCTTTCCCCTTCCATCGGCAGCCCTGCGAAAAACTGAAGGGAAAAGTGTAACCGGAGACGGGGCGGGCCGCAAAGGCGGCAGAGAAGCTGGCTTGGGGGGTCTCAACGGCCGGGAGGGTCAGCGCCCCACATTGCGGGTGAGGCGATGGCATGGGATTGCCCAGACGCACAACTCCCTGGGCGCCCCGAGGCCGGCCAGCGGGCGGGGGACAGGAAGCCCGGAAGGAGGGGGCTTCCGGCGCGGCGCTATTTCAGGCGTGGATCGCTGCCCCCCGGACCGCCACACCCCGGGATATAGCAGCTCACGTCGTTAAATTCACACTGAGCCCGGCACATGGGGCAGATGGCGGGGGGCGCCGGGGCCTTCAGGGTGAAGCCGCAATTGCTGCAGCGCCACGTGGATTCCGGCGGGCTATCGGTCATGGGCGGCTGCTCCTTTGGTCTTTTGGTGATGTATGATGCGGATTCCGGGAACCCGGCCTGAGCCGGAACCCGTGCTTAAGAAGGGACTGGCTGGGTTGAGCCGCGCTCCTCAGAGCTTGCTCAGACGTTTGCGGCGCTGCCGTTCCCGTCTGGGCAGGCGTTTCGCCGGCCCTTTTTTAGCCGGGCCGGCCGGCCGCGTCCCTTCCCCTTCCTCTCCATCATCTGGTTCAAGCGCCTGACCGAAACGGGCCTCAAATTCCGGGCAGGAAATCCAAGCCGCCCCCACCTGCTGGGCCCAGGCCAACAGCTCCCCATCGGAACTCACCAACAGGGCCCGGTGCCGTTCCCGGTCCAGCAGCCGTTTGATCACCTCATCGGCCCGTTCGCCCCGGCGCGAGTAAATAATGTGCACTCCCCCGTACCGGTCCCGGCTTTCTCTCAGGCCGCCGGCCTGCCAGCCGTCAAAGACCACGGTGAGGTGATGGGATCGCTTTTTCCCCCAGGCGTCCAGCCACGCCACCAAGGCCTCCCGGCCGGCTTCCAGGTCCATGGCGTCCAAAGGGCTGAAGCGCGGGGACTGGCGGATGAAATTATAGCCGTCAAAGATCAGGTGCATGAGGTGGTCCAGACCGCCACGGGCTTGGCTATAGCTTATCCCCTCCCGGGTCCTTTGGCAAGAACGGCCCTGTGGCTGAAGGCGATGGGGTGGCGTCCGCCAGAGGGGAAGCGCTCCCGCCTCTCCCGGCAAAATCCGGCGGACTCTTGCAGGAGGCGCCAGGTTTTGCTAATAATGGATGGAGCGACCTTGACGGCATCGTGAAAGGGGGAGATGAGCGATGCGGAAGCGGAAAGGTTTCCTGGTCTGGTACGTCCTTACGGTTCTGACCGCGCTGAGCTTTTCGGCCTGCGCCCGTCCCAAAGTGGAGGCCCTGCCTCCGCCCCCAAGTCCACCGCCTCTTCCGGCCCCGACGCTAACTGCGGAGCAGGCCTACCTAAAGGAAATTCTGGAACAGCACGGCTACCCCGGCACGGGCTATAAACCCTGCGTCATCCTGGTGTCCAAAGGGAGCCGCAAGCTCACCCTTTATCAGGGCATTCATCCCGTGAAAACCTACCCTGTGGTCTTGGGCGGCAACCCGGTGGCCGACAAACTCTGCCAAGGCGACCAGTGCACCCCGGAGGGCATCTACCGGGTGGTGACCAAGTTTGACCACCCCAAGTGGCATAAATTCATCCTGTTGGATTATCCCAACACCCGCAATTGGCTGCGATTCGCCGAAGCGAAAAAACGGGGCAGGATTTCGCCCACCGCGGACATCGGCGGCGAAATCGGCATCCACGGCACCGAAGACGATCTGAAAAACCTCCGGGGGGAAAATTGGACACTGGGCTGCGTCTCTCTGTTGAACAAGCACGTGGAGGAGATCTACCCCCTGGTAAGCCACGACACCTTGGTGGTCATCAAGAAAAAGTAGCTCCCTATGGGGGGCTGGCCGGCTGGTGGGAAGGCCCTCCCCGGCAGCAAAGGCGGCAAGGAGGGCGGCCGGTTTCAGGCAGGCGAACGCTCAAGCCTAACCGGGCTCAGAGGGCGGAGTCGGTGTACGGCGGGCCCCGGGTCCGGAGGGTTCCGGGCCGCCAGGCGGTTGCTGCGGAGGGTGATCAGACGCAAACACGGGTCTGGGGCGGCCGTTCCGGCCGGCGAGAAGCAAAGGGCTGGTCTTGGGGGTGCGACCCCCGGACCAGCCCTTGCACTCATTACAGAAAAATCCCTTTTGCCCGCCCCGCTGCGGGCGGGGGCCCGCTTACCTGGCCGGCATTTCCAAGGTGATGTATAGGGTGTGGCCTTGCCGCTTGATGAGGAGGCGGGCGAAGGTTCCCTTCTCCACTTTGTTCATCAGCCGCTGAAAGTCCGCCGCGCTGGGCACCGCCGCGCCGTTGACCTCCAGGATGAGGTCCCCCGGCCGGAGTCCGGCCTCCGCGGCCGCAGAACCCGGTACCACCCGGGTCACTACTACGCCCTTGGTTTCCCGCAGGTTCAGGCGCCTGGCCAGATTGGCGTCCAGATCCTCCACTACGAGACCCACCGGGCTCTCCTCTTCACTTTCCCGGCTGCCGCCGGGGGTGCCTGGTTCGTCGGTGAGCTCGGTCACCACCAAGGAGAAGGTCCGCTCCTTGCCGTCCCGCAGGAGCTTCACCGTGGCCTTGGTGCCTGGCGCAGTGGCCGCCACCAGCCGGGGCAGCTCATTCATCTCCTTGATGGGCTGACCGTTAAATTCCACGATGATGTCGCCCCGCTTGATGCCTGCCTTCTCCGCCGGGGTCCCGGGTCTGACTTCCGCCACCAAGGCCCCGATGGGTTCGGCGAGACCGAAGGATTTGGCCAGATCAGGGGTCACCATCTGGACCTGCACCCCCAGCATGCCCCGGGTCACCTTTCCCTTTTCCTGAAGTTGGGGGATGATGGACTTGGCCAGGTTGCTGGGGATGGCAAAGCCGATTCCTTGTCCCGTGGCCACGATGGCCGTGTTGATGCCGATGACTTCCCCCTTCAGATTCAGCAGCGGACCGCCGCTGTTGCCCGGGTTGATGGCGGCGTCGGTTTGCAGGAAGTTGTCATACGGCCCGGCGCCGATGACCCGCCCTTTGGCGCTGATAATGCCCTGGGTCACCGTATGCCCCAGACCGAAGGGGTTCCCCACCGCCACCACCCAGTCGCCCACCCGGATGGCGTCGGAGTCGCCCAACGTCAGGCTGGGAAAGGGGCCGTTGGCGGTGATTTGGCAGAGGGCCAAGTCGGTCTTGGGATCCCGGCCCTTGACGGTGGCTTGATACTCCTTGCCGCCCGCCAGACGCACCTTAATCTTGTCGGCGCCTTCGATCACGTGATTGTTGGTGATGAGCAGGCCCTTGGGGTCAATGATGAAGCCGGAGCCCAGGGAGCGCTGCTTGAAATCTCTGGGGTGGGGTCCGTCGCCGAAGAAGCGGTCAAAGAAATCCCGGAACGGATCCTGCGGGCCGCCGGGGCCGGGAAAGGGCAGGGGGCCGAAAAACTCCCGCATGCGGTCGCGCCCCTTTATTACCTTTTCGGTACTGATGTTCACCACCGCGGGGCCCACCCGTTGGGCTAAATCCGAAAAGGTCTCCGGGGCCAGGGAAGCCGCCGGAGAGGACGTCACCCCCCCTGCCAGGCCAACGGCCAGGCTCAGGACGGCAACCATCAGGATAGTTTTGCCAACTTGTTCAATTCGCACCATTCTTTTTCTCCTTTGCCTGCGGCGGGGCAAGCGCCCCTTGCAAATCGGGCAGCTGACTTTTGTCGCCCACCACCACCAGGAGGGCTCGCTCCGGATGCAAATATTTCTGAGCCACTCTCTGGATATCGGCAGCAGTAAGTTTCTTGATCAGGCTGGGGTAGCGCCAGGGATAATCCATGCCCAGCCCGTAAAACTCCACATAGGCCATGAGGGAGGCGCGCTTGCCAGTGGCGTCCATCTTCCGGGGAAAGCTGCCGATGAGATAGGATTTGGCTTCCGCCAGCTCCGTCTCTGAGACCGGCTGGGAACGGAGCCGTTCCACTTCTGCGGTGATCTGGGCCACCGCCTCGGCAGCGCTGGCGGTTTTGGTCTCCAAGGCGATGATGAAGGGGCCGGCTTCCAGACCCGGTTCGAAACTGCTTCCCACGCTGTAGGCCAAGCCCCGGGTTTCCCGAATGTTATCCATCAGCCGGGAGGCAAAACCGCCGCCGCCCAAAATGTAATTCATGACCTGAAGGGCGTAAAAATCAGGGTTTTTCCGGGCAATCCCCAAGTGACCCCACACGATGTTGGCCTGCGTGAGCTTCTTGTCAATGACCAGGCACTCTGACCGGTCCAGGGTCGGCAGCGTCGGCAGCGTTACCTCCGGGATGTCCCCTTTGGCCCAGCGCCCAAAGGCTTTCATCACCCAATCCCTGGCCTCCTCCCGGGAAAGATCCCCTGCCACCACCAGGATGGCGTTGTTGGGCCGGTAATACGTGTGGTGGAAATTGGCCACGTTCTGCCGACTGATGGCTGCCAATCCGGCCGGCGTCCCTTTGGGTGGATAGGCATACGGGTGGCGGCCGAACAGCCGCCGGTCAAAGGCTCGACGGGCCACCACCATGGGCTCGTCTTCGTCGGTCTCAAAGGAAGCCTTGAGCTGGTTGACCTTGCGCCGCAGCTCTTCGGCCGGAAAGGTGGGGTTCATGACCACATCCGCCAAAAGGTCGAATCCGGCGCTCAGATCCTTTTTCAGCACCGAAAGGGTGACCACACTATAATCTTCGTCACCGCTGGCGCTGAGCTTAGCCCCCAGAAAATCCACCTCCTGCGCCAGCTGGGTGGCGCTGCGGCGTTTGGTTCCCTGGGTCAGGAGGAGGGCCGTGAGGTTGGCCAAGCCTTCTTTTCCGGGAGGGTCGTTTAACAAGCCGGCCTTGAATAGCAGGTGAACCACCACCAGAGGGACGCTCCGCTGCTCGGAGAACAGCACCACCAAGCCGTTGGGGAGCACCTCCCGCTCGCCCAGGACCGGTAACCCGGGCTCGGACCAGGCAATCTCGGCGGGCAGCCCGCCCAGAACTCCCACAAGCACCACCATCAGGATAAGGAAGGGGACACGTTTCATAGCTCTGCTCAGCTTTCGGGACGCATCGAGGTGGGGGCTGCGAGCCGGGATTTTTCTCCCAAGTTGCCGGCCGTCGGGGGGATGCCCGGGGGCCGGCAGGACTGCGGTTTCTCATTTGCCCTTAACACGGCGTTTGCCATTTTTCGGCGGTGAACATTACTGCACCTGCGCTCCGGGGCGATAGCGCTCCATTTTGGGTTTGTCGGTTTTGAGCGGCACCAGCACTCCCACGGTGCGGTTGGCGGCCACCAGGTACTGGCCGGCCACCCGCTTGAGGTCCTCCGCCGTTACGGCCTGAATTTTGGGAATGAAATCCCGGGCCAAAGTCCAGCGGGCCACGGTGGCCAGCCGACCCAGGAGCATGCCGCGGTAAAACAGGGAGTCCATGGACATGTAATAGGCGGCGGTCACCTGGTTCTTGACCTTCTGGAGTTCAGCTTCGCCCACCGGCTCCGTCTGGACCCGCTTGATCTCCGCCTGCAGGGCCTCCTCCACTTGGGCGGCGGTCTTGCCCGGCAGGGGCTGCCCATAGAGCAAAAACACCGGCGGGTCAATGGAGTCCAGATCGTAATCGGCCCCGGCCTCCAGAGCCAGACGGTCCGTGTACACCAACTTTTGGTAGAGCCGTGAACTTTTGCCTTGGGACAGGAGGCGGGCCAGCAATTCCAAGGCAAAACAGTCGGGGTTCTCCCAATTGGGGACATGGTGGGCCATGACTACATAGGGGAGCTGTGCCTCCCGCTGGACCATCACCCGACGTTCCCCGAACTGCTTGGGCTCCCGGGCCGTCACCCGGGGAGGCTCAGGCCCCTTGGGCAAGGCGCCGTAAATGGTCTCGATGTCCTTGAAGGTCACTTCCGGGTCAATGTCCCCCACCACCACCAAGGTGGCGTTATTGGGTTGATAAAAACTCCGATAATAGGTCTGAAAGTCCTGAAGCGTCAAGCTTTGCAAATCCTCGTACCAGCCGATGATGGGCCATTGGTACGGGTGGGCCTTGTAGGCGGCGGCGAACACCTCTTCCATGAGGAAACTCACCGGGTCGTCCTCGGTGCGCAGGCGGCGTTCCTCCAACACCACCTTAAGCTCCGTTTTAAAGGCCTCCTCGCTCACCTTGAGGCCGCGCATCCGGTCGGCTTCCATGCTCATCCACAAGGAGAGCTCGCTTTTGGGGCCCGTCTGGAAGTAGGCGGTGTAATCCCGGCTGGTAAAGGCGTTGTCGTTGCCGCCGGCCTTTTGCACGGTGCGGGAGAATACCTTGGGGCCATACTTGTCCGTGCCCTTGAACATCAAGTGCTCAGTAAGGTGGGAGAGGCCGGTTCGCCCCAGTGCCTCATTGCGGGAACCCACCCGGTACCAAATCTGATGAGTCACCAGAGGGGCCCGGGGCTCCTTCAAAAGAAGGACCCGGAGGCCGTTTTTCAGGGTGCGCTCCACCACCTCCGCGAAGGGATCCGCCAAGCTTGGGGGGCCGGCGGCCTCGCCAGGAGCCGGGGTCGTCCCGCTGAGCGCCAGCAGGATAAACAATCCCAGAAGGCCCGCGAGCAACCGGCCCCCACGTGACGAAGAGCGAAGGGGAAGCGCCTCAGACCGATACCAAAGCCGGGTCATGGTCAGCCTCAAGTGCAAGTAGGCCTGGCTCATCCAGGAGCCGGGCAAAACCTTGTTGTGAAGATATCTATTCCCAGCGGCGATTGCAAGGGAAGGATCGGAGTTGCCGGCCGGATTTCCTCCCGCCCCCGGCTGGCGCAGCAGTTCCCGGTCTGGCCACCGGGCGAGAGGAAAGATGCCGGGAAAGGGCCGGGAGGTGAGTTAATGCCGTCTGCCTTCCTGCCAGGACTTTTCCCCTCGGTCCCAAGCGGCGGGCGGCGGGGAGTTTTTGGCAGGCCGCCAGAGGCCGGGCACCAGGAAGGCCCCCAGGGCCGCCCCTGTGAGATCAAGCCAGACGTCGCTTACCGAGCCATGGCGGACTTGGCTCAGGGCCTGACGGCTTTCGTCCAGGCTGGCAATCAGGGCGCAAAGGCCGAAAGCCGCCAAACAGGTGAGCCACGGGCGGCCGGGCAGGTGAAACCTCAGCGCCCGATACCACAGCAGATACAGGATGGCGTAGGCAGTCAGGTGCCCCACTTTGCGCATTGCCACGTGCAGAGACGCTATTGCTTCCGGCGAGAGGGAGGGAAAGAGGTCCAACAGGTGGTGGAGCAACGCAAGGGTATTGGAGGAGGCGCCCAAGTGCCCTGAGAAGGCCAAAATGGCCAACCCCCAGGCCACAGGCGGCCACCAATGGGACAAGAACCTGATGTAGGTCCACTGGTGGCGCATGTTCTTTTCGAGTTCAGACCGCGGCTTCAGATAGGCTCCGTGTCCTGGATGGGGGCAGGGCCCCGGCTGCGAAAAGCTGATGACCCAAAACCCGTAAAGGGCCAGGCTTCCAAGGTTTCCCCCCGCTCCTCCCGGCGTTTCTGAGGCCGGTAAGAAGGAAGGGTGGATGAAGGGACAAGTGCGCCGGCGTTCTCCGGCTTCCCCTTGGGATGCTCACCCCAGGATGGCGGCTACGAAGGCCTCGGGGTCAAAGGGCTTGAGATCGTCCAGATCCTCCCCCACCCCCAGGTAGCGCAGCGGGATGCCGGTCTCATGTGCTACGGCCAAGGCCACCCCGCCCTTGGCGGTGCCGTCCAGTTTGGTGAGGATAATGCCCGTCAGCCCCACCGCCTCCTGAAACAGGCGGGCTTGGCTCAAGGCGTTCTGGCCGGTGGTGGCGTCGAGAACCAGGAATATCTCATGGGGCGCGCCGGGCAGTTTTTTCCCGATGGTGCGGTGGATTTTCTTCAGTTCCTCCATGAGGTTCACTTTGGTGTGGAGGCGGCCGGCGGTATCAATATACACTGTATCCACACCCCGGGCCAGGGCGGCGCTGAGGCCGTCGAAGACCACGGCGGCGGGGTCGGCGCCATGTTTCTGGCGCACCACGTCCACCCCCAGCCGCTGACCCCAGGCGGCCAACTGCTCGGCCGCGGCGGCCCGGAAGGTGTCGGCGGCCACCAGAAGGGGCTCCCGGCCGGCGGCCCGGTCCAGATGCGCCAGTTTGGCGATGGTGGTGGTTTTCCCCACCCCGTTTACCCCCACCAGCATCACCACCCGGGGCCGCGCCCGGATTTCAGCCGGGGGCGGCGCCGCCAGCATATCCCGCATGGCTTCCGCCAAAGCGCCTTTCAGCCGCTCCACGTCGCTAAGCTCCCGGCGCTTCACCTTCTCCCGCATGGCGGCCATGAGCTGGAGGGTGGTGTCCACGCCCAAATCGGCCGTGATGAGGAGCTCTTCCAATTCTTCCAGGAGCTCGGCATCCACTACCCGGCGGCCGGCAAAGAGCCGGGAAATGCCGCCGGAGAGTGCCTCCCGGGTGCGGCCCAGGCGTTCCCGGAAGCGTCGGAACAGCCCCTTGCGGGGCTCCTCCGGAGGCGCCGCCTCTTCGCTTTCAGCCGGGGTCGCCCCGAGAACTTCGCCTCCCTCAGACAAAGTGGGCTCCGCCTCCCCCGGGGACAGCCGTTCCCCTTCCGGGGGCGCCTCCGTCACCTCTTCGGTGGCGGCGGGTTCATTTTCCTGGCTGCGGCGGCGAAACCAACCCATGACTTACCTTTCATGCTCCAAAGGAAGCTTGCCCAGCTCCCTATCTCTTACTCCACCTTTCCAAGCCCGCACGGGAGGACCGTCCCGGCCAAGGAGCGGCCGGCCAACGGCCGGCGGGCCCGGGTGCCTGGAACCTTGCTGTCCCCCTGTGGTTGTTCAGGTGCTGATGCGGGAAAAATCGGCCATTTGGAGAAAGATCCGGCTGATGCGGGCCAAAAGCGCCAAGCGGTTGCTCCTGAGCCGGGGATCTTCGGCCATGACCAGAACCCGGTCGAAAAAGGCGTCCACCGCGCCTTTGATCTTGGCCAGCGCCCGGCACACCCCGGCATAGTCCCGCCGCCCCAAGGCTTCTGCCACGTCCTGTTCCAGAAGGCCGGCCGCCTCAAAAAGCTGCTGTTCCTCCGGATGCTCAAAGAGCAGCTCGTCCACCGCTCCTGGCTCCGTGCCGGCGGAGATGTTGATGACCCGCTTGAAGGCCACGGCCAAGGCCGGGAAGTCCGGGCTTTGGCGCACCTCCTCCAGGGCCTTGACCTTGGCGGCGGCCTCCACCACATCCCGGCAGCCTGCGGCCAGCACCGCGTTCACCGTCTCGTGGTCGAAGCCCTCACTCAGCAAAAGGTGCATCAGCCGGGTCTGGAAGAAGTCCAGCACCTCCAGCGCCGTCTCCTCGGGAGCGCGGGAAATTTTGCCCTTCAGGAGGTCCAAGGCCGCCCAGACCGCCTCGGGAAGGTCCAGGTGCAGGTCATGGTGGCGCAGGATGCGGATAATGGCCAGGGCATGGCGCCTGAGGCCATAGGGATCGGCGGCTCCGGTGGGGGCCAGCCCCACCCCGAAGAGGCCGCAGATGGTGTCCAAACGGTCGGCCAGGCCCACGGTGACGCCCACCAAATCGCCCGGCAGCTCATCATCGGCATGCCGCGGGAGGTAATGGCTGAAAATCGCCTCCGCCACCGGGGCGGGCTCGCCGGCGTTAAGGGCGTAGACCTTGCCCATCACGCCCTGAAGACTGGGAAACTCGCCCACCATCTCGGAGACGATGTCGGCCTTGCACAAGGTGGCGGTGCGGCGCAGGATTTCCAGGTCCACTCCCAAGGGCTCGCCTCCGGCCCGCCGGAGATGTTTCCCCAGATATTGGGCCAGCTCCCGGAAGCGTTCCATCTTTTCATAGGAAGTGCCCACCAGGGAATGAAACACTACGCCCTTCAGCTCCTCCACCCAGGTGGAAAGGGGCACTTTGGAATCCACCTGGTAGAAATACATGGCGTCGGAGAGCCGAGCACGGAGCACCCGTTCGTGCCCCTGGCGCACGATGTCGGGGTTGCGGGTCAGGGTATTGTTCACCGCCATGAAGTGGGGCAGGAGCTTGCCGTCTTGGCCCCGCAGGGAAAAGTAGCGTTGGTGCTCCCGCATGGAAGTGATGAGGACTTCGTCGGGCAGGGCCAGGAATTTCTCTTCAAAGTGGCCCACCACCACCGACGGGTATTCCGTCAGGAAGGTGTTTTCCTCCACCAGCCCCGGGTTGGGAACCATCACGCCCCCCACCTGGGCGGCAGCCTTGGCCAGTTCCGCTTCAAGGAAGGCCCGACGTTCGGCGGGATCCACAATGACCGAGCCTTGTTTCAAAGCCTGAACATAGCCGGCGATATCGGCCACCTCCCGGGGTGCCGGGCTCAGAAAGCGGTGGCCGTAGGTCACCCCGCCGCTGGTCACGTCTCCCACCGTGAAGGGCACCACCTGGCCGCCGAAGCGGGCCAGGATCCAGTGGATGGGCCGGGCAAAGGAAATGTCCAAGGAACCCCAGCGCATGGACTTGGGAAAGCTGAGGCCCAAAATAAACTCCGGCAGAAACTCCCGGAGACGGCTAAGGGTGGGTTGGCCGCTGGTCTGTTTGCGCACCGCCAGATAAACCCCTCGGGGGGTCTCCACCTCGATGAGCTCGCCCACCGCCACTCCCTGGGCCTTGGCAAATCCCAAAGCCGCCGGGGTGGGAGCGCCGGAGGCGTCCACCGCCACCGCTTTGGGCGGCCCCAGGACTTCCTGAGTCAATTCAGTTTGGGCTTCCGCCAGGTCCCGGGCTATCAAGGTCAGGCGCCGGGGGGTCCCCCAGGTGGCGATGCCCGCCACGGCCAGGCGCTCCTGCTCGCAACGCCGGGCAAACGCCGCGGCCATCTCCTCCAGCACCGGCGGAATGAAGCGGGCCGGAATTTCCTCCGTGCCGATCTCCAACAAAAACTCGCGTCCCATGGCGGTCCTCTTTGAATGGCCGTCAGCTGTCAGCAGTCAACGTTCAAAAGAAACATCATCATCTTTATAACTTGTCTTTGTCCTTGCTCATTTTTGGGAAACCAGGTGCTACCCAAAGTCGATTTTCGCGGATTGCTGACTGCTGATTGCCGGCGGCTATTTCTTCAACAGTGGAAAGCCCATGGCTTCCCGTTGTTTGAGGTAGGTCTCGGAGCACAGGCGGGCCAGATGCCGCACCCGGCCGATGATGCTGGCCCGTTCGGCCACGCTGATGGCGCCCCGGGCGTTTAAGAGATTGAAGGTGTGGGAGCACTTCAGACAGTAGTCGTAGGCCGGCAGCACCAGGCCCTGTTCGATGATGCGCAGGCTTTCTTTTTCATACATGTCGAAGAGGCGGAAGAGCATGTCCACGTCGGCCTGCTCAAAGTTGTAAATGGAGTGCTCCACTTCCCCCCGGTGGTGGACGTCCCCGTAGGTCAGGTCTTTGTTCCACTTGAGGTCATAGACGCTTTCCACCCCCTGGAGGTACATGGCGATGCGCTCCGGACCGTAGGTGAGCTCCACGCTGATGGGATGCAGGTCGATGCCGCCGCACTGCTGGAAATAGGTGAACTGGGTGATCTCCATGCCGTCCAGCCAGACCTCCCAGCCCAAGCCCCAGGCCCCCAGGGTGGGGGACTCCCAGTCGTCTTCCACGAAGCGGATGTCGTGGTCCAGGGGGTCCAGCCCCAGGGCCCGGAGGGAATCCAGGTAAATTTCCTGAATGTTTTTGGGGGAGGGCTTCATAATGACCTGATATTGGTAATAATGCTGGAGACGGTTGGGATTTTCCCCGTAGCGGCCGTCGGTGGGGCGGCGGGAAGGCTCGACATAGGCTACGTTCCAGGGCTCCGGCCCCAAAGCCCGGAGCATGGTATGGGGACTGAAAGTGCCGGCCCCCACTTCCAGGTCATAAGGCTGCACGATGATGCAGCCGCGCTCCGCAAAGAAGCGCTCCAGGGTCATGAGCAGGTCCTGAAAATACATGCCGCCTCTCCTCTGTAATGCAGAAATATCGTGTTACTTTAAACAAATAGCCCATCATTGTCAAGTTTTCCTGCACTGAGCCGGTGGGAAGAGCGTGCGCCGGGCGGCCGGGGAGCGGCCTGCGGCGGAGGCTCGGCCCCTTTTAGTCCCGACTCGAAGGAGCAAAATGGGCCCCGCCACTAGGAATTGTGGGTCTGCCTCTTGACGCCGGGGAAGGTTCAAGATATATGAAAAGCAATCCAGGCACGTAGCTCAGGGGGAGAGCACCACCTTGACGCGGTGGGGGTCAGGAGTTCAAATCTCCTCGTGCCTACCAGGAAAATCAAGGGGTTGTGGTGTAAGGGCCGCAACCCCTTCATGTTTTTGCGGCGCATCCGGCCGCCGTCCCGGGAAGGGAGAGGTGGCTGACGCCAAGGCCCGGTCAGGGGGAGGGTTTCTTCCGGCTGGAAAAACGGGAGGCGATGTGGTCCAACGCCGCTGGTTTGCGGCTAAAGGTGGTGCCGCTTCCCACAAGACGGCTTAAGGCTATGAGGCGCCGGGCCATGAGTTCCAGGGGAGCCGCCAATTTGTTTGCCGTTTGAAACAAAAGCTGGGGCTGGCGGCGATTGATCAGGCTATCCACTGCCGGCTCGAACTCCAAGGTGCCCAAAATCTGCGGCCTGACCTCCAAATATTCCCGGCAAACGGCCTGAATAATCTCCGGGGCCTTGAGGTCCGCCGGGTGTTTCATCATATTGGCCACCAGATATAAGGGGAAATTATCCAGAACCTGGGTCAGCTGGCGGGCCAGAGGCGGCGCCTCTTCCCGGAGGGTGGCCCGAAGCTCGCCCATGGAGTGGGTGGGGCCGCCGGCTTCCTGGTCGCCCAAGGAGTAGAAGCGGGCCACCAAGTGCTTTTCGGCGGCGAACTCTTTCGCCAGCCGCCGCAAAAGGGCTCCCTTGATGAAGCCGTACGTGTTTTGCAGGGAGGTGCACTGGCCGGTGAATACCAGGAGCCTGCCGGGGGCGTAATTAAACAGGTCCAGCATGGCATACGAGGTGCCGGCCCCCAAATCCACCAGCACAAAATCGGCGGGAAGTTGTTCGATCTCCTTGAACAGGCGCAGCTTTTGAAAATAGGTGGGGTTGGCGGCTCCCAACAGGCCGTCTGCCCCGCAGATGAGACTCAGGTCGGGGATTTCGGTGGGGATGAGGATGTCGGTGAGTTGGGAGACCTGACGGGTCATGAAATCTTCCAGGGTGAGGGAGGGCAGATGGAGGCCGAACATGGTGTGCAGATTGGCCCCCCCCAGGTCGCCGTCAATGAGAATGACCCGCTTCCCCAAGCGGTTCAGGGCCAAGCCTAAGCCCAGGGTCACCAGACTCTTGCCGACCCCGCCCTTGCCGCCGCCAATCGCCCAGAGCCTGGTACTGCAGTGTTGACGCATACGCTTTCCCGAAACGTCGGCGGTCCGCTCATCCGTGTATTTAGGTTCGCGAGCGCCGCCAGCCCAAGAAGGCCAGAACCGCCCCAATGGCAGCCAGGAGGAACGGGGCTGCCGGCGGCAGGGCCTCCCGCCAATTCAGCAACGCGGCCCCGCTCAGCGCCAGAACCGCTCCCGCCACCATCAGGTAGCGGCCGCTCCGACTCTCGGAGGGTGTTTGCCACCCGCCTTGGTGGGCCTGATCCCACTTTTCCCAAAGGTTTTTCATGTCCTTGGGGGTGGTGAGGACCTGGGCTTCAAACTCCTTGATGATCTGTGGCGGTTCCGTTAACGTCAGCATCAGGAGCGCCCCTTCCTGAAGGCTTTCTGGCCCTTCCACCCGCACCACCTGGCCGGTGAATTGGCGGACCTCTCCGCGCGGATTTTTCCATTCCAGGACGGCCGGGCGCTGATTCAGTTCGGACCACTCTCCCCAGCCGGGGGACTTCCCCACTTTCAAACTGACGACGTTGCCGCTTAAATGCTGCACACCCACCTCGCACCGCCAGGGGGCCTCGCCGGGTTCGCCGTGGATTTCCAGGCGCAGCATCGGGATGTTCGGTTCACGGGCCTTGCCATTCATGTGCGTAGTGGCCGGCTGAGAATCTTCAGCCGCTCTCCTCCCCTCGAGTTCCCCAGCGCCCTTATGGCGGGGTTTTCCGTTGTGGCTGGCTCGCAAAGCCAGGACCGGGGGTGGCCGGCCACCCAAAGGGCACCTTGCTCCGAAACCATTTTCCCCGGCACCGGCTGATATTGTAGCGTACCCGGGGGGATAATACTATGGAGACGCGGCGCTTCTTTCCTTGCGGCGCAGGAATTCGGCCGCCAACCGTAAGGCCGCCAGGAACCGCTGCCTATCGTTCACATGCGAGCACCCGGGATGGCCTTTGATATAGCAGCGCAGATAATCCAGCCTCGCCATCTTTTCCGGGTCGGCGGCAGAGTTCGGGGGCCGGGTCTGACACATCCGCTCCGGCTGCTCCGACCGCGCCCCGGTGGAGCGGCCGTCTGGAGACGAAACTGCCGAGGGCTCCGGAGATTCCTCCCCGCCAGGAGGATCGGAGCCCAGCAGGTGTGAATCATGCTGGGCGATCCGGCGCAGGGTCCGCAAGGTGGCCGTCACCGCCGCCAACTGATGGCACAGGGGCCGCAAGGAAGGGACCCGGGGGGCAGGGCGGCCAGGCGGCGGCGCGGCAAACCGGCGGCGGCCTTCAGCCACCAAGGCCTGCAGGCGTTCCAGATCTTGCGGCCCACGGTTCCAGCCTCCCAAGGGGGCGTGCCAAAGGAGACCTGCGAGCAGATCGGAGTTGGTAAAGCCGGCCGCCAGCGCCCGCCTGAGGATGAGCCGGTAGTACGCCTCGACGTCATCGGGGGGAGCCAGCATGGCCTGCAAGATCCCGGTGTGCCAAACGATCAAAGGAAAAATGGTTTTCCATGGGGGAATGTCCAAAGGGGGCGGAGAAGCGGGGGTTCCACCCCGGGGGGCGTAAAGCAGCTTGAGGAGCGCCGGCCCCGGATTGGCAGGCTCCCGCTCCCAAGGAGGCTCCAACCACTCCCAGGGTTCCTGGGTGGCGGGATCCAGCGAAGGGGGGAGAGGCACCTCTTCGCCCGCGGCATATATGCGGATAAGGCCGTCTCGGCGCGGCAGCAGAGGCTGCCCCGGCGGGTAGCGGAAAAAATAGCGTCGGCGGCCGGAGTCGGTGAACGCCACGCTGGCGCCTTCCCACAGCTCCGCCTGATCCTCCGGCAATTGCTGGGCTTCCTGCACTTCCGCGGCAAAAAGCCCTCCCCCGGTTTTCACTGCCAACCTTACCTGCCGCTGATGGAAGGCCAGGTTGAGGAGCTCTTCCGACCAGGTGTGCGAAGGCTGGCTGAGATCCACCTCCAGGGCCGCACCGTTGGCTGCATCCCGCAGAATGAGACTCCACCCCAAGGAACGGTAATGAATAAGGGCCTCCAACACCGAGGAGTTCACCTCCAGGCGTCCTCTGAGTTCCTGGATGAACCGGAGTTCAGCGTCCCCGAGGCGCCATCTGAGATCGCTTCCGTCACGGGTCGTTTTGTCGCTCATGGGGGTGTCCTCCGGGCTGATGTGGGGCGCATTTGCAATGGGTTAACTCAAGAACCATGCCAAACTGGTTTTAAAAATAATTTCAGGAAGATAAAGAAATTTACCGGTTTAAGTTGTTAATTTTTTTGAATGGGGTGTTAAGAAAATCAAACAAAACTGGCGGTTTGCAAACCAGGCAGGATCGGCGGAGTGCCACAGCCGGCCTCCCCTGGGCCGGCCGGAAAACTGTTCCCGTCGGTTGCCCGGCTTGGGCGCGGCTTCTGCCGGCCTGGCAGTCAGAGGACCGCCGCTCCTAACAGGGTCCGGAACGTCCCCCCGTCCAACGGGACCGGCAGGGGGCGGCCAGCGTCTTTCTCTCAGGGCGTGGGGGGCGAGGAGACAGGGGTGGGGGCCGCCTGCCGGCAGCCGGGCTGGCCCAGCCATCCGACAGGCGGAAGGAAAGCGGCCTTACCGGCGGGTTCTCCCCCACACGGCAAATACCGGATCGGCATGGCGGATCTGGGAGGCATAGCGGTCATCCAGAGGCCGGGGCCAGCCTCGGGAGGAGAAGGTCTCCAAATCGGTGAAATGGCCGCTCCGCAGGAAATATTCCAGCACCAGGCCCGGACGCTCAAACGCATGGAGCTCCGTCCAGACTTTGATCACCTTGGGGGGGAACCACCGGTCCGAAAAGGTGTGGATGAGCAGGCCCCCAGGTTTCAACACCCGGGCGCATTCTGCAAACACCTGAAAGGGGCGGATGAGGTACTCCACCGACAGGCTGCAGATCACCGCATCAAAGTTGGCGTCAGGGAAGGGGAGAACGGGGTCCCGGTTGAGGTCATGGAGGACGTGGTCGCTGAGCTGGGGATTGGCCTGGAGCTCGGCTTCGTTCAGGCCAAGACCCACGACGGTCCGGGGGGCGACTTCGGGCGGCAGGTGACTTTGCCAGCTGCTCATCAGATCCAACACCACCATTTCGGGTCGGAGGAAGCGGCGATGAAGACCCTGAATGATGGCCTGGGCCGTGGCGTCCACGTGACTCACCAGGCGGGGCTCCTGGTAAAAGGCGGCGTCGTCGGTGATATCCTGGCGGCCGAAGGGATTGTCGCTGAAAAAATCAGTGGGCAGCCCCTGCCAGCGGGCCTGCATGCCCGGTCCGCTGGTGGCCATATCAAACCAATCCAGGCAGGCGCCCCCCGTTTCTCCCCGTCGAACCTCGGTGCCGGTGATGGTGGCGGCAAGGGTGAAGGCAAAAAGGGCGAAGGGGTGGTTAAAATCAGCCTGCAAGTTCTCTTTGCTGACCTCGAGACAGCGGAAAGGGAGGGGGTTGCCGAAAAAGCCATCCAGGAGGCCCCGGGGATAGTAACGACCTCGCCGGGGCTGCAGGGCGCCCCCTTTGAATTTTCCCAAGGCGAAGGTGAAAATCCGTTCCGGGTTGAAGGGCGGCAAGACTTCCCCCGGCTGGAATTCCACCCGCACTTGGGCGCCTTCCTGCCAGCCCGCCAGGGCCTCTTGCAGGGGCTGGGGAAGGAGGTCCGCCTCCCGGTAAAGATTCAATGGGACAAAGAACTCCTCGGTGTGCCGGGCTTCCGGACTCTGCCAGGCAAGCTGCCAAACCATCGTGATCGTGCGTCGGTCCATCATGGGGATAAGGGTCCTTAGCGTCGGTGAGCAAGCTGGAAACCCGCCCTCTGCCGATCTTTCGGGGCAGGAGGGCGGCGAGAAGGCCGGCAGACGGTCACCTGAAAGCCCAGCCTGGATCCCATCTGTCCGGTTTTACCGCCCGGCCCTGGCCAGGCGCTGGCGGCGGATTTCAAAAAGAACTACGGCCCCGGCCGCGGCGGCGTTCAGAGAATCCACCGCCGCCGAGGCCATGGGGATGGACACGAGGAGATCGCACTGCTGCCGCACCCGGGGCCTGAGTCCGTGGTGTTCGCCGCCGATGACCACGATCAAGGGCCCCGAGAGGTCGGCCTCATAAAGGCTTACAGGGGCCCGGGCTGCGGTTCCCACCACCCACAAGCCCAGCTCCTTCAGGTCTATGAGGGTGTTGGCCAGGTTGGTGACCCGCCACACCGGCAGTACTTCCAGAGCTCCGGCCGCGGCTTTCAGGGCCGCCGGCGTAACGCCCGCGGCCCGGTCCTTGGGGATGATGAGCCCATGGGCTCCGGCAGCCAGGGCGCTGCGGCTTAAATTACCCAGGTTCATAGGATCGGTGAGCCCATCGGCGGCCACCAGCAGGGCAGGTTCGGTAAGCTCCTGAAGGCGGCGGCGAAATTCCTCTTCCGCGGCATAAGCGAACCCCACCCGGCGGGCCGCCACTCCTTGATGATGGGGGGTGCCGGCCAGGCGGTTAATCGCCTCCCGGGGCAGAACCGTGAGCTTCACCCCGGCGCGGCGAGTCAAGCGGCGCACCTCTTCCACCCAAGGGCCGGCGACTCCCTGGGCTAACCAGACTTCTTCCAATGAGGGCGCCGGCCTGCTGAGGGCAGCCAGCACCGGGTGCCGGCCATATAGGATCTGGGTCATCTTTGGCGCCACGGGTGGGCTGACGCCGCCCAGGCCCGGCTGCGCGGAAGAAGAAGGAGATTCCGGCGGCCCGCCGCCCGCCCATTCCTGCGGGGCAGGTGGACCGGGACCCCTGCCTTTTGCCCCGCTGCGGCCGGGAGGCGGCCGCACCCTGTCTCCCTGCTATGCCTGACTGCGGTTTCCGGGTATAATTATGGAAACTTTTCTTCGGAAACACAACCGGCGCCCCTTCGTGAGGGGCGGGGGTCGGCCTCTGGGAGCGGTTGCCTGCCGGCTGGAGCACCGGGTGCCATGAAGCCTGTCCTTGACCCATTAACAGCGCCAACCGAGGATTTTCTCGGCCACCTCAAGGGCCAGGGACTGTCCTTAGCGGAGCTGCAGGAAGCCGCCGCCGACCTGGCCGCCTTGGTGGAGATGGCCCGCACCCAGGGGTGGCAGACCTGGGAGCCCACCGTCTTGGCGGAACTGACTGTCAGCCTGACGGGCAGGCCGCAGGAGCCGCACCTACGCCGGCGGTTGGCCAGACTGGCGGAGTTTGCCCGCTTCCTGGCCGCAAGACTGCACCCGGGGGCGGTGGCAGTCGGGTCGGCGGCCGCCCGTACTCCTGCCTCTCAAGTTCTGTCGGCGCCGGAGGTGGAAGCCCTGTGGGCCGAGTTGGCTGAGGCGGTCCCGGAGCGTCTGGATGCCGCCTTGGAACAGTTTTTCCAGCACCTCAGCGTGGAGCGGGGCTTGGCTCCCCTGACCCTGGAAGCCTACGCCCGGGACCTCCAAGAGTTGCGCCGGTTTGTGGCCGAGGGGGGGGCCGCCGGCTGGGAAGAGGTGACGCTCCCCGATCTGCAACGCTTTCTGGCTTCCCTGGAAGCCCGGGGGCTGTCCGCCCGCAGCCGGGCCCGGGCGCTGTCCGCGGTACGCCAGTTTTTCCGCTTTCTGGAGCGGGAGGAAGAAATCAGCGCCAACCCCACCGGGCTCTTGGAGGCGCCGCGTCTGCCGGTCCGCCTTCCCAGAGTGTTAAGCGAGGCCGAAATGGCGGCCCTCCTGGAGGCCCCGGACCCGGCTACCCCCCTGGGCCAGCGGGACGCCGCCCTGCTGGAGGTGCTCTATGCCACCGGCATGCGGGTCTCCGAATTGGTGAGCCTCACCCTCCAACAGGTGGATCTGGGCCGCGGGGTGGTGCGCGTGCTGGGCAAGGGACGCAAAGAGCGCCTGGTGCCGCTGTCGCCGCCGGCGGTGGCCAAGCTCGGCCGGTACCTGAATGGGGGCCGCCGGCAGATTTTACAACAACGTTCTTCCCGCCAGGGTCCGACCTCCAGGCCGCCACGTCTCGGGAGCAATCTGGTCCGTCGCGGCGGCCACCGTGGAGCCCCCCCTGAGAGCTCACTGGTGTTTCTCAATCGCCGGGGCGGTTCCTTGAGCCGGCAGGGCTTCTGGAAACTTTTGGGCCGGTATGCCAAGCAGGCGGGTCTGCGGCCCCTCAGTCCCCACATGCTCCGGCACTCCTTCGCCACCCATCTCCTGGCCCGGGGAGCGAATCTTCGGGTTCTGCAGCTCCTGCTGGGGCATGCCGACCTGGCCACCACCCAGATCTACACCCACCTGGAGGCTGAGCGCCTCAGGGCGGTATATCAAAAGGCCCACCCCCGTCCATGACCGAGCGTCGACCAACCCCGGCCCGCACCCTGGAAGTCATCACCACCCACCTCAATGCCGACTTCGACGGCTTGGCGGCCATGGTGGCGGCCAAGAAGCTCTATCCCCAGGCCCTGCTGGTCTTTTCCGGCTCCCAGGAAGGGAGCCTGCGGGATTTTTTCATCCGCTCCAGCTTCTATTTCCTGGACTTCACCCGGGCCCGGGACGTGGATCCCCAGGAGATCAAACGCCTCATCCTGGTGGACACCCGCCAGTTGTCCCGCATCGGCAAATTTGCTGAGGCCGCCCGTTCCGGCGAGGTGGAGGTGCATATTTATGATCACCATCCCGACTCCGACGACGACCTCCATGGCGTGGTGGAAGTGGTGAAGCCATATGGCGCCACCACCACCGTGCTCACCGAAATCCTGCGGTCCCAGGGTCTGGAGCCCACTCCCCAGGAAGCCACCATCATGGCCATGGGGCTTTACGAGGATACCGGTTCCTTCACCTTTGTCTCCACCACCCCCGAGGACTTGGAGGCCATGGCCTACCTTCTCCGACGCGGGGCGGACCTCAACGTGGTGGCCCAGATGGTCACCCGGGAACTGACGGTGGAGCAGGTGGCCCTCCTAAACGAGCTCATCGAGCACCTCTCCACTTTTCAAGCAGACGGGGTGGAGGTGGTGTTGGCCAGCGCCGTGGCCCCCCAATATGTGGCCGATTTTGCGGTTCTGGCCCACAAGCTCATGGACATGGAGAACCTCCAGGTCCTCTTTGCCTTGGCGCAGATGGATGAGCGCGTCTTTGTGGTGGGCCGCAGCCGCCTTCCGGAGGTGAATGTCGCCGAAATCCTGGGGGAGCTGGGGGGTGGCGGCCACGAATACGCGGCCAGCGCGGCCATCAAGGGGATGCCTCTGGCTCAGGTGGAGGAAAAGCTCAAGCAATCCATCCAGCGGCATATCCACCCCCAGCGCCGGGCTCGGGAAATTATGAGCTTTCCGGTGAAATCCATCGCGCCGGATGAATCGCTGAAGACCGCGGAGCTTCTCCTCAACCGCTACAGCGTCAATGCCCTGCCGGTCATGGCCGACGGGCAGCTTTTGGGGGTGATCAACCGGCAGACGGTGGAGAAGGGCATTTACCATGGCCTCGAGGACCACCCGGTGCGGGACTACATGAGCCATCCGGTGGCTACGGTGGGGCCGGAGGCCACCCTGGCGGAAATCCGGGAGTCCCTGGTCATCAGCAAGCAGCGGCTTCTCCCGGTGGTGCAGGACGGCCAGGTCATCGGGGTCATCAGTCGCACCGATCTCTTGCACCTGCTCATCGATCAGGAGGAGGAGTCCCAGTGGGTCCAGCCGCTCAGGACCAAAAACATCGTGGGCATGATGCGGGAGCGTCTGCCGGCCCGGGTTTTGGCCCTCCTGGAGCAGGCCGGCCAAGCCGCGGCTGAGTTGGGATTTCGGGCGTATGCCGTGGGGGGCTTTGTCCGGGATCTGTTTTTGCGGCAGGAAAACCTGGACATCGACCTGGTGATAGAGGGCGACGCCATTGTGTTCGCCAAGCATTTCGCCGCCATGCAGGGGGCCCGGGCCCGGGTCTTCCAGAAATTCAAAACCGCGGTGGTCATCTTCCCCGATGACTTCAAGATTGACGTGGCCACGGCCCGCACCGAATACTATGAAGCCCCGGGTGCCCTGCCGGTGGTGGAATACAGCTCCATCAAGATGGACCTCTACCGCCGGGATTTTTCCATCAACACGTTGGCCATCAAGCTCAACCCCGGCGAGTTCGGCACCCTTCTGGACTTCTTCGGGGCCACCCGGGACCTCAAGGAGAGACGCCTATCGGTGCTCCACAATCTGAGCTTCGTGGAGGACCCCACCCGGGTCTTCCGGGCCATCCGGTTTGAGCAGCGCTTCCAGTTCCGCATCAGCAAACTCACCTTAAACCTCATCCACAACGCGGTGAAGAACAATTTCTTCGACCGCCTGTCCGGGCCCCGGCTGTTTCATGAGCTCCGGCTCATCCTGGAAGAGGAAAATCCTCTCCCCGCCATTGCCCGCTTGGCGGAACTGGACCTGCTGAAGCCCATCCACCCCCGTTTGGGCTACGATCAGGCCACCAAGGCCATGCTGGAGCGGGTCCAAGGAGTATTGGCCTGGTATGATCTATCGTATCTGGAGGAACCCTTCGAGAAATGGCTGGTCTATTTTTTGGGGTTGGTGGAGCCGTTGAGCCGGGAGGACCTGGCGGAGATGATGGCCCGGTTTCGCCCCTCCCCCAAACTGGCCCGCCTGCTGGTGGAGGGCAAGGCAACCGCGGATGAAGCCCTCATCAAGCTCTTCCGATTGGGAGAAGAACCCAGCCGGAGCGACATTTACCACCTGCTTCACCCCATTCCCACGGAATTCCTCCTGTACATGCTGGCCAAATCCAAACAGGAGGCCTCCAAACGGGCCATTTCCCTGTACTTTACCCACCTGAAGCACCTCAAACCGGAGCTTAGGGGCCGCGACCTGGTGGCCCTGGGCGTGAAACCCGGCCCCATTATCCGGGAAATGCTCACCACGCTGCATGAGGCCCGCCTGAATGAGGTGGTGCAGAGCAAGCGCGAGGAACTGGAGTTGATCCGCAAGGTGTACGGCCCGCAACTCAGGGGGCCGGCGGCCGCCGGGCAAAATCCAGGCTAGCGGGCCAATCAGGGGGGTAATCCGGCCGGAGTCAGGAAAATCGCACCGGCCCCGGAAAAAAGAAGAAGGGGGCGGTGGTGCGCCGCCCCCGCAGGGTTAGGCCGGGCCCGGGTCGCCCAGGTCCACGGATAAAGTGGGCGCTAAGGCCGTTTCAGGTTTTCCCGAATAAAGTTGACAATGGTGCCGGTGTCGGTACCGGGGGTGAAAATCGCGGCGATCCCGGCCGCCTTCAGGGCCGGGATGTCCTCGTCGGGTATGATGCCGCCGCCCAACACCAGGATGTCGTCCACCCCCTTTTCCTTCAGGATTTCCATCACTCGGGGGAAGAGATACCCGTGGGCCCCGGACAGGCAGCTCATGGCGATGACGTCGGCGTCCTCCTGGATGGCCGCGGCCACAATCTGCTCCGGCGTCTGCCGCAGCCCGGTATATATCACTTCCATGCCGGCATCCCGAAGCGCCGCGCAGATCACCTTGATTCCCCGGTCATGGCCGTCCAACCCCGGCTTGGCCGCCAGCACCCGGATTTTCCTCGCTTCCTGCATGGTCCCTCTCCTTCGGAGTAGCGTTGGGAATCGGGGGAGGGGGTCAAGGGGCGGTGGCCCCTTACCCCTTCCCCAAGCCCCCCACCCCAAACCCATAGAAGAGGTGGGAGGGGGGCTTGGGGGGAGGGCAGGGAACTGAGTTTCCTGGCCCTCCCCCCAACCACCTCACATCACCGTCATCTCGTATTCGCCGAAGACGGCCCGCAGGGTGTCGCAGATTTCCCCCAGGGTGGCCAGGGCCTTCACCGCCTTGAGGATGGGCGGCATGAGGTTGGCGTCCCCCTCCGCCGCGGTTTTGAGCTCGGCCAGGGCCTGCTGCACCTGGGCGTGGTCCCGGGTGCTTTTCAGCTCCTTAAGGCGGGCGATCTGACGGTCGGCCACCGAGGGATCCACTTTCAGCAGGTCTTTGGGCTTTTCCTCCTCCTTGACCTGGAACTTGTTCAGGCCCACCACGATGCGCTCGCCCTTTTCGATCTCCCGCTGGTAGCGGTAGGCGCTCTCTTGAATCTCTTTCTGGATGAAGCCCTTTTCGATGGCCGCCACCGCGCCGCCCATCTTGTCGATCTGGTCGATGTATTCCTGGGCCTTGGCTTCGATCTGGTCGGTGAGGTATTCCACGTAGTAAGAGCCAGCCAAGGGGTCAATGGTGTCGCACACCGCGGTCTCGTAAGCGATGACCTGTTGGGTACGCAGAGCCACCTGCACCGCCAGCTCCGAGGGCAGGGCCAAGGCCTCGTCAAAGGAGTTGGTGTGCAGGGACTGGGTGCCGCCCAGCACCGCAGCCAGGGCCTCGAACGCGGTGCGCATGATATTGTTCAGGGGCTGCTGGGCGGTGAGGGAGCAGCCGGCGGTCTGGGTGTGGAAGCGCAGCATCTGGGAACGGGGGTCCTTGGCGCCGAAGCGCTCCTTCATGATCTTGGCCCACAGCCGCCGGGCGGCCCGAAACTTGGCGACTTCCTCGAAAAAGTCCAGGTGGGAGTTGAAGAAAAAGCTCAGCCGCGGCCCGAACTCGTCCACCTTCATGCCGGCCTCAATGGCCGCCTCCACGTAGGCGATGCCGTTGGCCAGGGTGAAGGCCACCTCCTGCACCGCAGTGGAACCCGCCTCCCGGATGTGGTAGCCGCTGATGCTGATGGTGTTCCACTGGGGCACGTGCTTGGTGCAGTATTCAAAGATATTGGTGATGAGGCGCATGGACTTACGGGGGCCGAAGATGTAGGTCCCCCGGGCCGGATATTCTTTCAGGATGTCGTTTTGCACCGTGCCCCGGAGCTTGTCGAAGGGCACTCCCTGCTTTTCCGCCACCGCCAGGTACATGGCCAGGATAATGGCGCAAGGGCTGTTGATGGTCATGGAGGTGGATACCTGGTCCAGGGGGATGCCCTGGAAGAGGCGCTCCATGTCCCACAAGGAGTCAATGGCCACTCCCACCTTGCCCACTTCGCCCCGGGCCAGCTCATGGTCGGAGTCGTAGCCGATCTGGGTGGGGAGGTCAAAGGCCACCGACAGCCCCGTCTGGCCGCTCTTCAGGAGAAAGTGGTAGCGTTCGTTGGTCTCCTCCGCGGTGGCGAAGCCTGCGTACTGGCGCATGGTCCAATAACGTCCCCGGTAGGCCGTGGGCTGCACCGCCCGGGTGAAGGGATACTGGCCGGGCATGCCCAGCTTCTCTACATAGTCGAAGTCCTGCATGTCCAGGGGGGTGTAAACCCGGGCCACCGGGATGCCGGAGGTGTTGACGAACTCTGCCCGCCGTTCCGGCATTTTTTGCAATACCTTGGCCACGGCGGCCTCATACTGGGCCTTGAGCTCCGCTAATTTCTGCAAGTCATCCATGAGCCTACCTCGCATTTCGGGGTGGAGTTGCATAGGGGAAGGGGACCAGGGGCCAAGGGGCCGCTGCCCCCTCCCCCAAACCCCCAAACCGAACCCTTTATGGCGGGCTGGGAGGGGTGTTTGAGGGCAGGGCGGGGGGCCGGTGTGCTCCCGACCCTCCCCTCAATCCGGCCTAGCCACCGCCCAAAATACCCCAGAGGAGACCGGCGGTCAAGGTGGCGGTGAGGAAGGCCGCCTGGTTGATGGCCAGGGCGTGCTGAAAGATATTGCCCTGGGGGTCTTCCTGGCGGCACGCCACCTGGGCCAGGTGGGCGGCGTCCGGGAAAAGTCCCAGGGCGGCAGCCCCCAGGAGGGGATTAAGCTTCTGCTGCAAAAAAAGGTTGGCGATCTTGATAACCGCCACCACGGCCAGGGTGGCCAGGGTGAGAGACGCCATTCCCAACATGATGATTTTCAGAAACGTAAGGGAAAGCAACTGCGGCAGCCGGCACAGGAGGCCTACTGCCAAGCCCACCAGCACCGACATGATCTCCGCCAGCCGGTTGGCCAGGGTGCGGGCCAACCGGTCCAGCACCCCTGCCTCCCGGATGATGGCTCCCAGAAAGAACATGCCGGTCAGCAGGGCCGCCCGGGGCACCAGCAACAGGGTGAAAACCAGGCCCCCGAGAGCGAATAGCAGCGCTTCCCGTCGGGTCACCTTGCGGGTGGGGGTCATACGCACCAGACGCTCCCGGCGCGTGGTGACCAGGCGCAACAGGTAAGGCTGCAGCAGCAGCTGGGCTCCCACCAGGGTAAAGGCGGCCACCCCCACCAGGCCGGTGAATTCCGGGGCCAGCTTCTGGGTGAGAAACACCGCGGCCAGTCCGTCGCCGCCCCCGATGAGGGCGATGCAGCCGGCCTGGCCGGGACTGAAATCCACCAGCCACGCCAGCCACAAGACCACAAAAAAGCCCAGCGGGGTGAACAGACCCAGGATCAGCTTGCGGGGATGGGCGATGAGGGACGACAGATTGGCCCCGGCTCCCCAGCCCAGGAAGATGAGAGCAAAAAAAAGGCCGGATTCGAAGCCCTGCTGCAGGAGGGAAAAGAACGGCGCCGCCACCACTGCAAAATCCCGGCTGGGAAGATTGCCCACCAGGAGGCCGGCGGCCAAGGGCAGGAGAAAGACCGGCTGGAGACGGAAATGGATGGCGATGAACCCTAAGGCCACCGCCACGCCCAGAGCGAGGAGAAAGAGCACCAGGGAAACCAGGCTGAAGTCAGCCGCCATGGCTCGGCCCTCACTCCTGGCTGATAACCAGGAGGACTTCCCCCACGGTGACATTGGCGCCTTTGGCCACTCTCACCTCGCTCACCACCCCGGAAACCGGCGCCTTTACATCGTTTTCCATTTTCATGGCCTCGAGCTTGGCCACCGTATCTCCCGTCTTCACCCGGTCGCCAGGGGCCGCCAGGACTTCCAGGATGACGCCGGGCATGGGCGCGGTGACCACCCCCGCGCCGGCGGGGGCGGGGGCTGCCTCCGGCCGGGGAGGCGGCGGGGCAGACCGGGGGACCTCCGGTTTCATGGCCGCGGCGGGAGCCGGCCGGGGGACAGGGGCCCCCGCCGGCAGGGGGCGACTGGGTCCCAGAGGGTAATAGCGCACCTCCAGGGGACGGCCGTTGACCAGCAACCGGGCTTGGCCGCCTTCCGCTGCCAGGATCTCAATGTCGTAGCGCTTTTCCCCGATAGCGATCTGGTAGCGTCGCATGATCATCTCTTCCGGACTTCCCGCCTGACCTGCATGGCCTGCCAGCGCCCGGACAGACTCCAGACGCTGCCGGTGGGGGCGGGGGGCGGCGGGTTCGGAGTGGTGGCGGCGCCTCCCTCCCCCAGGAACAGAGCCAAGGCCAAGCCGATGGCCGCCGCCAAGCCGGGATCATCGGCAACCGACGTCTCCCGGGGGGGAGGCGGTTCCTGCACCGGGATTTCGGCGGCCGGCACCGGGGTGGGGGCGGAAGGCGGGACTTCTCGAACCCCCAGACCCAGGCCGGTTCCCAATGGCGCCGGTTCAAAGTATTCCAGCAGGGTGGGCAGCAGGGTGGATAGCAAGGCCAAAAGGCTTCCCAGAACCACCAGCAGGGAAAAGCCCATCAGGCATTTCAGCCACAGATCCGTCATGCCTGCACCTCCGGGAGGAGCCTCGCCTTTCGGCGCGGCAGGGGCCGTCGGGAACGGCCCGCAGGAGGGTCAGATCTCTCCATCCTGCTCCATCTTGGCAATATCCTCAAAGCGGATATCCAATCCCAACACCCCCACGATTTCATCGTTGTCATCCCGGATGGGCACGCTCACGGTGATGCACAACGCCCCGGTGAACCGGGAGGTATAGAAATCGGAGACGTACACCTTGCCGCTCTTGATGGGCTCGATGAACCAGGGCCGGTTGGAGAGGTTCTCGTCCATGGCCATGGTTTCGTACTTAGCCCGGTCCACGATGTGCGTGATGTTCCGGGTGATTTTTCGGCCCTCCAGGTTGGTGACGTACATGAATTGGACGAAGGGGTTGTTGTCCAACACCCGTTGCATCACCGGCTCTTGGAGGGCGGGGTCCATGGCGCGGATCTCCTCCCGCTGGGCCAGGTCTTCCGCCAGATGGGCCGCCAGCTTGTGGGCCTTGTCCTTGAGGCGGTCGAACTCGCTCACAAAGAGTTCCGGCAGATAACGCCGGGCCAGGTTTTCCATCTCTTCGTTGCTGATGGAGGTGCAGCGGCCGGCCTCATACCATTCCATGATGCGCTTATAAATCCGGGTGACGCCGGGATGGGCTTTGTCCACCTGGTTTTCCCCGGTGAGCCCCAGGCGGGCATTGATCCAATGGACGATGCCGGCCTTGCCGCTCTTGTCCGTGATGGTGATGGTGAGGGGGCGTTTCAGGATGCGGGCGGTGTCGAAGGCGTTGTAGATCTCTTCGTTCTTGAGGATGCCGTCCGCATGAATGCCGGCGCTGGTGGCGTTGAAGCTGGCGCCCACGAAGGGATAGTTGGGCGGAATGCGGTAGTGCAACTCCTTCTCGAAGTATTCCGCGATTTCGGTGATCACCGTGGTGTCAATGCCGTCGGTGGTGCCCCGCATGGAAATATACTCGATGATCAGGGCCTCGATGGGGGAGTTGCCGGTGCGCTCACCAAACCCCAGGAGCGTGCCGTTGACCGCCCCGCAGCCGTACAGCCAAGCGGTGACGCCATTGACAAAGACTTTGTGGAAGTCGTTGTGGCCGTGCCACTCCAGCAGGTGGCCGGGCACGCCGGCATCCTCGATCATGGCCCGCACCAGCCGGGGAACGCTCCGGGGCAGGGCGGCGCCGGGATAAGGCACCCCAAAGCCCATAGTGTCGCATAAGCGGATTTTGACGTCAATGCCGCTTTCCTCCCGAAGCCTCATGAGCTCGATGGCCAATGGCACACAGAACCCATAAATGTCCGCCCGGGTGATGTCCTCGAAGTGGCAGCGCGGCGTGATGCCCAGATCCAGGGCCGCCTTGGCGATGCTGAGGTACTCTTCCATGGCCCGGCGCCGGTTCCAGTTCAGCTTGAGGAAAATGTGGTAATCGGAGACCGAAGTCAAAATCCCCGTCTCTGTCAATCCCATGTCCCGCACCAGCCCCAGGTCCGCCGGGTGGGCCCGAATCCAGCCGGTGAGCTCCGGGTAGAGATAGCCCCGCTCCCGGCAGCGTTCCACCGCCTCCTTGTCCTTGGCGCTGTAAAGGAAGAATTCGCTCTGGCGGATGATGCCTTTGGGGCCGCTGAGCCGGTGGAGCATGTCGAAGATCTCCACAATCTGGCGCACGGTGTAGGGCGGCCGGGCCTGTTGCCCATCCCGGAAGGTGGTGTCGGTGATCAACATCTGCTCCGGGGGTTGGGGCATGACGAATTTATAATCGAAGTCAATGCGGGCGATTTCCGTGTAGGGGAAAATGTCCCGCATGAGGTTGGGCTCTTCCACTTCCACCAGCCTGTGCTTCCAAAACGTGGTGTGCTCGTGGTCCAATAACCGCCGTTCAGGATTCCACCGTGCCATATAAATGCCTCTGTGAATGATTTTGGAAGAGGAGGGCAGGAGCCGTGGGCTTCTGCCCCTCCCCCCAGGTCTGCCCCCAACCCCTGTTGGGGATGGAAGGGAAGGGTGGGGTACCCTTGGCGCCCAGCCCTCCCTCTATAATCACGTTTCCAATCGCAGGCCCAACTCCAAAAGCTGTTCGGGCTCCACCCGGGCCGGCGCTTTGGTGAGGGGGCAGCCGGCCTTTTGGGTTTTGGGAAAGGCAATGACCTCGCGGATTGACTTGGCGCCACAGAGAATGGCCACCAAGCGGTCGAAGCCGAAGGCCACGCCGCCGTGGGGCGGGGCGCCGTAGTCCAGAGCCTCCAACAGGAAGCCGAATTTTTCCTGGGCTTGCGCCGGGGTCAGCCCCAGGACTTTGAAAACCCTTTCTTGGACGTCCCGGCGGTAGTTTCGTAAAGAGCCGCCGCCGATCTCCTGGCCATTGAGCACCAGGTCGTAAGCTCGGGCCCGCACCGCCCCCGGATCGCTCTCCAGCAGGGGCAGATCTTCTTCTTGGGGCGCGGTGAAGGGGTGATGCATGGCCTCGAAGCGGCCCGCCTCCTGATCATACTCCAAAAGGGGGAACTCCGTCACCCAGGTGAGCCGATAGGTGTCCTCCGGAATGAGGTTTTGGCTCTGGCCCAGGTGCAGCCGGACCTGCCCCAGTGCGGTCCGGGCCACCTGGGGGGTGTCCGCCACAAACAGGATCAGATCCCCGACTTTGGCCTGGAGGCGCTTCACAATGGCCTCCTTGAGGCCGTCGGCAAAATATTTCGCCAAGGGCGACTGCCAGCCCTGCTCCGTGAGCTTCACCCAGGCCAGCCCTTTGGCGCCATACACCCCGGCCAGGTCCACCAGGCCGTCCAGGTCCTTGCGGGATAGGCGGGCCAGCCCGGGGCCGCACAGGGCGGTGGCGATGCCCCCCGCGGCCACCGCCTCCTTCATGGCCCGGAATTCTGACTCCTTGACCAGGTCGGTGACCGTGTGCAGCTCCAGGCCGAAGCGCAGGTCGGGCCGGTCCAGGCCGAAGCGGTCCAGGCATTGGGCAAAGGTGAGGCGGGGAAAGGGCCGGCTCAGGTCCACGCCCAGCAATTCCTGAAACAAAATGGCGATGAGGCCCTCCACCACCCCATAGATGTCTTCTTCGGTGATGAAGGCCATTTCCAGGTCGATCTGGGTGAACTCCGGTTGGCGGTCGGCCCGTAAATCCTCGTCCCGAAAGCAGCGGCACAATTGATAATAACGGTCCAGCCCGGCCATCATCAACAGCTGTTTGAAAAGCTGTGGAGATTGCGGCAGGGCGTAAAAATGCCCCGGCTGCACCCGACTGGGCACCAGGTAGTCCCGGGCACCCTCGGGGGTGCTGCGGGTGAGGATGGGCGTCTCCACCTCGATGAAGCCCTGGCTGTTGAGGTAGCTGCGGGTGATCTGGGCCGCCCGATGGCGAAAGAGGAGCTTCGCCATGACGCTGGGACGCCGGAGGTCCAGGTAGCGGTATTTCAACCGCAGGGCCTCGGAAATGTCCACCCGGAAATCCTCCAGCTCGAAGGGGGGGGTCTTGGCGGCGTTGAGAAGGCGGAGTTCCGCCACCAGGACCTCAATTTCGCCGGTGGCCAGACTGGGGTTGACCATCTCCGGGGGGCGCAGATTGACGACGCCCCGGATGGCGATGACCCACTCGTCCCGGAGCAGGCCGGCCTTGGTGTGGGCGTCGGGGCTGACCTCCGGGTTGAACACCACCTGGGTGATGCCCTCCCGGTCGCGCAAATCCACGAAGATGAGCCCGCCATGGTCCCGGGCCCGCATGACCCAACCCATGAGCACCACTTCCCGGCCCGCATCCACCGCCCGGAGCTCCCCGCAGGAGTGGGTGCGCCGCCATCCCGCCACTGATTCGAACACGTCTCTCCCTTCCTTAGGACCTCAGCCGCCCCTGCAGATGGGCGGCCAGGTCTTTGAAGTCCACCTGCTCCTGGCGGCCGGCTGCCAGCCACCTGACCTGGGCCTGGCCGTCGGCCAGTTCCTGGTCTCCCAGGATGACCGCCGCCGCGGCCCCCAGGCGGTCAGCAAGAGAAAGCTGGCTTTTGAGGGAACGGTCGTCGAAATCCATCAGGGCCGTCAGCCCCTGGCCGCGGAGTTCCTGGAGGAGAACCACCCCCCGATCCTTGGCTGCCGCCCCCAAGGTGGCGATGAACACTTGGCCCGCCGTCGCCGGCCCCGGAGCGGGCAGCACTTCCATCAGCCGCTCCTGGCCGATGGCAAAGCCAATGCCGGGCAGGTCCGGCCCTCCCAGTTCCCGGGCCAAGCCGTTGTAGCGCCCGCCGCCGGCCACCGCGTCCTGGGCCCCCAGGCCCACCGCCTGGACCTCAAAGGCGGTGCGGGTGTAATAGTCCAGGCCCCTGACCAGCCGGGGCTGCTCCTCGTAGGCCACCTGAAAGCAGTCCAGGAGGCTCAAAACCCGCTGGTAGTGCCGGTGGCACTCCGGGCACAGAGAGGCCCTCAGGGTGGGTGCGCCTTCCAACAGCGCCTGGCAGTGAGCCGACTTGCAGTCGAAAACCCGCAGCGCGTTCACCGAGCGGCGGCGCTGGCAGTCCGGGCACCAGCCCTCCTTGGCAAACAGGAACCGCTTCAGTTCTCCCTTAAAATCCACCTGACACCGGGGGCAGCCCAGCGAATTGATGAGCAGCCGGACCTTGGCCAACCCCAGGCGGGTGAGGAGGTCCACCAGCAGGAGGATGACCTCGACGTCCAGCTCCGGGGCGTCGCTTCCCAGGGCCTCGCAATTGATCTGGTGAAACTGACGGTAGCGTCCTTTTTGGGGCCGCTCATAGCGAAACATGGGGCCGATGAGGTAATATTTCTTCACCCCGGCGCTCTTGGCCAGCCCGTTTTCCAGAAAGGCCCGGACCACCTGGGCCGTGGCTTCGGGCCGCAAGGTCACCGAGTCACCGTGGCGGTCGGTGAAGGTGTACATTTCTTTGGCCACAATGTCGGTCTCGGCACCGATGCCCCGGGCGAAGAGCTCCGTGCGCTCCAAAAGCGGCAGACGCATTTCCCGGTAGCCGTACAGCCGAAACACCTCCCGCGCCAAGGTTTCCACTTGCTGCCAACGTTCCGTATCGGGCGGCAGGAGGTCCCGCATGCCCCGTATTGCCCTAATCATGGCTTCCACGTAACCTTGCTTCAAAAAATTAAAATAAACCAGGAAAATTGCAGGCTGTCAAGCTGATTTGCACGTTGGCCCGTCTCCGTCGGGGCCGGAATTTCCTTGACAAAACCGGGGGGCGGATAAACTTTGGGATAGCCTGAGCTCTCACACGTTCCTTAAGGCCCAGCATTTCCCGGTGGGAAGGCTGCCCCTGCCCGCCGCTTCGGGAAAGGGGGCAGGGGGGCTTGCCCCACCGGGATTTTCCACCGATGCAGGGTGCGCCTGCGCCCCCTGAATTTTGACTCCAGCCAGGCAAGGAGGCCACTTTATGCCCTACGTTAACATCAAGATCACCCGGGAAGGAGCCACCGCGGAGCAAAAGGCGCGGCTCATCGCCGGAGTGACCGGCCTGCTCCAGGAGATCCTGGGCAAAAATCCGGCCACCACCGTGGTGGTCATCGACGAAGTGGACACCGACAACTGGGGGATCGGCGGGCAAACGGTGACCCTGCGGCGGGCCAAAAACCTTTAAGCCGAAAGAGGCTTGACAGGACCGCCGGAAAGGGATACATTCGACTCATAGTTGACTTGAGCCCGCCGTTTCGGCATCCCGGAACCCGGTGCAAATCCGGGGCGGACCCGCCGCTGTAATCGGGGACGAGGGAAGCAAGGCAGCAGCCACTGCCGGGGTTCACCCCGGTGGGAAGGCGGCTTCCCAAGGATGAGCCGAGAGCCAGAAGACCTGCCGGACGGCTGATTCAAGGTTCCCTTGATGGTAAAGGGGGCGCCTTTCACCAGGCGTCCCCTTTTCTTTTTCCCCGGCACCCGCGTCCAGGGGCCGGGCCATCCCACCACGCAAGGAGGAGCGTGTATGGCCAAAGCAACCCTCATTCAAATCCGTTACACCTGTCGCCCGGACGGCAACCAGGTGGGCCTCTCCCATTACCTCATGGCTGAGGCCAAGAAGAAGTAACATGTTGAGCCTCAATCTGCTGACGGGGGCGCCCGCCGCGGCCCAGGCCAATGCGGGGGTCGCCCCCCACTTCGACGTGCTGGAGACGGCCCACCCTGAGTATGTGGCCTTGATCGAAGGAGATACCGCCTTCTGGGTGCTGGCGCGCCGGGAAGAGGCCCTGGAGGTTCTGTTGGGGTCCGAGCTTCCGGCGGCCTTTGTCGCCAAGGAAGAGGAGCTGGCCCGCGACCTGCAAACCGTGCGCTTCGGGTTGCTGCCCTCGGCGGTGTATTTCAATCCCACCGAACGCTGCAACCTGAACTGCGACTACTGCTATCTGCCCCCAAAAATGCGGCAGTCCGGGCGGCATATGGAGCCTGCCCAGCTCCTGACGGCCTTGGGCGCCCTGGCGGAATATTTCGCGGCCACCCTGCCGGCGGGGGCCCGCCCCCAGTTGGTCTTCCACGGCAGCGAGCCGCTGTTGGCCAAAGAGGCGGTCTTCACCGGCATGGAAACCCATGCGGGGCGCTTCCGCTTCGGCGTCCAGACCAACGCCACGCTGTTGGACCGGGAGGCCCGGGACTTTCTGGTGAGCCACCAGGCCGGCATCGGCCTGTCCCTGGACGGCCCCACCGCCGAGATCGCCGACCGCACCCGCAGGACCTGGGGGGGCGCCGGAGTGTTTGCCCAGACAGTGAAGGCCATTGAGGACTTGGCCGGCTACCCGGGCCTCAACGTCATTGTCACCGTAACCCGGGAAAACGTGGCGGCGCTCCCCGAACTGGCGGAGTTCCTTCACACTCTGGGGGTTGAAAACGCTCTGTTCAACCCGGTGCGGGGCACCCAGCCAGGGGGCCGGCGGCTCCTCCCGGACCAGACGGCCCTGGCCCACTTCTTTTTTGCCGCCTTGGAGCGGACCCACCAGCTCTTGCAAAAGACCGGCCGCAAGCTGGTGATAGGCAATTTCGCCAACCTGCTCTTAGGACTGGCCGCGCCCGGCGCCCGGCGCTTGATGTGCGATATCTCCCCCTGCGGCGGCGGCCGTTGCTTCTTTGCGGTGGGCGCTCGGGGCGAAGTAACTCCGTGCAGCGAGTTCCTGGGCCTGCCGGAGTTTCAGGGCGGCAATATTTTCACCGACCCCCTCCAAGACATCCTGGCCACCGAGCCGTTCCGCCAGGTGACCACCCGGGTGGTGGAGGATATCAAACCCTGCAACCGTTGCGCGGTGCGGCACTTCTGCGGGGCGCCCTGCCCGGCGGAGGTCTATGCCATGCAAGGGGACCTGAAGGGCCCCGCGGCCCTGTGCGACTTCTATGCCGCCCAGGCCCGCTTCGCCTTCGGCGTCATCGCCGCCGGCCGCCTGGACGACTACCTCTGGGACGGCTGGCAGGACGACCTCCAGGAGATCAAGGTGATTTGAGGGGCTTTAGCGGGGGGACAGGGGGGTGGTTTCCCTGTCCCTCCGCCCCCACCCCCTCTCAACCCGCTATCGGGCTGGCAAGGCAGGGCCCAAAGTCCCCCTTGTTAGCCATTTCTTTCTTTGGGGGTTGGGTGAGGGAGTTTGCGGGAGGGGCAGGGGTCTGCGACTCCTGGCCCCCTCCCTCAATTCACTTAGAAGTGAATCTCGAACAGGGAGCTGATGGAGTCTTCCCGGTGGATGTTGAGGATGGCCCGGGCCAGGAGGTGGGACACCGAAAGCTGAATGATCTTGGGACACTGGCGGGCCTCATCGGAAAGACGGATGGTGTCGGTGACCACCAGACGCTTCAGGGAGGACTCGGCGATGCGGCTTACCGCCGGGCCGGAGAGCACCGCATGGGTGCAGCAGGCGTTGACGCTCAGGGCGCCGTTTCCCAAAATGACCTGGGCCGCCTGGGTAAGGGTGCCGCCGGTGTCCACGATATCATCCATGATGACCACATCTTTGCCCAGGACATCGCCGATGAGATGCATGGCTTTGGCCTTGCCCGGCGCGTCCCGGCGCTTGTCGATGAGCCCCAGGGTGGCCCCCAGCCGTTTGGCGTAGGCCCGGGCCCGGGCCACCCCGCCGGCGTCCGGGGAGACAATGACGATGTCGTTGGCGAAGTTCTCGTGGATATAAGGAATCATCACCGGGGAGCCGTACAGGTTGTCCACCGGAATGTCGAAGAAGCCTTGAATCTGGCCGACGTGCAGGTCCATGGTGAGGATGCGGTCGGCCCCCGCAGTGGTAAGGAGATCGGCCACCAACTTGGCGGAGATGGGCACCCGGGGGGCCACCTTGCGGTCCTGCCGGGCATAGGCGAAGTAAGGGATCACTGCGGTGATGCGCCGGGCGCTGGCCCGCTTCACCGCGTCGATCATGATGAGGAGCTCCATGAGGTGCTGGTTGGCCGGGGGACTGGTGGGCTGGATGAGGAAAACGTCCCGGCCCCGCACGTTTTCGCCGATTTCCACCCGGATCTCGCCGTCGCTGAAGGTGGCCACCAGGGCCTGACCGAGGGGCACGCCCAGCTCGAGACAGATTTTTTGGGCCAGTTCCGGGTTGGCATTGCCGGTAAACAGGCGCAAATCGTTGTTAAGCATCGTGGGGATACCTTGCCGGGTTAGCGTAAGGTGAGCACTGCGTTAGCGGCGGGCTAATATTACCTCACACGGCAAGGATTCGGCAAGGGTAATTTCCGGGGGCTCAACCTTTTCCCTGAACACCAGGATGCGCACCCCGGCGGCGTGGGCCGCGGCGAGCTCCCGGGCGTAAGCGGCATCCACGTGGGCGGCGGGTCTTAACATTTTCCCGTCGGCCCTCTGCACCACAAAGACCTGCCAGGCCTCATGCCCCTGCCTTACCAGGGCGGCCAGCTCCTGGAGATGCCGGCGGCCCCGGCTGGTCACCCCGTCGGGAAATAGAGCCACCTCCTCCTCCACCCAGGTAACGCTTTTGACTTCCACAAACGCCAAACGGTTCCCCAGGTCGGCCACGAAGTCCAGGCGGCCGCCCCCGGGAAGGCTGACCTCGGGGCGCAGAGCCCGCACGGCGGGGAAGCCTGGCAGACCAGGCCCGGCCAGGGCCTGGCGGATAAGGCGGTTGGGGGCCAGGGTGTCGATGCAAATCCAGCCGGCGGGCCCTTGGCAAAAGCGCCAGGTATAAGAGGTCTTGCGGTGGCTGGCTGACTCCCGGGTGAGCAGGATCGGAAGACCGGGCTCCAGGCAGCCGGTGAGAGCCCCGGAATTGGGGACATGCACCCAAGGCCGGGAGCCGTCGGCGAGCTCCACCTGGGCCAGAAAGCGTTGCTGCCGGCGGAGGAGACGGGCCGGAACCAAAGGCTGGGTAAATCGCACGGAGATCAGGCGGGGGGCAGGATTCCTGGTGAGCTTTTTATCACCTGGGGCAGACTCGCAGGGCTTGGGCACGGGAACCGGCAAAACAAGACCAGGCCTTAGAAGGCATACCAGACCCGGAACCAGTTCTGCAAACCTTCCTTCTGGTTCCGGCTGCCGCTCCCGTATTGGCTTTGGAGGGTGAGGCTCCAGCGCCCCAAATCATAGCGGATGCCAGGGCCCATTCCCAGGATGACGTCGCCGTAGCGCCGCTGAAAGTAGAGGTTGTCGCCGGCGGAGTGGTAGAGAAAGCCGCTCAGGCCTACCTGGAGATTGGGGAGCAGGGAATAGTCCAGGGAGGACTTGAACAGGAGGCTGGACTCGCCCGCTGGTTCGGCGTTTCCCGCCATTCCCTTGTCGCCCCCGTACAGGAAAGAAATGCTCATCTGGAAGTTTTTGGGAAGCTTGAGAATGGCGCCTCCGTCCCGTTCTTGGAGGCTGACGCCGGGCAAAAGCTCGCTCACGCCCTTCTCTGGCCTGAATAGGCCGGGAGAGGGGGCAGGGGGCGGACGGTCGCCAAGCAGTTGGGCTTCCAGGGGGGTATCGCCAGCGGCCGGCAGAAACCGGGGCAGGGAAACGGGATCAGGGGAGGCCGCCATGCCATGGCCACCGGCCCATGCCAAGGCCGGGACCAAAAGCAGACCGAGCAGCAGAAGCGCCGCCCGCCGCCAGGTCTTCCCCCGCTGACCCAGCATCGCATCCCCCTTAGACCTACCAGGTTGTCTTTACGTTAAAGAGAAATGAACCAAAAGTCAAGGAAAAGTTGGCGCAAGCCACCGGGCCGCGATGGGTGTGGAAGCTGGCGGCAGGAGGTGGAGCCGGGCGGGAAGGGAGGCGGGTTCACAAAGACCGGCCATAGATGGCCGAGAGGATTTCCCGGCCGCCGGCGTCCAGTAGGCGCTCGGCCAGGGCGGTGCCCAGGGCCGCGGCTTCTGCGGGACTGCCGCTGGTGCGGTCCTTGAGGACCCGTCTGCCCTCCAGGTCGCTGATGAGGGCGGTGAGGATAAGACGCTCGCCTGCCAGCTCTCCCAGGGCCGCCACCGGCACGAGACAGCCCCCCTCCAGCCGCCCCAGGAAGGCCCGCTCGGCGGTGACGGCGGCGCGGGTGGGGGGATGGTCCAGGGGAGCCAGGAGGTCCGCCAGCGCCGGGTCGTCAGCCCGGATTTCCAGGGCCAGGGCGCCCTGGCTGATGGCCGGCAGCATGTCCTCGGGTCCCAGCAGGGTGCGGGGCAGGTGGCCCAGCCCCAGACGGTTCAGACCCGCGGCCGCCAGGATGATGGCGTCCAGGTTTTCGCTCTCCAGCTTGCGGAGACGGGTGTCCACATTGCCCCGGAGGTGCACCACCTCCAGGTCCGGCCGCCGGTGCAGGATTTGCACCCGGCGCCTCAGACTGCCGGTGCCCACCCGCCCGCCCGCCGGGATTTCTGCCAGACCGCCCCACTTGTGGGACAGGAAGGCGTCCCGCCAGTCCTCCCGGGCCGGGAAGGCCCCCAAGCGGCACCCGGGAGGCAGTTCGGCGGGCATGTCCTTGAGGCTGTGCACCGCCAGGTCCACTTCGCCCCGGAGCAGCGCCTCTTCGATTTCCTTGATGAACAGGCCCTTGCCGCCCACCTGGGCCAGGGGCACGTCCTTGAGCTTGTCGCCGGTGGTTTTGATCACCACCAGCTCCGTGGTGAGGTCCGGATGGCGGGCCTTCAGCTGGGCCTCCACCCAGCGGGTCTGGGTCAGGGCCAGGACGCTCCCCCGGGTGCCGATGCGCAGGTGCAAGGGTAGCTTCCTGTTAGCCGCAGGTGCTGCAGGAGGTGGACGAACAGCCGGAACAGGAGCTCTTGCTGCCGGAGGACGGGGTGGACATGAAGCCGTGGTAGTCCGTCTTGAAGGCGCAGGCACTCATCAGCTTGGTCACCTGGCCGCCGCAGGTGGGACACTGGACTTCCGGGTCCCCTCCAAAAACCAGTTTCTCAAAATCCTGGTTGCACTTGTCGCAGTGAAATTCGAAAATCGGCATCTTTCCTCCAAGATCTCAGGCATTCAAACGCCAGAGCGCGAAATTGAGCAGACCGGCGAAGGTCACCCAGGCCAAATAAGGCACCAGCAGGCGGCCGGCCCACGGTTCCAGCCGCCAGAAGGCCCCGGTGGTGGCGGCCACGGCCAGCCACAGGACCGTGAGCTCCAGAAAGGCCAACCCGGGCCGCTGCAGCCCGAAAAAGACCCAAGACCACAGGGCGTTCAGGATCAGCTGGGCCACAAAGAGGGCCAGGGCCGCCCGCGCCCCGCTCAAGCCGTATCGCCGCCACACCAGCCAGGCGGCCACCGCCATGAGAATATACAGCAGCGTCCAGACCGGACCGAACAGCCAGTCGGGCGGGGTCCAGGCGGGCTTGGCCAGGGTGGCGTACCATTCGCCCGGGGAGAAGCGGGCCCCGAACGCGGCCGCCCCGAAACACAACGCCAGCCACAGAGCCAAGCCCAAAAACGCCTGACCGGGGGCATGCGGGTCTTGGGTGAAAATTTTCACGCCAATTATTAATTATAAGCATTTATTGCTGATCAGCAAGTCGCCAGCCGAGCCCCCGGGCAGCATTTCCTGCGGCGGGAAAGCTATTTCCGCTCCACCCGCACCGGATCGCCGTCCTGGATGTCGCCGAAGCAGCAGGGGTCGCCCAGCAGTCGGCCCACCAGATTGACGGCGCTGGCCGGCCGAATCTCCCCGGGCACACTGGTGGGGGTGAGGCCGAAAAAGATGCAGAAGGCCTTGCCCGCGGGCCAGTAGGCCAAGTCCCCCACCTCCACCCTGACCCGGGCGTCTTCCTCCAGGTCCTGGACCACCTGGGGCACGCTGAAGTAGATTTCATCCCCCCAGCGGTGGGCGGTGCCGGTGAAGGGCAGGGCCGCGGCCAGGGCTGTGCCGGTGGGGGTGTCCCACAGCACCCCTTCCATCTTGACGTGCTTGGCGGTGATGACGATGTCAGTCGGCATGGTTCTCCTCCCATAACTCAATGACCAGGGCGGCCAACAGCGGCACCAGGAGCTCATGATGCCCGGTGAGGGCATAGCCCCGGCCGTGGGGTTGGGTGGGCCGGCGCACCACGTTGGTCTGCGGGCGGTAGTGCTGGATGAAATCCAGGTTGACGGTGGTCAGGGGTGCCACCGGAAACCCCAGGTTGCGGGCCAAGGTCACCGCCTTGAGGAACACTTCGGGCAGGATGACCGCGGAGCCCAGGTTGAAGTACATGCCCTCCGCCAGTCGGCTTACCAACCCGGCGAAGAGGCGAAAGTCTCGGTGGCTCCCCAGCCCGGTGGCCTCCGGGTCGCAGGAGGGGTGCAGGTGAATGATGTCGGTCCCCACCGCCACGTGCACCGTGACCGGCACCTTGAGCCTGGTTGCCTGGGCCACCAGGCTCAGATGCGGGAAGGGAAACCGGCTGGCCAACAGCGCCTGCCCCACCGCGGCTCCCAGTCCCAGCCCCGCCCTGACTCCGGTGGTGATGGCCCGGTTCAGAAACTCTGCGGTTTCCCGGGCCATCCCGAAGGTCCCGCACCCCAAAGACGCGTCCACATCTTCGGAGGTGCGGCCGGCCATGGCGATCTCGGCGTCGTGGATGATGCCGGCGCCGTTCAAGGCTAACCCGTTGAGCAACCCCCGGCGGCAGAGGTCAATCAGGATGGGCCCCAAACCGACTTTCAGAGGGTGGGCGCCCATCCCCATGAGGACCAGCTTTTCCGCCCGCCGGGCCGCCACCCAGGCCTGCGCCACCTCCCACAGCCACTCCCCGGCCAGCAAGCGGGGAAGGCGGCGGCAAAATTCCTGCAGGCTGCCGCCGGGCTCCCACTCCCGGGAAAAAAGCCGGCAATCCACCTTGCTGGGCCGATCCTCCAGGGAATAGGTCCTTACGCCTTTCAGCGACAAAGGCTCAATCTCGAAGGGGGGCGGGGCTTTGGTCATGTTCTCCTGGATTTATGAGAAGAGCAGGAGAAGGGGTTTCCCGGTTCCCCTGGTTCGATCCCGGCAGTTCTTCCAAGGGGTTGTGGTGGCACGGCACGGCTTGGCATGATTTTCTCATTCGGTTCTCAGCGAACGGCGAATTTTTCCGGAAAAAGGAGGAAATCCACCAAGTCGCAAAGCACATGGCCGATGGTGATGTGCACCTCCTGGATGCGGGGGGTATTGCGGGAAGGGACCACGATGGCCAGCTCCGCCGCCCGGGCCACCGGGCCGCCGTCGCCGCCGCTCAGGGCCACAGTGGCCAGCCCCACCTCCCGGGCGGTCTGCAACCCCTCCACCACGTTGGGGGAATGGCCGCTGGTGCTCAGCCCTACCGCCGCGTCCCCGGGGCGCCCCAAGGCCTGCACCTGTTTAGCAAAGACGTCCCGAAAATCATAGTCGTTGGCCACCGCGGTGAGGATGGAGGTATCCGTGGTGAGGGCCACGGCCGCCAGGGGGGGACGCTCCACCTGGAAGCGGTTGACAAACTCCGCCGCCAGGTGCTGGGCGTCGGCGGCGCTGCCGCCGTTGCCGAAGAGCAGGATCTTGCCGCCGCCCCTCAGAACGTGGGCCAGGAGGCGGGCGGCCTGCGTCACCTGTTCTCCCTGCTCCGCCACCAGCCGCTTTTTAAGCTGCACCGCCTCATTCACCGCTTCGGTCAGCCTGCCGAGCAAGGACATGGGGCCTCCTGTTTCACCGGAACCGTCACCATTCATTAAAGGGCGTCCGGGCCTGCGGGCCTTCTTCCGGACGTCTGACCGCTGCCTCAGGCCAGAAGCTTGAGATACCGCACCGGGCTGAACCCCAGGGCGGTGGCCAGCTCCACCAGGGTGTCCGCCAACTGCCGGGCTTCCGGATCCCGGGAACTTCGGGCCGCTAGGGCCGGAAAGTTTTCTTCCATTAGGTGAAAGAAGAAGTTTTGCGGCTCCATCAGGTCGATCTTCATGGGAATGCGGCGTAGCAAAGCCAGAAAGTCCTGGAGACGAACGGCCGCTTGCCGATTGACTCTGGCACCCAGGTCGGCCAGCTGCCGGGACAGAATGCGGGACAGAATCTGGGCTCCCTCCTGGGATTCCAGTTTGAGGTTCAGGCGGGAGGCCTGCTCAATAATTTCCGCGACCTCTTCGGAGGTGGGCAACTGCCATGGTTCTGGTTCCAGCCGGCGCAGCGCCAGGACCAGCCGCCGGTTCAAGGCGATCTCTCCCAGGGCCCGGTAGAGCCTGGGAAGGGGCAGGTGCTCCGCGGCCATGGCCTCCAAAAGAGAGCTGGCCTCGGAAAATAGATGCATCACCTGGACCACCGCCTCTTCCTGGTTGGGGAGCAAAAGATCCCGGAAAATCTTCTCTTTTTCCTCCTGGAAGAGGTCGTGCACGGTGAAATAGTTGTCTCCCAACCGCCGGGCCAACAGCGGGATCAGATCCTCCGGGGCTGACTTCAAAACATGGAAAAGTTCCTGTTTCAAGGCCGCATAGGCGGGAGGGGAGGGCTCCCGCAGCACCTGGGTGCGGTAGAGATAGCTCCCCAGATGCGCAGTGAAAAAGGCCAAATCCTGGGTGGCCTGGGTGATGCCGGAAGTTACGGTGAGACGCCCGGTGGCCAGGGCCAGGGAGGCGTGGCTTTCCACCTCCAAGTCCCGGGGCTCCACCCGGAAATGGTAAATGTGCGTGGGACACTGACGCTCCCGGGCCTTGAGCCAGGAGATGACCCAATGGTTGACGATTTTGGGAAAATCCACCACCGCCGGCTTGATGCGGCGCTCGTAAATGCGGCGGCCATTGCCTTCTTCCGGGCGGTTGCTGACGGCCCGCTCCAACCGCGTGAGAAACGGCTCCTCCAGATCGGTTCTGGCCGTGTATTGACCCAATTGCAGGGCCCGGGCGGCGTATTTCATCACTTGCAGGGTCTCCAACCCCGCCAGATCGGCGAAAAACCACCCACAACTGGTGAACATGAGCAACGCGTGGCGCTGCATCTCCAGGAGCCGGAGGGCCGGCACCCACTGCTCCCGCGCCAGTCCCGGCCGCCCCTCCCGGGCCAGGAAGCGCTCCAGGACCTCAGGGCGCCGGTCCAGGATGACCTCGATATAGCGGTTCCGGGCCGCCCAGGGATCCACAAAGTATTGCTCTCCCTGGGACGCGAAAATGTCCGCCAATTCCTGGTTGAGGTAGTCAAAGGCGTCCCGGAGGGGGGCTCGCCAGCGTTGCTGCCAGTGGGGGTAACCGCCGGTGGAGCAGCCGCAGTCGCCCCTCCAGCGCTCCACCCCATGGGCGCAGCTCCAGGAGCTGCCCTGCCCTTGGGGCCCGAGATACAACTCCACCATCATCTGGGGCGGTGCCGCCTCCAGGAAGGCTCCATAGTTGGTTACGGTGAAGCCCCGTTGGGGCAGGGCCTCGATGAGGGTGTGGGCCAGGGCCAGCTCCCCGAATTTTTTATGGTGGCCGTAGGTTTCGCCGTCGGTGGCCACATGCAGCAGTTGGGGCCGGGTCGAGGCCGGATTGAACCGGGCCGTCAGCCGCTCCGCCAGGCGGTAGCTGTCGGTGAGCAGTTCTCCAAAGCTGATTTCCGAGGCTACCTGGCCATCGTAGAAGAATACGTCAATATAATTGCGCTTGGCCGGGTCGCCCGTCCCTTCAGGCAAAAAACACCGATACACTTGGGTGGTGTCCAAGGTCTCCCCGGAGACCTTCTCCCAGGGACCGCCGGTGAGGGGCCGCACTCGCTTGGCCTGGTAAGGGGAAAGAATGACATATTTCAGATCGTGTTCCACCAGCGTGGCTAAGGTGGGATAGTCCACCGCGGTTTCGGGCAGCCACAAGGCCTCGGCCCGCCGGCCGAAGCGGGTTTCAAAGTCCTTGAGACCCCAGATCACCTCGGTTTCCCGGTCCCGGGGAGTGGCCAGAGGCAGGATGGCGTGATTGTAGGCCTGCGCGATGGCGTTGCCGTGGCCCAGCCGCGCCTGGCTGGCTTGGTCGGCCGCCAGCAGGCGCTGGTAGGTGAGGGGAGCATGGTCGGCCAGCCAGGAAATGAGGGTGGGTCCGAAATTGAAGTTCATGCGGGCGTAGTTGTTCACCACCTCCAAGACCCTTCCCTGACCGTCATAGATGCGGGCGCAGGCATTGGGAGTGTAGCACTCCGCAGCAATGCGCTCATTCCAGTCGTGAAACGGAAGCGCACTGACCTCCGGTTCAATCTCCTCGAGCCAGGGATTTTCCCGGGGGGGTTGGTAGAAATGCCCGTGGATGACCACAAAGCCCTGGGGGCCGCGTTTCCCCACCGGAGAATCCATGTGCTGACCGTCCGCGCGTCAGGATCAGTGCAGCGTGGGAAGGGCTGCTGCCGGGCAGCTCCTGCCTCCTCCCCCCAGACGAACGCAGCATGGCGCATGAACATGAAGGAGAGCCAAGGGGAGATGGCAAGGTTCCCGGAGGGGCGCCGAAACGTCCCTTTTGACCGGACCCACGCAGTTTTGCCATCTTAATCCGGGTTCACCATCCCTGTCAACCGGGTGCGAAGCCCCCTGAGCCCCGGAGGCGGGCAAAGGCGGCGGGATGGAAAAGTGGTTGACACGGCGACAAGATTTTATAATATTAAACGGTTTAATTCGGTATGGGAGGGAAACCTTGTTCGCCATCATCCAGACCGGCGGCAAACAATACCGCGTCGCCCCGGGCAATGTCCTCAGGGTGGAAAAGCTCCCCGGTGAGCGGGGGGATGAAGTCATCCTGGACCAGGTGCTCCTGGTCACCGACGGCCAGGAAGTCAAGGTGGGTCAGCCCTTGGTGGCCGGCGCCCAGGTCAAAGCGGCCATCTTGCGCCAGGGCAAGGGCAAGAAAATCCTCGTCTTTAAAAAGAAACGCCGCAAGAACTACCGCCGGAAACGTGGCCATCGGCAACTTTACACGGCGTTGCAGATCAACGAGATCGTGATTTAGGGACTTGGGGAAGGGAGCCAGGGAGCAAAGGCCCCTTCTCCCATCCACCAAGCCCTCGCCCACAACCCCATAAAGGGGGTTGGGAGGGGAGCTTGAGGGGAGGGTGGGGGACCCACCGGTCCCCCAGTCCTCCCCTCAACCTCAAGGAGCACGCATCATGGCACACAAGAAAGCAGGGGGCAGTTCCCGCAACGGCCGGGACAGCGCCGGCAAGCGCCGGGGGGTGAAGAAGTTCGCCGGGCAGCAGGTGTTGGCCGGCAACATCCTGGTGCGTCAGGTGGGCACCAAAATCCATCCCGGCACCAACGTGGGCATGGGCCGCGATTTTACGCTGTTTGCCAAGGTGGACGGCGTGGTGGCCTATGAGAAGTTCGGCAAAGACAAGAAACGAGTCAGCGTTTATCCCGCTTGAGCGCCTTCCACGATGAGGCCGAGATCACCGTCCGGGGCGGGTCCGGGGGCGCCGGTTGCGTCAGTTTCCGCCGGTTGCCCCACCAGCCCCGGGGCCGCCCCGACGGCGGCAACGGCGGTTTAGGCGGCGACGTTTATCTCGAGGCCTCTCCCCACACCCGCACCCTCGTCCATTTCAAGCGGCGCAAACACTTCCAGGCGGAAAACGGCCGCCCCGGGCAAGGCCAGGACAAGGTGGGCCGTAGCGGCTCGCCCCTGATTATTTTTGTGCCGCCGGGCACCCTGGTCTATGATCAGGAGCGCGGCCGCCTTCTGGGAGAGTTGGTGGAGCCTGGCCAGCGGCTGTTGGTGGCCAAAGGCGGCCGGGGGGGCAAGGGCAACGCCCATTTCACCTCCTCCCGGCTACGCTCGCCCCGCTTTGCCCAACCCGGAGAACCGGGCCAGGAGCGCCGGCTGCGTCTGGAGTTGCAAATCCTGGCGGATGTGGGGCTCATCGGGCTCCCCAATGCCGGCAAGACCAGCCTGCTCCGGGGGCTCACCGCCTCCCGGGCCCGGATGGGGGCCTTTCCCTTCACCACCCTGACCCCGCAGCTGGGGGCCCTGCCGGCCGGGGAGCAGCGGGAGCCCCTGATCCTGGCGGAGGTCCCCGGCCTCATCCCCGGGGCCCATAGGGGCAAGGGGCTGGGGCATCGGTTCCTGCGCCACCTGCAGCGCACCCGGCTGCTCCTGCATGTGGTGGACGCCAGCCAAGTGTCGCCGGAGCGCCCCCTGGAGGCCCTCTTGCCCCTCGAGGCGGAGATGGCGGCCTTCGACCCGGAGCTCCTCAGGCGGCCCCGCTGGGTGGTCCTGAACAAGCTGGACCTGCTGCCCCGGGATTTCCCCTTGGAGCAGACGATGGCTGCCTTCCGGGAGGCAGGCCTGCCGGCTTGGGCGGTCTCGGCCCGCACCGGCGAGGGCCTGGCGGACTTGGGGGAGGCTCTCCTGCAGGCGGCGGCCGGCCCGGCGACGCCGCCCGAAACAGAAACGGGGCCGGTCGACGCGCCGCAACCATAAGGCCGAACCGGATCGTGCCGGAGCCAGGAAAGAACAAATTTTCCGGTCAGCCGCAAACCTCCACCAAAATCCTCCCGCATCTTTCGAAATTCCGCTATAATAAGAAAGAGTTATCCGGGAATAGCAACCCCCTGGTTGTTGGCATGCCATGGAAAATCAGCGACTCGCTTATGTAAGCAAGGCCCGCCGCGTGGTCATCAAGCTGGGCAGCGCGGTGCTCACCGCGGCCCAGGGGCTGAACGGCCCCCTGATCCAACGGCTGGCCGGGGAGATCGCCCGGTTGCGCCGGGACGACCGCCAGGTCATCCTGGTATCCTCCGGCGCGGTCTCCGCGGGCCTTAGAAAGCTGGGCCTGACCGAGCGCCCCCAGGGCATCCCCCAGGTGCAGGCGGTGGCCGCCGCCGGGCAGAGCATCCTGATGTACGCTTATGAGGAGGCCTTCGCCATTCACGGCTTGAAGGTGGCCCAGATCCTGTTGACCCACGACGACCTGGCGGCCCGCACCCGCTTTCTCAACGCCCGCAACACCCTGTTCGCCCTGCTGCAGTGGGGAGTGGTGCCCGTTATCAACGAAAACGACACGGTGGCCACCGACGAACTCAAATTCGGCGACAACGACAACCTGGCGGCCCTGATCTGCAACCTGGCCGCGGCTGATCTTTTGATTTTGCTCACCAACACCGACGGCCTCTACGCCCGGGACCCCCGGGAGGACCCCCAGGCGCCGCTCCTGCACGTGGTGGACACCACCGACCCCCGCCTCCTCAAGGCCGCCAGCGCCCGCACCAGCTCCCTGGGCCGGGGGGGCATGGTGAGCAAGCTCCAGGCCGTGAAGAAGGCCGCCGGGCTGGGCATCCCCAGCCTCATCGCCAACGGCCTCACCCCGGACATCCTGCCGGCCATCTTCGGGGGCGACGAGGTGGGGACGCTCTTTCTCCCCCAGACCCACCGGCTGAAAAGCCGCCAGTACTGGCTGGCCTACAACGTTTCCCCCGAAGGGGCCATCCTGGTGGACGAGGGCGCCCGGGAGGCCCTGGTGCACGCCGGCAAGAGCCTGCTGCCCGCCGGGATTCTGGAAGTCTTCGGCGGCTTTCGCAAGGGCGCGCCGGTGACCCTCATGGACCCCGAGGGCCAGACCTTCGCGGTGGGCCTGAGCAACTACTCCAGCCGGGACATCAACCGCATCAAGGGCAAAAAGACCCAGGAGATCGCCCAGTCCCTGGGGCACAAGGACTACGACGAGGTCATCCACCGGGACAACCTGGTGATTTTCCCGGAGATTGGGTAAATCAAGGGACAAGGATGATGGTCAGCCGGGCTCGGGACTGGCTCAGACAGGCGCAGCGGGACCTGGAGCAGGCCAGGGACTCCCAGGCCGCCGGCCGCCACGAGTGGGCTTGCTTCGCGGCCCAGCAGGCCGCGGAAAAAGCGGTGAAGGCCTTGCACCTGCACCATGCCCAGGAGGCCTGGGGCCACGTGGTGGCCCGCTTGCTCCAGGAATTGCCTGATTCTGTGGCGGTGCCCGTGGAATTGGTGGAAAAGGCCAAGGTACTGGACAACTTTTACATTCCGGCCCGTTATCCCAACGGCCACCCGGAAGGGGCTCCCTTCGAGCATTACGGCCCCCTGCAAAGCGAGGCGGCGGTGTCCTATGCCCGTGAGATCCTTGACTTCGTCCGTCTTCAAATGGCCTGACGCGGGGACGGTGGAGGCCGCGGTGCGCCGTTGGGCCGCCAAAGTGGCCCGGGAGCATCCTGAGGTGGTGAAAATCGGTTACTTCGGCTCCTACGCCCGGGGCGACTGGGGGGTGGGAAGCGATGTGGACCTGATCATTATTGTCAGGGAATCGGATAAACCGTTTGAGCTTCGGGGCAGCGACTGGGATACCATGGAAATCCCGGTGCCCACCGATGTCCTGGTTTACACGGGAGAGGAATGGCAAAAGCTGTTTGGGCAGAATCGGTCCATGGTGAGATTGGGGGAGGAGATTATCTGGCTGGACCTGCTGGATAACAAGCGCCTATCAAAACAGGATAGCTCCCTTACCCGATAGCCATCCTGGTAATCGCTTATTTATGGAGCACTGATGGACATCCAAAAAACCGTGCAGGAATTCGCCATGTATGCCCGGCACGCGGCCCGGCCCCTGGGAAACCTCTCCCGGGAAGTCAAAGACCAGGTGCTGTTGCGCATGGCGGCCCTTTTACAGGAACAGAAGGCCGCCATTCAGGCGGAAAACGCCCGGGACGTGGCCAAAGCCAAGGCCGAGGGCTACCCCGCGGCCTTCATTGACCGCCTCACCCTCTCCGACAAGGTCATGGCCGGCATGGTCCAGGCCCTCACGGAGGTGGCGGCTCTCCCCGACCCGGTGGGTGAGGTGGTGAAGATGTGGCGGCGGCCCAACGGTCTCCTGGTGGGGCGAGTGCGCATCCCCCTGGGGGTCATCGGCTTCATTTACGAGTCCCGGCCCAACGTCACGGTGGACGCCGCGGCCCTGTGTCTGAAGAGCGGCAACGCGGTGATCCTCAAGGGCGGCAAGGAGGCCCTGCATTCCAACCTGGCCCTGGCCCGGCTCATGCAGGAGGCCCTGGCCGAGTTCAAGATCCCCGCAGGGGCGGTGCAGGTCATCCCCTCGGTGGCCCGGGAGGCCACCCTGGAGCTCCTCAAGCAGGACGAGCTGGTGGACCTCATCATCCCCCGGGGCGGCGAGGGCCTCATCCGCTTTGTGGCGGAAAACTCCCGCATCCCGGTGCTCAAGCATTACAAAGGCGTGTGCCACATCTTTGTGGATGAGTGGGCCGACCCGGACCTGGCCGAGACCGTGTGCTTCAACGCCAAGGTGCAGCGGCCCGGGGTGTGCAACGCCATGGAGACTCTCCTGGTGCATGAAAAAATCGCCCCCACCTTTCTCCCCCGCATGCACGCCCGCTTCCGGGCGGCCGGGGTGGAGCTCCGGGGCTGCCCCCTGACCCGCAAGATCGATCCCCAGGTCAAGCCCGCCGCCGAAGAGGACTGGGGCTGCGAATTTCTGGATCTTATCCTGGCCGTCAAAGTGGTGCCCGACCTGGACGCGGCTTTGGATCACATCGCCAAATACAGCAGCAACCACACCGAAGCCATCATTACCAAAGACTATGATCACGCCCAGCGGTTCCTCCGGGAGGTGGATTCCTCGGTGGTGCTGGTGAACGCCTCCACCCGCTTCAACGACGGCGGCGAGTTGGGCCTGGGGGCCGAGATCGGCATCAGCACCAGCAAACTCCACGCCTTCGGCCCCATGAGCCTGGAAGAGCTCACCACCACCAAATTCATCGTGTACGGCAATGGCCAGATCCGGACGTGACGGGTTGAGGGGAGGGCTGGGGGAGTTGGGCTCCCCCCCCAACCCCTCCAGCTCCCCTCCCACCCCCCTTTATGGGGTTGGGGGAGGGGGCCTGGGAAGAGAGCCGGGGGCTTGGACTCCTGGCCTTCTTCCCCGGAAAGCCCAGCCCAAACGTTTGGGGCTGTTTGGAGGGACGTTTAATCCCATTCATTACGGTCACTTGCGCTCTGCGGAGGAAGTGGTGGAAGGGCTGGGTTTGGACGTCCTCTGGTTCATTCCCGCGGCACTGCCGCCCCACAAGACCCCCGCGGATCTCACCCCTTTTGAGGTGCGCTTTGCCATGGCCAAGCTGGCGGTGGGCCGCCACCCCCGGCTCAAGGTGTCGGACATTGAAGGCCGGCGGGCAGGGAAGTCATATTCCATCGAGACGCTGCGGCAGCTTCGGAAGGAATTCGGTCAGGAGACGGAACTATTTTTTGTTCTGGGTCTGGATGCCATCCTGGAGATTCAGACCTGGAAGGATTTTCGCGCCCTGTTCACGCTGTGTCATTTTGTGGTCCTGGACCGGCCCGGCTTTGACCGGGAGCAGGTGGGGGCGGTGCTGCGCCGGGAAGTGGATCCGGGCTTCCGGGAAATGCCGGGGGGCGGCTATGAACATCCCTCCGGGAACCGGGTATTGCATTGGCAAACCACCCTGCTGGACATCTCCGCCACCCGCATCCGCACCCTGGTACGGGAAGGGCGCTCGGCGCGCTTCCTCTTGCCCGAGGGGGTGAGGCGTTTTATAATAAAATACAACCTCTATCGTCGAGGCGAATTTACTTGAGTTGAGCATTTAGGTTGCTTTCCTGTTTGGGAGGAGAACCGACACGCAACCGCATTCCCGCCCCTCCGCCCCTGACCCTGACAGCCTGGTGGAACTGGCGGTCAGGATCCTAGTGGCGCACAAGGCCGTCCTGCCGGTCATTCTGAAAGTCCAGCACCTGTGCGCCTTCGCTGATTATTTTGTCGTCGCCTCCGGGACCTCGAAGCGGCATGTGCAGGCCTTGGCCCAGCATCTGGATGAGGCCCTCTCCGAGGCGGGGGTGGAACCCCTGGGGAGAGAGGGCCTGGATGAGGGGAGTTGGGTGTTGTTGGATTACAACGATCTCATCATCCATCTTTTCCTCCAGCCCCTGCGGGAGTTTTACGACTTGGAAGGCTTATGGGCGGAAGCCCCGAAAGTCCCCGGGGAGCAGTTCCTGGGCTTGGAAGCCCCCCGGGAGACGGTCAGTCCCGGCTGATTAGGACGGCGGTTCATGCGGCTCCTTTTTCCCTATCCGCGGTTTTTGGCCGGTTGGATGGCGGTGGTGCTCCTGTGGCTGCCCGGCCGGCCGGCCTGGGGCTTCATGGAAAGTCTGACGGTGGACAAGGAGCGGCAGATCGGCGAAGAATTCGCCATGCAACTCCAGCAATACTACCTCATCATCAATGATCCCTACCTGAACTCTTACCTGAACCGCTTGGGCCAACGCTTGGTGGACCAGTTGGGGCCGCAGCCCTTCCAGTATCGGTTCCATATTCTTGACGACCCCACCATGAATGCCTTTGCGGTGCCGGGAGGCTATATTTATGTGACCACCGGTTTTATCCGCATGATGGAGCGGGAGGGGGAGTTGGCGGGGGTGCTGGCCCATGAAATTTCCCATATTTACGCCCGACATTTGGCCCGCCAACTGGAAAGGGGCAAAGTGGTGAGCATTGCCTCGGTGCTGGGGGCTCTGGCCGGGATTTTCCTGGGGGTGGGTCCCCTTTCCCAGGCTTTGCTGGTGGGGTCCATGGCCGCCGGGGAGACCTCCATGCTCAAATACAGCCGGGAGCACGAACAGGAGGCCGACGCCCTGGGGATCAAGTGGATGGTCAAGGCGGGTTATGATCCCCGGGACATGATGACGGTGTTTAAAAAGATGGGCCGGCAGCGCTGGTTCGAGGGCGGCACCCTCCCGGTGTACCTAAGCACCCACCCCAACGTGGACAGCCGCATCGTGGATTTGGCCCACCACTTGGGGAACCTGGGAACTCCGGGCAAAGGCGGGCGCAGCGACCCGGATTTTGCCTATTTTGTCCTGCGGTTGGAGGCCACCGTGGGCAACCCTGCCCAGCTTTTAAGACGCACCAGCCAGGACTTGGCCAGGGAGCCCCAGAATGCCGCGGCCCTGTATGGCAAGGCCCTGGCCCTGGCCCGCCTGCAGCGTCAGGATGAGGCCCAGGCCGCCTTTCAGCAGGCCCTGAAGTTGTCCCCTGACCATCCCCTCCTCAAACGGGACCTGGCGGTATTTTATTTTGAGCGCAACCGCTATAGCGAGGCCCAGCCTATTTTCGAAGCGCTTCTGCGGCAAAATCCCCGGGATGAGACGGCCCTCTACTATTTGGGACGCATCGCCCAAGAGCGGCGGCAGTTCGACTTGGCCTTGAGCCTGATGGAAAAAGCCCATCATTTGAACCCCACCTTTGTGGAGGTCTATCAAAACCTGGGGACGTTGTACGGAGAGAGAGGCAACCTCGGGCTGGCCCACTATTACCTGGGCCTGCACAGTCTCAAGGTGAAGGCCTATCCCACGGCCCTGTTTCATTTCCGCAAGGCCGCCAGCCACCTTCCGGCGGCCGACAACCGTCTGGCCGAATCCCGGCGGCAGGTGGCCCGGCTGGAGAAGATGCGGGTGCGGGTGCCCAATTGAGTTCGGGTGGTCGGGATCGCAAAGCCGCCGGCGTCCCTGGCTGCCCTCTTCCTTCGCGCTAAATTTCCTCAAGATTGGGGGCTGGGTCGGGAGGGGGCCAGGTCTTTACTGGTCATTCTTCCCCGCTCTCCCCGCAATTTCGGCTCCCGGAGGCGGTATGCCCATCTATGAGTATCGGTGCCAAAAGTGCGGGCGGGTTTCCGAATACCTGCTCCTGCGCATGGCGGAGGACTTTGCCCCGCTTTGCAGACGCTGTGGCAGTGGAGCCATGGAGCGGGTGCTTTCCCGGGTGCGGGTGCGCCTGTCCGAAGAGACCCGGTTGGAGCGTCTGGCGGATCCGGGTCGCTGGGGCGATCTGAAAGAGGACGATCCCCGCAGCGCGGCCACGATGCTGAAGAAACTGGCGCAGGAGTTCGGGGAGGACCTGGCCGGCGACGTGGATGTGGACGAGATGATGGAAGAGGCCCTGGCGGATGAGGCGGCGGCTACCGGCCTCCCGGACGAGAATCTGGAGTGATGGAGCCCTGCCCCGTTTAAGGGGCCAAGCCGGTGATTACTCGACGGGTTTCTTTGCCTTGGGCTTGGCGCCGGACGGCGCGCTGCCAGCGGTGCTCTTTTGCGGGGCGGCTGCGTTGGGCTGGCGGTACACCGCGTAATAAACGCCGTTTTGATCCTTTCCTTCTTTCAGGCTGGCCTTTTCTCCGCGCCGATGCAATTCCGCCAGCTTGGCCTGGGCGGCCTTTTTGTCCCGGAACTGCCCCACCTTTACTGCAGCCGCCGGGGCGGCGGCTTTGGCGGGAGCGGCTTTTTCCTCTGTCTTGGGCTTGTGTTTGCCGGATTTGTGGGCGATTTTGGGGGAACCGGTATCCAAACTGTTTTGGAACTTCAGCTTGCGGGCCATTTCCTCCCGCAGCTTTCGGAGCTCTTCCTCCTTGTGCTTGTGAAAGACAGGGGCGGCTTTGGCGGCTTTCTTGGCCGGCGGCGCCCCGGTGGAGGCCGCCGCTCCAGGAGCCGGCGGGGGGGAAGGCGCTGCTGCCGCCGGGGCGGCAGGGGGGCCGACGGGAGCCACCGCCCCCTGGATAGGGGCCGCAGGAGAGGTGGGGGGCGAGACCATGAGCTGCGCGACGCTTGGAGGTTCTTGGGCCATCAGTCCCCATCTAGACGCGGCCCGGTAGATGTCTCCCCGGCCCGCCAAGGCCCCCAAGGCAAAGCTTATCATCATGAGACCGGCGACAGCCAGGGCGGCGAAGAACGTTTCTTTGACGCTCAGGTTCAACTGCCAAGCCGCTTTTTTCCCTTTCCTCCC
>FWWM01001981.1_pt1 | contig 58354 bp, 57 predicted proteins | sample 2228351 | NCBI WGS metagenome assembly FWWM01 (sample SAMEA103939774, study PRJEB20133) | metagenome
GCACCACCTCTAGCTGGAGCTTCTCGCCAGAAACCGCTAGGGCCCTTTCTATCGGGGCTAGAACGGCGTTGTCCTCTCCATGGGGAACCTGGGAGCTGTGCTCCCCAACTACATATAACCTGATCTTTGTGAGGCCCTCCCCAACAATCCTGATCTCTACCTCGTCGTAGAAGGCATCCAGAGCTACTGCAAGAACATCGAACCCGGGCCCCAGGTTCGCTGAGGACATATAGGCTCTCACCAGGGTTTTCTTCACAGCACCACCTGCTAGAGATATTCTTGGGCTCGTTAAAGCTGTTTGGATAAAAGTTATTAGGGGCCTATCTTTAACACCGTATTGATCAAAAATGTCGATGTGTTCAGGGATTAGGTATATATGGGTAGACGGGGATCTTGTTGAGTGTGGAAAAGCAAATACACATATAATGACCCACGCCCTCCACTACGGGACAGCGGTTTTCGAGGGGATAAGGGGTTACTGGGATAATAATCTCTACATATTCAGGCTGAGGGATCACATGGTTAGGATGATCAACTCTGCCAGGATCGTGGGGCTCAGGCTTCAATACGGGCTAGAGGATCTAGTTAACGCTGTTCTGAGAACAGTGAAGGTTAACGAGTTCCAGGAGAACATATATATTAGACCAATAGCCTTTGCCGGTGAGGGGAGCGTCTCTCTAGATATATCCAAAGTACCCACCAGAGTGGCTATAGCCGCCTTCCCCTTCGGCCACTACCTAAAGCCAAAAGGGGTTAGGGTGAAGGTTGTGAGCTGGAGAAGAGTCCCTGGCTACTCAATGCCCTTGATGGCAAAGGCCTCTGGGATCTATCTAAACTCAGTAATAGCCCTATCCGAGGCCATATCCTCGGGCTATGACGAGGCGATCCTCCTCGACTGGAGGGGCTATGTGGCCGAGGGCTCTGGAGAGAATCTATTTATAATTAGGAGGGGCGTTATCTACACACCGCCTATCTATGCATCGATACTAGAGGGGATCACGAGGGACACCGTGATCAAGATCGCCGGCGACCTTGGATACAGGGTTGAGGAGAGAGACATAGCCAGGGAGGAGCTCTACGTTGCCGAAGAGATCTTCATGACAGGCACTGCAGCAGAGATCACCCCGGTGGTTGAGGTCGATGGAAAAACAATAGGATCGGGATCGCCCGGGCCCATAGCCCAGAAGATCTCTGATTACTATAGAGAGATAGTGCTCAATAGAGTCCCAAAGTATAGAGAGTGGATCGCACAAGTGTACTAGCATAGGCCATAAGCTAGGGATCCTAAGCCTCCGTGGTTTCAGCATCTCCCCTTACATAGCTGCACAGCTATAGATCTGCTATAGATCTGTGGGGCTAAATAGCAGCAACCTTTATTATGGTGGTTTGTTATTGTGTGGTTTGAAGCTATGCACGGGCGGTGGTAGCACCGTTCCGCTGGGCTCGAGATCCGCCTAGATCCACAGAGATCAAGAGATCCCTGTGGGCAGAAACAACATAAAGCAGGCAAAACACCCTTAAGGGATAAGCGGGGCCTCCAGCACAGCTTCGGCGCTTCTCGGGGTCTGGGAACATATCTAGGGCTAAGAGCTTCATGCACAATAAGATCTTTATGATAAGGAGGCATCATAATGGTGATCAAGGAGTAGGGTTTAACAAGCCTAGATAGATGTAGCCCACACTTATCTAAGGGCTAAAGAGCGCTTAACTTAAGAAGCATAGGCAGTGGTTATAGTATTTAAGCCTGGGGGCTGTGTGGTTTTGTAGCAAGCCTGGTGCCAGCGGTTTGCTCGATCCCCTGGCCTCATATGTTGTGGGAGTGGGTGTGGGCATTCTCTTCGGCGCCCATGATGTTGCTATAAGGGGTTCTAGATCTGGTATGGATGCTAGGCACATGACCCTCTCCACGCTTCTCTCAGGCTACCCTGTTGTTATTCTATTCTCGGTGATATTCTGGGGCTTCAGATCGATTAGCATTGAATCTATAGCTCTCTATGTGATAGCTGGGCTGATGAACTTCAGCGTTGGTAGATCCTCGCTCTATGTTGCGATCAGGAGCCTAGGTGCTAGCGGTGCAAGCATAATGCTTACTCTGAGCATCGTTATAGGCATGATCCTCGGGATATCTGCTGGCGAGAGGATAACACCAACCCAGATCATGGGGGCTGGTTTGATACTAGCGGCCTCTATAATGATCGCGTGGGGCGAGAGGATCAGAAGAGATCCCAGAGGAATAGCCGCCGGGCTTGTAGCGTCCCTAGGCCTCGCTCTAGCAATATTTCTAAGCAGGCTTGGAAATATAAGTGGTGGAGACCCGTTCGCAGGGGCTTTTATAGCTTACACGACAGCCATAGCCTTCGAGACTCTGGCCTCTAGAGGGGCGAGGATCCCTGGCCTATTGAGCAGAAGCAGCGTTCCTATCCACATAGCAGGTGTTCTGGCCTCCCTAGGGCAGGTTGCTAGGTACGTGGCGCTAACCCAGCTCGGTGCAAGCATAGTGACGCCTCTACAGAATATAAGGCCTGTGGTGGCTACAACTCTAACAAGGGTTTTCTCAGGCAGAACAGCCGAGGATCCTGGGTTGAAGGGCTATGTGGCAGCGCTCCTAGCCTTCATAGGGGTTGTTGTGATGGCTATGTAGTCGTTATTTGGTCAGAGGTGTCTATCTTTCAAAGCAAAGACCGTGAAGCACTTTGCTATGTAGCAATTTTATTCCTATCTACGGAGCATATTAATGAGAACTATTCCTCTCCCCGCCCTATGAGCGGGACTTCGCTCGACACCCATATATGAGCTAAGATCTCGATGTAAGTGTAAGTATGTGCGTTTCGACAATTGACGCTTATAAGCTATGAAAAAACATATGGGAAAACCTATGGTGCATTCTTTAAAACCTGAACTCTATAGAGCTGAGCTGAGGATCTATGGAGACTTTAGGGGTAATGCATACGCCGAAGTAAAAGGAAAACCGCCACTCGGATTTTGCAAAATGGCTATAGAGCCTGCAAAGCATGAGGTTAGCTATGATATATTAGTTATGAGTTGCACCTCTATATGTTCCTATTTCTTTTCGATGTATGGTCGTGGCGAGTATGGTGCTTCGACCTTATTGGAGATTCTAGGGCCAGGAAAGCTGTTTGGGGGAGTTACCTATAGAATATTTAATGGGAATATGAAGCCTATCGGGGAGATCAGCCAAAAGGTAGAAGGGGGGATCAGGGTTCTTGAGAATGGGAGAAAAGCTCTCACTATAGTAGAAACTAGTATTGAAGGGTCGTGCTGGGGTGATGAGTGTAAACCAGGTAAGGTCAGAACTTCTCCAGGATATTTAGTGTATCTGAGGCGAGTTGACGATGAAACCATAGAAGGTAATTATAACCACCTTATCTACATAGATCAAGGTAAAATATACGTAGCTGTGAAGAGTATATATCATAAGAAGGACATGAGAGCAAAGATGCCTTTTGATGAGATTATAATATATAGGATGGGGATGCGTAGCAGCGGTTCAAGAGAAGACGTTCCATGGACTCACGTTTCTTTAGCTCTTCCAGCAGAACCTGCTAGAATCGCTATGACATAACTATAGTTATTTTTTAACTATCGATTCTGTTAGAGGGTTAAAAGATGCAGTCTAATGTTAGAAGCCCTTTACCCCTTATACTTGTTATTCTGAGTGCTATCTTTCTTGCTTTTATGGGCATATATGACCTTCCTCTTATATATTATATTTATAACTATTATCACGAGTCCCTAACAGTCCTTGCGATAGTCCAAGTCATCATTAGCATAGGGAGCGTTATAACGCTTCTCACGGTTACAGCAATATTAGACTTTATCGGGCCCTTTAGGTCTTACTTTTCATACATGGTTCTTGGCTCTTTTTCTTTTCTCTTTCTAAGCCTCCTCCTCCCAGCCCTAGGGATCTATAATCCTACAGTGATCCTGTTCCTTATACTCTCAGGAATTGTATACTCAGCATTTTCTACCTTGTTGAACACTATCCTACCTGCTATATACTCTAAAGAACAGCTTGTTAGGGCTAACTCTATATTCTGGGCTGTTAGACATGCTCTGGGCGCGTTACTTCTTGTTACGGGATATATGATCGATGTGATAGGCTCTATTAATACTCTTATTTTATTAGGAGCTATGATATCGATTACAGCTGCCTCTGCTGCAGCGATCGATATCGGGGTTATGAGAATTATAAATCCTTCTCCGCTATCAGTCGATAGCATGGGTGAAGAGAGAAGTTTAAATCTGAGATACCTCGTCGAGGGAGCTTATTATTTATACAAAAATAGAGCTGTTTTGAGGCTCATTATATATGCGACGATCGTATCTATACCTATTTCTGTTATCTCTAGCATATATCCTGTTGCTATAGCTAGGGCTCTTTTTGGTGGGGGCGCTTTCTTCCTAGGCCTGATCTCAGCTCTGGGGGCGGTTATGGCTAGTGCCGGGTCGCTGGCTGTGGCTAGGATCTATGGCAGGTTTGTTAAGGGGAAAGAGATCCTGTTTATGATAATTTCAATAATATCTATGGGCCTTCTCTCGCTAACCCTCTCAACATTAATAATCATGAAGAGCCAGATCATAGCACTACTGATCCTACTTTTAATGAGCTTCGTATCACTTATGTATGAGGTTATCCTAAGCTATGTGAGTCAGACCGTAATCCCAGGCAATGTTAGAGCAAGGATCTTTGGAATTAGATGGACGATCGAATACATATCATTCGTAGCGGGATCTATAGTGAGTGCGAGGCTAGCAGACATAATAGGTGTCGATCTAGCAATAGCGATCCTCTCCACGTTGTTCTTTATAACGGGCTTTGTCAGTTCGCTCGACAGAGGATTTAGGAAGCTATTATGAGGAGGAAAAGCGTTCTTCCTTTCTACTCGATAAACAAAGATCTATTTATATTCCCTATGATCAGAAGCTATTTGAAGCACTTATTGCATTGATAGTGAAAACGCTACGCTCTATGCTCTGAAACGCGGCTTTAACCAGAAAAGGTGAAGCAAGGCCTATCTCTTAGCCATGGCTGAGAACTCTATCAGCGTTAGTGCGAAGTGTTTCATCCCGTTTATGAAGTCCTTAACCCTTATATTCTCGTTTGGCGCGTGGGCCTTTGATCCATAGTATCCCACCCCTGCACCGCTCATAGGGGTTCCGGCTATGTTTGTGAAGTAGTATATAGGTCCCGAGCCCCCTGATAGAGGTGCTATTGATGGCTCTCTCCCATAGGCTTTTACCGCGGCGTTTATTGTTGCCCTTACTATTGCTTCTCCCGGCTTTGTGTACCCTGATCTATACATGCTGTGAACCACTATCTCCGCTTTCGCAAACCCATTCTCCTCCAGGTATTTCTTCAGGTTCCTCAGGATCTTCTCTGGATCTTGTCCCGGGACTGGCCTTATATCGATCTTCGCCCCTGCTAGTGATGGGACAATTGTTTTAGATCCCTTTCCAGTGTATCCCGAGTACAGGCCTGAGACGTTGAGCGAGGGCTCTAGGTAGAGCTTTTTGAGGGCCTCGTAGCCGCTTAGACCACCTACGAAGCTCTCGATCCCGAGCTCTCTCTTCATCTCCTCAAGCTCTGTAGGATCTATCTTCCCGATCAGCTCCTCCCCCGCTCTTAGGAACTCCGGATCTATATCCTCGTAGAAACCCGGAACATAGATCTTTCCGCTCTCGTCTTTGAGGAGAGATAGAAGCCTGGCCATCCTCCACACAGGGTTTGGAACCAGTGGGGCGTTGCCGCTGTGAACATCCCTCAAGGCCTCCCTCAAAATGATCTCTATGTAGAGCATGCCTTTAAAGCCGAGGCTTATCCCGAGCCTCTCATCCCTTCTAACATACCCTGTCTCCCATATCCCCCCATCCGACTTGATCCAGTCCTTGTTCTCGTACACAACCCTCCCGAGGGTTGGGGATCCGATCTCCTCCTCACCCTCTATGAAGAACTTGATCTTGAGGTCGAGCTTGTCGAGACTATCTATAATAGCGTCGAGAGCCCCTATCCTTGCAGCAATATTACCCTTATTATCAGCAACACCTCTAGCAAAGAGATAATCGCCTCTTCTAGAGAGCTTGAACGGATCGCTCTCCCAAAGATCAAGAGGATCTGGCGGCTGAACATCATAGTGGTTATATATAAGAACACTCCTAGAGCCAGAGCCAATCTCAGCCAGAACAACAGGATATCCACCCCCACTCCTTACCTGAACCCTGAAGCCCCTCTCCCTAAGAATAGAAGCCAGGAACTCGGCGCAGCGCTGCATATCGCTACCTCCCCAAGCAGCAACGGTTCTAAACTCAGCTAGACTCCCAAGGAGATCGATATATTTATTATAGTTATTCTCGATATCCTGAACAGCCTTCCTAGAGATCTCCTCAAACCCAGAGCCCAACAAAGATCACCAACCGTGATAAACAACGAAGGTATAAAAATACAGAGGCCAGCTACACGCTCTCAGAGCCGAGGATATCACCTTAAGGTAATTAGATCATATCCCCAAAATAACGTATACTAACATTAATTCCCCATAACCGAAAAGCCTAGCCCCAGGGCTAGAGAGCAATAGCTCCATAACTTTGATAAGATATCGCTACCCAGAGTTCTTTCTCACATTCCTGCTAGGCAAAGTACGCATTAATTAATTTTCTGGTAACACATGGCTATTATGAGATCTAAACACAAGATCGATTCCGCATCTTTCACACACCCTATAGACATTACAGCCAATATTTTAAGAAGATCAGAGAAACTATATAAAGTTTTTAAGAACCCAGAAAAACGGGAAGATCCCGGCAGAAAGATCAGATTCTCAAAACAAACCTTCACAGAAGCAGAGATCTTGTAGCGATATGTTTAGCATTAGATCAGAACCTTATGTGGATAATGATCTTGAGATCTTGTTTTGAGATGTGGGGAGCTGCTCTTCGAGAGGCTTCCCCACGGGGATAGGGGTAACGAGCCTGAATGTGTCTCGAGGCTCTTTTACCCCAATCTCTCTATCCTTCTATCCTAGGGACGGGGGATCATGCTGGGTGCTGTTTATATGAGGCAATGTACTGGGTAGATCTCAGGGGAGAGCGATATAGATATTTTGGTTGTTGGTGAGGGGGATAAGGATCTAGATGTTTGTCATGACTACTAAAGGGGGTTAGCTAGTAGCTCCCCTTAGCTGGTGGTTGCTATGTATTTTGACATAGAGCCTAAGAGGAGGCTTGAGGATTTTTACAATATGGAGGATGAGCTAAGAGCTTTTATCGATTCTATTGCTAGGTATAGTAGGTATAGACTGATAGTTGTTAAGGGCCTTAGGAGGTATGGAAAAACATCGTTGGTGTTTACAGAGCTGAGCCTTATAAAGATTAGGAACCATATTTTCATCGACTGCAGGCTTTTACCGCCGAACCTATGCCGCCATATCTCTCAAACCGCTACCCAGGGGCAAGGCCCTGGAATTCCTAAGGCTGGGCTTCGAGCAGGCCGGGGTAGATGTGGATCCAGGGCTTCTTGAGAGAGCGGTCGATACCCTCAACGGGATCGTTGGCTGGCTAACATACTTTGGCCACGAGTATATAGGGGGAGGAGCATCTCTTGAACAGATCCTGGAGAAGGCCTTGAGGCTAGCTTTAAAAGAGCTCGAAGGCTTTTTAAACATGGTAGGCATAGCTAGGGAGAGATACCTAGAAGCGCTAAGAATAATAGCTAGCCTAGGCAAGGCAACGTGGAGCGATGTGAAAACAAGGCTAGAGGCAAGGCTCGGCAGAGTTCCTGAAACAGCGCTGGCCAACATATTGAAAAAGCTCATAGACCATGGCTATATCATTAAGGAGAATAGAGAATACAGGATCTCAGACCCGGTGCTGCGCCACTTAAAGCAACCAGATCGATCCTAGTTTGATCACTAAAAGGGAATAATAGACTGGAAGGCTAGTAAAATGCTCTCTACAAGCCAGGCCCAACAACACCTTATCTACCCCACCGAAGATCAGGATCACGTAATGTAGAGCCCACCAGCTCATCCCAGCGCAGATCAAAGTGGGATCTAAAAGCATAATGCTAGATCTAAGATACCAGTAATCTCATACACTTATTTAACAAAAAGCCAGGAAATTAGGCTCGCTCTGCCACGCAGCCCGGATCAATATCCCGCTAAGTCTCTCGGCCAGATAGCTAGTAGCATAAACTAGACACTTAAAGCCCGCGAAAGGCCTCGATGTTAATACTTATAAATCCTCAAAAAAAGATATAGGGCACTATATGGTGGTGCCTAAGCTCTATGGGCTTAGGCTAAAGACCCTGATATCGCTAAGCGCACCAGCACTAGTCTTGATACTTTTGATAATAATGATCCTCCAGATTGTCTCTGTATATGCGCAGAACCCATGGCAAGAACGGCACAGACCTCTGGTGGGAGGTATACAGATACAGATCAGCGGCATCTGCAGCATTGGCTTCCCAGCATATTATATGACATCAACAAGCACTATTTACGGCTTTATCTCGGCAGGCCACTGTGGATATCTGCAAGCAAGTGCCTACCAGCCTATCTATGATAACAATAACTATGTAGGCTATGTGGAGAAAATTAACCATAAATGGTACAATAGCACTGATCGTAAGTGGTGGATGCATGTGGACATGCTATTCGTAAAAACCGAAGAGAAGAGCGGGGGTGAGAAGCCGACAACAATAGCTCCCAGAATACTGTTCCTCTACGATAGCGTGAGGGGCAACATATATGCAGAGATAGTGGGTACCCAGATCCCCGAGCCCGGCATGGCTATATGGAAGGTTGGCAGAACTACAGGCCCGACGTCGGGAGAGATAAAAAGCGTCTCCGGGTTATTCCGCACTGATGGAGTGATTGTGTACCCAACAATAGTTGCTACCGCGCGGGCTGAGCAGGGGGATAGTGGGGGGCCTGCCTTTAGAGTCAGCACGGTATTTGATCCCAACTTGGGTGTTATCTATTATGCATATATAGCTGGGACTGTGATAGGGATCGATCTTGATGATCCTAACCTCTTTCACTATAGCTCTATAGTCAAGATGTATGATGATCCTTTATTACGCAACATAATCCCCCATACTTCGAGGCGATGATTATGGAGAGATCCTTTGTATACGCATTTGTTCTCCCAGCCTTCATAGCATTATTGCTGGCAGCACCTTTGTCAACAATGGTCGTGGGGGCCGAGGAGGTAAGGCTTAGCTATGTGCCTCTCCCCAAGCCCGATATGGTTATAACAGAGGTTCCAGGAATCAACTATGTCTATTTCGGCAGGACTTTAAGTAATCATTATCTGCGCTTGCTAAAATGGCTCCCAGAGGGGTTTGAAGTCTCTCCCAGCACGATAGCTTCTATCAGTTCTTTCAACGACGACATAGTATTGCTTTCCGGGACTTTTAGAGAGTTCTTCCTCTCAAGAACACAGGAGCTCAGGGCCAAGGGTCTAGAGGTGTGCAGCATATTTATAAGCTATAGGGTTGAGAGCCTAGTATCGGGCATCGGCCGCCCTGTTCTCAACGTGGGTCTCTACAAGCCTTCTGAGGACAAGATAAAAGCCCTGATCAGAGAGATAGAAGCCGCCAGACCAATCAAGGCTGGACATCACAAGCCCGAATTCAGAAATACACCTCCGGATAACTTTCGCAGACTGGTGGGCTTTCAATTCGAGATGAAGGGCCTATACAACGTCTCGATCGAGTATATCAACGGCTCTCCCACAATGAATCTAGTGCCCATTAGCGGCGAGCTGAGGTACCTCAAGGTCGAGCTCAGGTTCTATGAATGCGTCGGCCCATCAACGATTCTGGAGATCTCAGCGGCCTATAGCCCAGGTGTTGGCAGGATTACAGATCATGTGAAGAAGGATCTTGGCCTTGGCTCTGTATATATGACCGAGCTCCTTGACTTTCCTTTCGGCTCTCACTATATAGCGATCTCCGTGGGCCCGAACGAGCCTAGCAGCGTGGTTACGAGAGAGTTTGCAGTGAAGATCTTCAAGATAATAAGGGCTTTTATGGATAGCAGTGTCGCTGTTGTTGTGTCATTCAGCAAGGCAAGCGTTAATCAGAGCTGGGGTTTCTATGAAGACGAGGAGATCTTGGGGAACATGAGCTCGAGACCTGGTAGCGATGATCTAGGCTCTGCCCAGGGGTTTTTAAAGCTTGAACAAGCGATCCTGGGGGCTGGCTTGGTGTCAGGGCTAGCTATAGCTGTTCTGGCTATGGCTAAGAGGAGGAAGCCCTTTATCGTGGCCGCGGTTTCGGCCATAGCGATCATTGCGATCTTCTCGATCTACATGTTGAGTAGCTATCTAAACAGGCCAGAAGAGCCCGGGATCGAGATAGTTATAGATAATATTGACGAGATAAGGGCCCTCGGGCCAAAAGAGATCTTGGCTGTTGCGAGCGCCTCAGCAGATCCGGGGAGCAGGTGGCCGGGTCTCACTATCTACCTAGATGATCTTAGGGGCGACAGGATCTTCATAAGCTATAGGGAGAACCCAGCGTTCAGAAGAATAGTCGATGGCTGGCTCAAGTGGTTCGAGAGAAGCTCGGGACAGGATTCTGGCACGGGGATCTCGTACGAACCCTTGATCTTGTTCTCCATCGATATCGAGTCAGAGGATGGAAAGATGTATTTCTCGAAGGTGAGCGTGATTCAATACGAACCAGCAGAAGTTGCTAAGAGCCTGGTAACCAAAAGGGTAAAAATCGAGCTGCTGAATACGAGCAGCCCTAGATCTTCTTAGCCTCTTCAATCACTCCCCGGCGATATTTTCAGCCCTATAGAGTCTGCGGTGCTCGGCGGCTTTCCCCTGCCAGGGCTTTTAGTGTGGGGCGGCGCTGGGATCCGGTATGAGTACTCATCCCCTATAGATAGTGCTCCCTAGAGTTTGGAGGGTTCACAGGCCTCGGCTATGCTGATCGCTATGTTTCTCGATAAGAAGAGGTTGCCTAGGATATTAAAGATAGAGCACCCAGATCCTCTGAGGCCGTGGCAACCTACCCCCAGGCCTAGTCGAGACCCCTTCCCTTCTCTAGGGATAGAGCTTACCATAAACTTTGTGATTGTTTTCACTATCTCCACCATAACTTCTTTATAGAGCCATGCATGGAGATCTATCTCAGCCGTGTCTTCAAAAGCTACTGGGTTTCCCCAGCAAGCTCTCAGATGAGATCTCTATCAACATCTACACCCAGCTGATCCGCTAGCCTCTCAAATAGAGTTGTCTTCCCACAGCCCCCTAGGCCCATGAGGATAAACACATCTCTACGGGATCTTATCCCAGCTGGATATATCTCCTGTTATTCTCCTTTATCTATAACTAATTCTACTAGCATGGCCAGCCTTTCATAAGGGATCAATAGTTCCACTCTCACTCCATGAAAGGCAGTTTATTCTCTAGATGCTTCTATAGGCTTTCCTACACTCCGCCTCCGGATAGTGCTCGAGGCTCCATACCTGACTTATAGCACGCTTCTAAAACACATATAGAAGGAGATTAGGGGCTGGGGATCTGGTGTAACCGCCTTTTGGCTTAGCAGTTACGATCCCTTTTATATCCCTGGCGATGCTTAAGAATGGTTAGAGGTATTGCAGCAGGGAACTTTGAAGGGTTATTTGAATTAAGGGCCCCGGTGATAATGATCATGGGTGCTGGGACTATAGGTTCAAGGGCTTTTAGTGCGGACATCGATCGAGTGGGTGGGGGTTCTGGTGATTATGATTTTTTGGAAAGCGATCTCGTTTTGGTTGATAGGGATGATGTTGAGAGATATAGACTTGAGGAGATCAGGAATAAGGTGATCTTGGGGGATGCTCTCAAGGTTCTCAGAAAGCTTGACGATGAGGTCGTGGATATGGTGTTTATAGACCCTCCCTACTTCTTACAACTGCCGAGGAAGCGGCTGAGGAGGTGGAGGGTGGGGACCGTAGTTGAGGGTGTGTATGACGAGTGGGATCAGTTCTCCTCTTTTCAGGAGTATGATGATTTCATCACAAGGCTTCTCACAGAGGTTAGGAGGGTTATGAAGCCCAGCGCAACTATATGGGTGATCGGGACTTATCATAATATCTACAGGGTTGGGAAGATAATGCAGGATCTAGGCTTCTGGATCCTAAACGACGTGATCTGGGTTAAAACAAACCCCATGCCCAACTGGCTGGGCGTGAGGTTCACAAACGCTACGGAGCACCTAATATGGGCTGTGAAGGGTAAGAGTGTAAAGAGATACACGTTCAACAGGGAGTATGCAAAGATCTTCGGGATATGGGGCAAGACTGGGGAGAACGTGTGGGTATTACCAATATGCCAGGGAAGGGAGAGGCTAAAGGACGGGGGCGGGAAAAGGCTTCACTCAACACAGAAGCCCGTGGAGCTCCTCAAAAGAGCCATACTAACATCAACAAAAGAGGGAGACCTAGTGCTAGACCCAGTAGCCGGGACAGGGACTACCGGGTATGTCGCAAGAGCTCTGAGGAGAGACTTCATAATGATCGAGATCAACCCGAGATATGTGAAAGGCATAGTAGAAAGATTTCGACATCCACCAATGTTAAAAGATCCACAGCATGTCTAAAGCCCACATGCGGCTCGAAATGTATCGCGGCGTCTTCCAAATCATGTCATTCGCGGTGATAAGCCCTCTACTATGAGAAGCGGGCTCTCAGCTATAAAGCCCTCCTGAAACCCCTGAGAAGTAGAGATAACAACTTGGTGGTTGAAAAGCAAACCTAGGTTTGATCACCAGCTAAGTTCCACATTAATGATCTCTATGAAGTCTGGGTTTGAAGTTCCGGAAGCTACTCTTAAAAAGAAGATCATGCCCCACATCACCCATGCCCCTTGCCAACGACAACTAGAGATCTAACGGCTTAAGCCGAGAAGAGTGTGTAGCAAGTCAGAAGCAGGGATCCAGGGCTCTTTCACACCGAAGATCCGCTGTATAGCCAGAGGGCTATGAAGCGATTACTGTTGTTATAATGTTTGATGTTTCGGTGTTATCTAAGGTGGATTGCGATAATGCCGAAATATATACACGCCATATACTATGTGATGATGACTCATGATATGTTTTGAGGTGTGGGGCTTAAAGCTCCGAGCCCTGCACCGATGATCACGGGATCGAGGCATCCCTAGAGGGGAGCCCCGTCCCGCTATGTTTGACAGACGGAAGATCTTCTATAGAATTGAAATATAGAATTGAAAAGCAGAGAAAGAGAAGTTTAGCTTGGGTTAAAAGAACACAATGAGGCTGAAATCTTCTCAGCGTGAGAAGCACTTCAGATCTAGGGAGAAGGTTCTTGGCCAGTTCTTCACGCCGCAGGGGGTTGCTGACTTCATAGTGTCTCTAGCATCTCTGCATCTAGAGGTGAGGGGATCTGGCTGTGATCCTGCTTGTGGTGGGGGTGTTTTCCTCGCATCTATGATTAGGAATGGTTTCAAGGAGATCTTCTGTGTTGATGTGGATGAGAGGGCTTTGGAGAGGGCTTCTAAGCTGATCCCGGGGGATCTTAGGGGTCGTGTTAAGCTTCTTAATAGCAATGCCCTTATAAGGACAAGGACTCTCTTTGAAAAGCCCCTGCTCCCGGAGAACTACTTCGATCTTGTGGTTGGTAATCCTCCATTCAGCTCTAAATACGGGAGAATCAGGGATCCAGCGATACTCTCCTCATACAAGATGGGATCTGGTCGGGGGTCACAGGCTATAGAGATCCTCTTTCTAGAGAGATTCATACAGCTGGCAAGGCCGGGGGGATTAGTAGGTATAATACTCCCCGACGGGGTTCTCATAAACATAAACCATAGAAAAGTAAGGGAATATATATTGGAGAACACGAGGATCCTAGCCATAATCTCTCTCCCAAGAGGGGTTTTTGAAGGGACTCTATCGACATCTTCAAAGACCTCGATACTGGTTGCTGTTAAGGGTGAGAAGCACAGAGGTAAGGTCTTTGTGGCAGAGGCTGAAAGCCTTGAAGAGCTCCCCAGGATCCTTGAGATGTATAAGAATAGATCCTCTGATGGTGTGAGGTCTGTGTGGGCCGAGGTTTCTGCAGAGAGTCTCCATCCCAAGAGCTATTTGGAGCGGCTGGAATTGAGATTTAGATATCCTGCATATCCCCTCGGGGATCTTGTTGAGGAGATGATCACAGGGGCTACTGAGTATGGTGATAAGAGGAGGTTTAGAGATAATGGGTTGAGGTTCATCTCGGCCAGGGTTGTCACCCCCCTGGGGCTTGACTTCAAGAGGGATCCTAGGTTTGTTGAGCCTGGGAGCTCTATGGATAAGCCTAGGGCCCGTGTGAGGGTTGGTGATGTTCTTTTTGTGAGGGTTGGTGTTGGCTGCTCTGGGAGGGCTGCTGTTGTTGATGAGAAAGATCTTGGTGTTGCTGATGACTGGATATATATTATAAGGGTTAAGAGGGATAAGATATCGCCGTTCTACCTAGCAGTGTTCCTCCAATCAAGGCTCGGTAGGGTTCAGATTGAGAGACTTAAAAGAGGCGTCGGGACAGTAACGATCCCAAAAACCCTCCTAGCAAAGATACTGATCCCGATCCCCCCAAAGGATCTCCAGGCATGGGTCGATGAGAACTATAGAGAGATGGTCAGGCTTATGAGGGAGGGGAAATATTTCGAGGCTCGAGAAAAGTTCCAGAAAATGATCTGCAGGATCGAGGGCGAGGTCTTCTAAAGCCTGTGTTTATGAGAGAATTTGCCCGCCAACAATCCCCCGATCCATAGATATGAAAGCCATATTCTCCAGAGCCAAAGCGGTTCAAATACCACATACAAACACAACTGAAAGCCCTGCCCCCCAGGGCGGGGAGGGATCATCGATAGCCCGGGCTTTTTCCTATCCAGAGCCTCTCACTCCATTTCAAATTGCCCGGGCTCTCAATAGCTTGTTTTAATAGATGCTCTGCCAGCTCTCAACCAGGCTTTAACAGATCTTCCGCCTCCCCCACTCCTTGCTGGTCAAGCCTCGCCACAAGACTCTCTCTTCTAATTAGCCTTATTACCTCCCCCAGATCTTTTTCCCTGTATAGGGCTATCACAACGCCCCCTCTTCCAGCACCGCTCAGCTTTGCTCCCAGCGCTTTGTTTCTTCTTAGGAGCCAGATTATCTCCTCACATTCTGGGCATGATATGTTTATCGTGTATAGAAGCCCTTGGTTTATGTTCATAAGCTCTCCCAGGCTTTCAAAATCCCCTTCTCTTATTTTCCTCAACGCCTCTTCTACGAGAGCCTCTGCAGATCTATATATATGTTCCAAGATGCTTCTCCTCCTCTCATATAGGTTAAGCACCTCTCTAACTATAACGCCTGTCTCCCTCTGGATCCCTGTGTTTATTACGAGCAACACGTAGTCGTCGGGCCACTTTATATCTATTCTGTCGAAGACCCCAGATCTATAGTGGATCATTCCTCCATATGTTGCAAGGGTATTATCGATCCCGCTGGGCCTTCCGTGAACAATCCTCTCAGCCTCAAATGCTATTCTAGAAACCATCTCCTTAGAGCTGTCAAGCCCACAAAACCTTAGAAGAGCGTGGGCGAGGGCTGCTGAGACAGCTGCCGAGGATCCCATGCCAGAGCCTATAAATATAGATGAATCTATATAGACCCTCACCTTCTTAGAGCACCCCATAGAGTAAACGATCCTCAGCACCGCTTCGAAACCGCTTCCAGAGCCTATGCCCCTGGCCTCGTCGTATACAGAGCCGAGCTCTCTAGAAAAGATCTTGTTGCTATCGCTCTCCTCGACACAAGCCCTGGCGTAGGAGTCAACAGCCATCCCGATCCCTGGGAGGCCTTTCACCACGAAGTGCTCTCCGAAGAGGATTATCTTCCCAGGAGCCTTGGAGCAGATCATATCACCACCTCGGCTCAGAAGATGGAAAACCAGGCCTATAGAGACTTTCCCATCGATTCTAATAAGCATCCCATAGCAAGGATCTTTAAAAACACTAGATCCCGTTGGTACAGCTATGCAGGCTGGATGCTTGTCAATATATACGTCTTTGATGCTTAGTTAATATTGGAGATCTTATGGAGAGCCGCGGCTTTCTATCGATAGCGCTTGTGCTCTTCCAAATAGCGATCCTTTTCTCAGCAGCTCTAGAAGCCCGGGCCCCTGGATCTACAGCGGCTATTGTGAGCGTTATCGGCAATATAGATGGCGGCATGGTATCGCTGATCGAGAGGGCTGTGAGCAGCGCTGCAAACAATAATATGTCTGTGGTGCTTGTTATAGATAGCTATGGGGGCTATGTGGCCTCTGCAGACAGAATAGCCGAGGTTCTGGTGGGCTCTGGGGTTAGGTGTGTTTCCTACATACCGCCTGGGGGTAAGGCTGCCTCTGCAGCCTCCATGGTTGCGATAGCCTGTGGCAAGATCTATATGGGTGCTGGGAGCAGCATAGGGGCTGCCAAGCCCATACCCTCTGACGAGAAGACCATAAGCTATGTTGCCTCTAGGTTCAGGGCCCTTGCCCAGAGGGCCTATGGGGATCCGGAGAGGGTTAGCATAGCTGAGAGGTTTGTTAGAGAAAGCCTAACACTAACAGATAGAGAAGCTGTGGCGATGGGGATCGCCTATCCAGCGTCTAGCCTGGAGGATGTGCTGGGCAGGGAGAACCTGTCTATGGGGCCTAGGTATGATAAGAGCCCCTTCGAAGACCTGGTCTCGGTGATATCGGATCCCCTTATATACTCCCTCATACTTTCTGTGGGCTTCTACCTAATACTAGCAGAGATCTTCGTGACAGGTTTTCAAGGATATGCGATAGCGGGAGTGTTTCTCATCCTCCTAGCCCTATACGGTATGAGCCTCGTGCCCCCAGACCTCCTGGTCATAGCCCTACTCCTCTCGGGAATGGTTCTAGCGCTCATAGAGATCATGACGCCGGGCTTCGGCGTCTTCGGCATAGCGGGAATAGTTCTTCTTGCCGTAGGGCTATATATGCTTATAACCCAGAGACCCCCTGGAACCCTGAGCATAGAACTAGCAGGGGCAGCGGCCCTCATACTAGGGCTAGGCGGCCTCATGGGCTTCATAGCCTATAAAGCCGGGCAGGCTGTGAGGATGAAGAGATATAGACAGGAGGAGCTGATAGTAGGTAGAATAGGTGTTGCAAAAACAGATATTGATGAAACAACCCCAGGGGTTGTCTATGTAGCGGGGGAGGAGTGGACAGCATACTCCTTAGGCGACAGAATACCAGCAGGGTCAAAGGTGGAGGTGGTGTCAATGGAGGGCCTCATACTAAGGGTTAGGAGGGCTGAGGACGGCTAATCACTATATGGGGAAAGGTCGTTGCCCGCAACGTGTCCCCCATTAAGGTTTCCAGCGTTCAGCCGGCTTTGCGTCTAAGGCCCATTTGCCTGTTGAGGGTGCCACGGCTCCATTCCCCGCGATGTTTATCGCGCGGGCTAGCCTCTCTGGCTCTGACCCCAAGATCCGGCAACATGCCGCTATTCCCAACGCCTCGTTACTTCATAGCCTTCAGCCCAAGCCATAGCCTCTGTGAGGCGGGGTCTCGGTTATAAGTCCTGAGACAATTATTTTGTGGGATGCTCCATGCCTCTGGATCCTGTGTCTCTTACAATAATAATCTTCGTGGTAATAATCCTGGCAGCAATACTAGCTAGATCTATAAAGATCGTGCCTGAGTACGAGAGGCTCGTGGTATTCAGGCTCGGCAGAATGATAGGTATGAGGGGCCCGGGGCTTATCTTCCTAGTACCCATAATAGATACTGCACAGAGGGTTGATCTGAGGGAGTTTGTTATCGACATACCGCCTCAAACCTGTATCACGAAGGACAACGCCCCAGTGGACATAGATCTCCTGGTCTATCTAAAGGTCTTCGACCCCGTAAAAGCTGTGACCTCTGTGAGCAACTATGTCACAGCATCAACAGGGATCGCTGTAACCACCTTGAGAGCCGTGGTCGGGGATCTATTGCTCGACGATGTCCTAGCCAAGAGGGAGTATATAAACAGCACCCTTAGAGCCAAGCTTGACGAGGTAACAGATAGGTGGGGGATCAAGGTAACCTCTGTGGAGATTAAAGAGATAAAGCCGCCCAGAGATGTTCAGGACGCTATGATCAGGCAGATGTCTGCTGAGAGGACTAGGAGGGCAATGATACTCGAGGCAGAGGGTAAGAAGCAGGCCTCGATACTAGAGGCTGAGGGGTATAAAGAGTCACAGATAAGAAGGGCCGAGGGGGATAAGCAGGCAGAGATCCTGAGGTCTGAGGGGATATCGAAGGCCCTTGAGCTTATCAACTCCGCCGCATCTAGGGTTGATTATAACACGCTGTATCTCCAGTATCTAGAGGTCTTGAAATCGGTTTCAGGATCCCCCTCCACAAAGATCGTGATACCGATGGAACTGCTTCTAGGGGCTACAAGGCTTCTTGAGCAGCTAGTCCCGGCTAGAAGGCCTCCGAGGGATGAGGGCTAGATCCTCGGTTCTTGAGAACATTTTTCTATATTTTCTGGGAAACAATAGATAGGGGCATCGTTGCAGGACTACGGATCCCTGGTTGAGCAGGCCCTCTCCGGGCCTTACTTCGAGGATCTAAAGCCCGGGCTAAAATACAGAAACCCCTCCGGGAGAACTATAACGGATGTTGATAACATATGGTTCTCACTCCTAACCAACAATGTGAACCCAATACATTTTGACAAGAGCTATACTGAGAAGAACTACTCGGGGGAGCCTTTCAAGGGGAGGCTGGTGGTTAATGGGCTACTAACCCTGGCAATAGCTATTGGGCTTACAACCCATCTATCATCGAGGGGGTTTATGCTTGGGATAGAGAACGTGAGGTTCCACAAGCCCGTCTTCGCCGGGGACACCATATATGCTGAGGCTGAGGTTATTGAGGCTAGAGAGTCGAGAAGCAGACCTGGCTTCGGGATCGTTAGGATAAGGACTAGGGCTTATAACCAGGATAACGAGCCCCTACTAGAATGCGATCGAGTCATAATGGTTCCTAAGAAGGGCCATAGGTGGGCCTGATGCCCAGGAGAAGCATGCTCTTCGTCCCTGGCAACGATGAGAGGAAGATAAGGAAGTCCCGAGAGCTCAACCCAGACTCCGCGATCCTGGATCTAGAGGATTCCGTTCCAGCCGGGGAGAAGGAAAGAGCTAGGGATCTTTTGGAGATGCTTTTAAAGGAGCTTGACTGGGGTTCTAGAGAGATATGCGTCAGGATCAATCCCATCTATACTAGAGAAGGCATAGAGGATCTAGCCCGTGTTGCTAGGTGGGATAGAGTATCATGCATAATGATCCCTAAGGCCGAGGGCGACCTTGGATTCATATACAGAGCCACGGGCAAAAACCTCTTCCCACTGGTGGAGACAGCGAGGGGTGTTCTAAAGATAGAGGATATAGCTAGATCGGAGGGCGCTGTAGCCATAACCTGGGGCCCCGCTGATCTATCACAGAGCGTTGGCGGAGTTCTAGAGGCATATGAGAACAACCTATATATAAGAAGCCTAGTAGCCATAGTAGCCTCCTCCTATGGCATAGACGCTATAGATAAGGTTTACTTCAACCTAGAAGACCTAGAGGGCTTTAAGAGAGACGCAATGGAGGCGAAAAAACTGGGCTATTCAGGTAAAACCGTCATCCATCCAAAGCAGATAGAGATCGCTAACGAGGTGTTCACACCATCGAAACAGGAGATCGAGTGGGCCTTAAAGGTCGTAGAAGCCTTCGAGGAGGCGTTGAAAAGCGGGAGGGGAGCTATAAGGCTTGGGGACGAGATGATAGATGCTGTCCACTACAGAATAGCCAAAAAGATCCTCTCGAGAACCCCTAAGACAGGTTAAAAATATCGAAAAAAGATATCCACTATGCAGGGAAATATTCAAATATTTCCCTCTAGAGAGAGGCTCTGGTCTCCAATTCCGAGATCCCTATATATGATCCGATCTGTCTTGATGGCAGCAAAATCGAGGGTTATTGAGAACAACCACCAGATCAAAACAGCTGGGAAATTGGCGAACATCTATCCAAAGAGGGTTGAGAGGCCCTGCTCAAGCTCCTCCTCGCTAGCCTCTTTCTTCTCCTCAACAGGCTTCTCTTCCCTCTTCTCCGGCTCTTTCTTCTCCTCTTTCTTTGGCTGCTCCTGCACCTGGATCTTTATCCCTAGATCAACAGATCCTTGGAGAGCCTGGGCGAGGGCTAAGGCTCTGGCATAGGCCTTTCTAATGATCTCTGGAGCGTTCTCAGGGGTAACTATGCCGAGCTCTGTCGATAGAGCTATTGCCCTCATATAGGCTTTTCTAAGCACCATCTCGAGCACGAGCTTGTCGGGAACCACTATCTCTGTTGCTATCGCATAGCTCCTCGATATAGCTTCTAGAAGCATGTTCCTAGTCCCCTCTATATCTAGAACCAGCTTCTCCCCAGGGATCACGAGCCCGCCCTCATAGCCAAGAACCACGTTGGGCTTTACTATGAATGGGGTTATGCCCATCTTATTTAGCAGCGAGGCAAGCTCGGGGCTTATCTCCTGCCCCGGCTTTGCAACAACGGTGTCTCTTATAACATGGATCTCTGAGCCCCTGGGCTGCACAGGGATCTTTAGTCTTCCGAACACGCTTATCATCGGGCCGGGGGGTATTCCTGTTGGGCCAGCTGGGATCACGATCTCGGCGTCTGCCTTGTCACCGGGCTTCGCCTTCCTATATGCCCCCATGCTCCTAACAATCTCTCCCAGCTCAAACACGTTATATTGTTCCGAGAATACAAATATGCTTGGGTTTGCAACCAACGGCTCCAGCTTCTCAACACCCCCGAGCCCTAGATCTTTTGCGGCTTTGAGAAACACCTTCCCCTTGATCATCCTTACCCTCAGCCCCCTCGCCCCCAGCTTCTTCTTGATCTCGAGGAACTGCTGGCCTGGAAGCCCCGTTGCAGAGATCACTACGAAGCTCTTAGAGGTACTCAGGATCTTCTTGATCTCCTCTGCAAGGGCGCTCTTAACCTCTATAGCCTTTCTAACACGCTCCCCCCTTGGTCTCTCCAGCTCTTTCAGGGCTCTCTCATAGAGCCTCCTAGTCCTCCCCCTCACTGGGCAGGCACCTCCACCGGGATCCCCATTGTGGTCTTAACAATAATCTTTTTAGCCGCAATGGATAGGGGCTGCTCGAGCTTGTTCTCTATAAAGCTCAACACTGCTAGAGCGTTTTCAGCAAGATCCTCTGGGTTCATATCCTCAGTACCTATTATCCCGGATACGAAGGGCTGCTCCTTGTTTCTAAGCCTCGTAACAGATCTATAGTACTTTGCTAGAGAAGCTATATCTGCATTCATATCGAGAGGCGTTGGGGCTTTCCCCCTTGGCCCCAGGGCCGGCCCGAGGATCCTTCCCGCTAGCCCCATGAGATCTGTTCTAACCAGGATCCAGTCGCACTTCGAAGCTATGGCCTTAGCCTGCTTTTTGCCCAGCTTCTGGAGCTCCTCCCTAGAGATCACGAGATCCACGCCGGCGTTCCTAGCCTTTATCAATGTATCTCCATCAGCTACGACGCATATATATGGATTCTTCCCAAGACCCTTTGGAAGATATACAGCGTCCCTGAACCTAGCCTTAGGGGACTTTGGATCTATGCCTCTGAAGACAACCACGAGCTCCACGCTCTGTTTAAACCTCCTTCCACTGCCTATTTTAACTGCCTCCGCTATTCTCTGAACAAGGATCTCTTTCGAAGGCACTGGCCCCACCCCTATTGAGATCTCCACATATCCTCGTATTTAAGCAACACGGGATCGTATAGACCTCTATCTATCTCTGCCTGAACTTCCTTAGGATCCTTGCCCTCCACAGCTATCCCAATGCTCCTAGCAGTTCCTAGGATAGTCTTTACAGCGGCTTTGAGGCTCTTAGAATTGAGCTCCGGCTTCTTAAGAATAGCTATCTCTATAGCCTTCTCAATACTGATGTTGCCGACCTTCTTATGAGCAGGATCCCCTGAGGGGGCCTCTGCACCAGCTGCCTTTAAAAGAAGGCTTGTGGTTGTTGGCAGCTTAACCTTGAGATCATACTGAAGAGTATCTAGATCCACTATAACGTCGACCCTAACCTCGAGCCCCCCATAGGGCTTGGTCACCTTGTTTATATCATCAACAACCCTTGCTGGATCTAGCCCTAGCTGCTGCAGAGTAGGCCCGAGAGGGGGTGCCGGGGTGGCCCTGCCCCCCTGGACGTGGAGCCTCACGACCCTGATCCTCGGCATGAAAACACTCTCTGTTAGAATATCTGTAGGGCGAACTAATAAGCAATTGCTTCTGAGGAGCATCCATAGATGATCTCGTAGTGTATTTGTAACAAGAGCGGCGCGTGATAAGGCGAGCTTCGCAAGGCCCGAGATCTCGGGGATCTGTGGGCTCTGTGTTTGGGAATCATATAGCCTTTCTAGCAAATAGATATGGGTGGGCTTTGTGGAAGAAGATCTATCGATCTTGAGGAAAACGGTTAGGGGCTTCGCATCAGAGAAAGTCGCACCCATGGCTAGGAAGATAGATGCTGAGAACTGGTACCCAAGGGATCTTGTTAGGGAGATGGGGAAGATGGGGATCCTGGCTCCAAATGTTCCTGAGGAGCTTGGGGGAGCGGGCCTAGATCTCCTGGGAGTATCTGTAGTCCTTGAAGAGCTCGCCAGGTATAGCGGATCTGTAGCCCTCATACCAGAGGTTCAGGGAACCCTCGTGACCCATATCCTTGTGAACCACGCGCCCAGAAGAGTTGTGGAAGAGGCTGTCCCTAAACTCGCTTCTGGAGATGCTATAGGCTCCTTCGCCCTCAGCGAGCCGTGCTGTGGGAGCGATGCAGCAAACATAGAGACCAGTATTGAGAGAATCGGGGGGGAGTGGGTTGTTAAGGGAACAAAGATGTGGACGACCCAGGGGCTCTATGCAGACTACTTCATAGTCTTTGGAAGGATAGGGCCTAGGAGCGAGAGGCATAGAAACATAGCGGCTGTTCTCCTCAGAAGGGGTAGCTGTATCAAGACAAACCCCATAGAGGTTATGGGCTTTAGAGGGACAGGAACGGCAGAGGTTGTGATAGATGAGTGCAGAGCAGGGGATGAAGATCTAATAGCGCCTCCCCATAAGGGGTTCAGGGTGGCTATGGATGCGCTGAACGTGGGGAGGGTAGCGATAAGCGCTTTGGGAGTAGGGCTTGCAGAGGCAGCCTATGAGGAGGCATACTCATTCTTAACACAGAGAACAGCTTTTGAAAAACCCGTTATAGAGTTCCAAGCGATCCAGTTCAACCTGGCAGAGCTATATACACTGATAGAGAGCTCAAGAGCACTGGTATATAGAGCGGCGGAGCTCCATAAGAAGGGATCAGAGGACTTCCCAGTAATGGCAGCAGTAACAAAGCTCCACGCATCACAGGCAAGCGTGAGGGTCGCCAGCGAGGCTGTGAGGCTCATGGGGGGCTATGGATATAGCAAAGAGAGCAATGTGGAGAGGATCTACAGGGACTCAAAGCTCCTAGAAATAGGAGAGGGAACAAACGAGATCCTAAAGCTGGTTATATCAAAACACATAACAAAACACAGAGTAAAATGGCTTTCTTAAAACCCCTAAAGGGCTATGCTTGAATAGCTATCATCAGAGCTTCATATTATAAGATAAGAGCCAATTACCCATAGAATTTCGATAGAGAAGCTCTCAGCTATCTAAATATTCTTCTTTCAGTGTTTAAAACAGGGGCAGAGCGCATAGGCGTGTCGATCGTTGTTAATAGTTTAGGGGGCTTTAAGCCATAAATTGTTATATGGCTAATGTGAGTCAGGGCTTATTTTGAAGCTGATTTTTAGGTGCACCTCATGTGGAGAGGTTCTTGAGAGACCTAGACTTGTTTGCCCGTACTGCGGCGGGCTTATTGCTGTTATTTATGAGAGGAGGTATAATCTATGCTATAACGAGGCTGGTATATGGAGATATTGTGGTGCACTGCCACCATTGTTGAAAAAGATAACTTTGGGTGAGGCTAACACCCCCCTCATAGAATCGCTTAGAATGGGTAGGGGGAGGGAAGTTTATTTTAAGGATGAGGGCCGCAACCCGACTGGTAGTGTGAGGGATAGGGCAGCTAGCGTGATGATAAGCCACGCCGTGTCTGAGGGATATAGAAAGATCGTTGCTGTGAGCGATGGTAATATGGGTATAAGTGTTGCTGCCTATGCTGCTAGGGCTGGGTTAAAAGCTTCTATCTATGCGCCCTCGTGGATCGAGGTTGAGAAAGTGTTTCTGGCAAAAGCATATGGTGCAAAGCTATCTATCGAGGATAAGAATATCGATACCCTGTTGCGGGGGGTTGATGATTATGCCAGGGCTAGGGTGGATCTATATAATGCTTCGAGCACCTACAACGCTCTCTCGCTGGAGGGGCTTAAAACGCTATCGTATGAGATATATCTTCAGCTGGGAAGAATACCAAGCAACATATATCTACCCCTGGGTAGCGGCTTAACATATCTCGCACTATATATGGGTTTTAAAGAGCTTGTTGAGACAGGGCTAGCTAGCAAGATGCCCAGGATCATTGGTGTGGAGCACTGTGGCAATCCAAAGTACTCAGAGCATGTTGGAGGATCTGGGGGTAGGTGTAGGGAGGAGGCGTATCCCGGCCTAAGATACTCTAAACCACCGATTTTCAACCACGTAGCAGGGGCTATTAAGAGAAGCGGGGATGTGATCGTTGTATCCTCTAGAGAGACTGCCAGGGCAGCTAAAATGCTGGCTATGGATGAGGGGCTATTAACAGAGATATCATCAGCAGTAGCTGTGGCGGGGTATTTGAAGAGCGGGCCGGAGGATTCAGTCATAGTTCTGTTCAGCTACGGCTTAAAATCAGCATCAAGCTATGCTAGGCCGATGCGTAGAAAATTCACAGAACCCTATGTCGGTGTGACCAAAAGGCTTGTGATAGGGGTGGTGAGATCTAAGCCAGGCTTAACTGGGTACGAGATATGGAGGGAGCTTGGGTTAAACATATCCCCACAGGCTGTCTACCAGCATTTAAAGGATCTAGTGGGGAGGGGGTATATCAAGCAGGTGGAGGAGGAAGGTGTTAAGAGGTACTATCCCGCAAGCTATGGCTGATCTCTCCTTATCTCAAGAAACGAGATCCAGTTATAATTGAAAGTTTCTCTTAAAGCGATAACTTTAATACGGTTTAGCAGATAGGATAGTTGGTGTTTTGAGTGGAGCCTATTAAGAGGCTTTGGAACACCCATCTCACCGAGGTTGGCTTTAACACCATAGCTGAGTTCTTCTACAGAATAGCAGATATCGCCAACAGGCTGAAAGAAGAGGGGCTCTATTTTAGATACGGCCCACAGACGCTGCCAGAAACCATCGAGCTACCCGCCAGAGGCACCCTGAGGGTAAAGCACGGCTTCCCAGTTTTCCAAAAATACGGGGTGTGCATGGATGTAACCAACGCTGAGCAGGCTGCAATAGCTGAGGAGGCTGGCGCTGCTTCCGTCATGGTTCTCGATAAGCTGCCATATGATGTTAGGAGGAGCGGTGGCGTTGCTAGGATGGCTAGTGTTAAGAGGATACAGGAGGTAATGGAGGTCACAACAATACCTGTTATGGCTAAGGTTAGGATCGGTCATTACATGGAGGCCAGGGTTCTTGAAACAATAGGGGTTGATATGATCGATGAGTCGGAGGTTCTAACACCGGCGGATGAGGAGAGGCATATTAATAAATGGCTCTTCAAAGTCCCCTTCGTGAACGGGGCCAGGGATCTTGGGGAGGCTCTTAGGAGAGTATATGAAGGGGCTTCGATGATCAGGACAAAGGGCGAGGCTGGGACAGGCAACGTGGCTGAGGCTGTTAAGCATATGAGGGGTATAATGAGAGACCTCATGGCTATAGCGAGCCTCGCGCCCGAGGATAGGATGAGGAGGGCTAGAGAGATACAGGTTCCAATAGAGCTTGTAGACCTCACAGCAAGGTTGAAAAGACTACCTGTGGTTAACTTCGCCGCGGGAGGCATAGCTACTCCAGCTGATGCTGCGCTTATGATGTGGCTAGGGGCCGATGGTGTTTTCGTGGGCTCTGGCATATTCAAGTCCCAGGATCCACAGGCAAGAGCCGAGGCTATAGTTCTTGCAACCTCTATGTGGTGGGATCCAGAGGCTGTTCTAGAGGCACAGAGCATGGTTGATGAGGCTAAGAGCATGGTGGGCGTCGATATAAAGCAGCTCAAGCCCGAGGAGCTACTCCAGGTTAGGGGTGTCTAGATGATAATAGGGATCCTAGCGTACCAGGGAGGGGTGGATGAGCATAGATACATGATCCTTGAGGCGTGCAAAGAGCTGGGAGCAAGCTGCACAGCGGAATATATTGCTAAGCCAGCACAGCTCGGCAACATAGATGGATTAATACTGCCCGGTGGGGAGTCTACAGCAATAGTTAAGCTGGCATCCCGCTTCAACATGATCGAAGCGATCAGGGAGAAGATACAGGGCGGATTACCGGTGCTCGGAACATGTGCTGGAACCATAATGCTTGCCGAGAGGGTGAGGGACTATAGAACGGGGAAAGAGCTTAGGGGAACCCTGGGTGTTCTAAACGCCACAGTGATAAGGAATTACTATGGAAGACAGAGGGAGAGCTTTGAGATAGATATAAAGATACCGATCCTAGGCGAGAAGCCCTTCAGAGCAATATTCATAAGATCACCAGCAGTAATCAGAGTGGGAGACAATGTTGAGGCATTAGCCATATACGAGGATAGCTATGTATTGGTGAGGCAAAACAACATACTAGCAGCAACCTTCCACCCAGAACTCTCAGGCGATACAAGGATACATAGATACTTTATAGATCTGGTGAAAAGATAAAGCGTCTCACCTCCCACATCAAAGAGACAGGCTCCCAGGTAAAGTTGATCTTGAAGCACTCTACTCAACCGTGATATATAAAGATAAAAATATTTCTTTAGAAATGTAGCTTGACCTCCAGCTTATCCATAGGCTTGCTCCAAATTATCTCCGCCAATTAATCCAATAGCATTGGAAGCCTTGAAAATCCACCATAGCGTGGCAAGACACCTTAAAGGATCCTTCGCCTCATCGGCCCCTTTGACAAGGCCCCTAGCTGTGGGCTAGCATATATGCTGCTAAGAACCAGAATCGTGGTGGTTCTCCGTATCCCCTCGAGCGCTTTTGAGAAGTTCTAGGGATAGGGTTTTGACGGGGCTTGCCGGAGGTATTGGATCTTTTCTCGGGATAGGGTCTGGAGTTGCAAGGCTCTTTACAGTTTTGGTGTTTTTTGTCTCGGTTTTTCTTAACATCTGGATCCTGGTTCTAGCTCTTTATCTCTTGATCTCCGCTTTTATCCCTCGGGATGACGATCCCGAGGATGTGAAGGCTAGGGGTTTTGTTATAGATTTCGGCAGGATCATACTCTCGCTACTCTCACTCCTCTTCCTGGGCATCGGCGTCCTTGTGATCATATACTCTCTGTGGCTGGCCCTATTCTCGATCGGTGTGCATGTGCTCTCCATGTTTGCACCGCCGCTAATCATGCCAGGAATAGCTGGGTTTCTACTAGTAATTTTAGGGCTTATCCTAGGCCTTATCATCAGCTGGATCGGTGTTAAGGCTTCCAGGAAGATCTAGAGCTACCTACAGCGACAAGGCTCTGACCGTGTAGAGAGGCTCACAACATATCGAGGCTGCAGTAAGCAAGATCCGCAACACCGGCGATCCTGCCGAGGCACCCATCCTCTGTGTGGCCGCATAGATATAGATGTGAATAGTTCCCAGGCTTATCGCTACACCCAAAACCCGGGATCCCTGTAAAGATCTCTCTGAGCTTTGATGCCAATTCCGACTCATGATCACCAGGATCTCTATAAACCCTATACAAAACACCCAGGATCTTTACTGAGGATCGTTGTAAGAGGTGATCTATATGCCAGAACACCCTACCAGATCTATTCAAATACCTCTCAACCCTCCCCCTTATGCCTCCCCCACCCATCGCGGATCCTATATAGAGGTAAACCCCACGAGGTATGGTGAACCTCTTGCCACCGCGGGTTAAAATGCTAACATCCCTCTCGATCATCAGGATAACAGCATAGATCCCCGGTTCTTTCGGTAGCTCGCATCTCAAGCACCGCACCGGTGATCAGAGTGTTTGGAGCGTCTATAAACCCTGCCTCGATAGTTCCCAAAGCCCGGGAGATCCTTATCACAAGATCCACACCTGCGATCATTGCTCACGTTGTTCTAACATGATCTATAGATTCTTGAGAAGCAATTGCTTTTCACAGCGTTTCAATGGGTTAAAAAAGCGATCTCTAGGCTGAGGGTTTGGAGGCCGCTAGCTATACACATTTCTATATTCTAAACCTCGTGATACTTCTCGGGATCTCTACCTCTATCTCTTCCTCCTCAACCTCGATCCTTATGGACGCCTTGTCAGGATCTATGTTGTTTCTCTCCATCCATGCGTGGAGTATATCTGATATCAGTACCACTAGATCCTCTTCTATCTCTCCCCACCTCTCCTCCCCCACATATTTTTTCGTTTCCTTAGCGATTCTCATGAGGCTCTTAAGATCCTCTATCAGCTTCTCCGGTACCTCCTCCGCCTCCCCCATATAGTTCCCAGAGATATTTATCGAACCCTATATATTACCATGAGCGTTATTATTATTGAGTGCGTATCGTGGAGCATGTTGTTGAGCTTATAGATGTTAGGAAGAGCTATGGCTCTAGAGAGGTTCTCAGGGGGATCACTCTTAGAGTGATGCAGGGAGAGATCTACTGCATAGTGGGCCCAAACGGTGCTGGGAAGACAACTACCCTGAGGATAATGGCAACCCTCTCGAAGCCCACGTCGGGCGTTGCCAGGATCCTCGGTGCTGATCTAAGGGAGTCTAAAGATCTATCAGGGGTTAGGAAGTACATAAGCTATCTCCCAGAGGAGGCCGATGTCTATTCTAGGCTGAGCGGTCTCGAGTATCTAAGATTCTTTGCAGAGCTCTACGGGCTCGATGTTGAGAGGGCTGTAGATATAGGAGTAAGGATCTCTGGGCTCGGTATAAGCGATCTCAGGAGGAGGGCTGGAACATATAGTAGGGGGATGAGGAGGAGGCTCCTCATAGCAAGGGTCTTCATGACACAGCCCAAGCTAGCGATCCTCGACGAGCCTACCTCAGGTCTCGACGTGTTCTCCTCTCTACAGGTTAGGGAGGCTGTTAAGGAGTACCTAAAGCTCACAGGATCCTCAGTGATTCTCTCGAGCCACAACATGCTCGAGGTGGAATATCTATGCGACAGGGTTGCGTTGATAAACAACGGAGCCATAGTTGGCGAGGGCAGGGTTGAGGAGATAAAGAGCCTAACAGGCTCTAGAAGCCTTGAGGAGTCCTTCGTAAAGCTTGTCTCGAAAAGCGGGTGATGATCATGGGTATAAGGCCCTTGATATGGAAGGAATTCCTAGAGCTTGTGAGGGACTATAGAACCCTCGCCGCCCTAGGAGCCCTCCCCCTGGTAATGCTGCCCCTCCTAGGCCTTATGAGCACCTATCTCCAATCCCTGGAGCAGGGGGCCCTGCTTATAGTTAATAGGGATAGCTCCTCGGGCTCTATAGACAACATAACCATAATCTCCTCAGATGTTTCCCAATATATCTCGAGATCCATGTCTTCTAAGGGCTATCTAGTATATATGGGCGAGACCAGCTCCCCAATAGATGCTCTCGTCATAATACCCCAGGGGTTCTCGAAAAACCTGTCGTCCCTCGTTGATAGAGCCTATATAGAGGTTCAAACGATCCCGGGCTCTCCCAGGGCTGACAAGCTCCTCTCAGATCTATACTCGGTTCTTCAGGATCTATCGACATACATATCAAACCTCAAGATCGAGTTCCTAGCATCGAGAGCAGGGATCAATGTTAGTGCGGATAGCATAAGGAATCCTTTAGCCGTGATCAGAACAGCATATATAGCCCCGACAGGGGAGGAGATCGGCTACGAACAGGCCATGAAGATCTATGTGGCGAGGCTCCTAGCATTCTCCCTAATCTTCGTAGCAACGCCCGCCACAACATATGTTGTGGACTCGATCCTCGGTGAGAAGGAGAGACGAACCCTCGAGGTTCTCCTAATAGCCCCCCTGAGGAAAAGGGATCTAATAGCCGCTAAGGCCTTCTCAAGCTCCATGGTGGGGTTGTTCTCAGCAGCCGTTGAGATCGTTGCTGTAATAATATTCCTCCAGATCCTGGCCCAGGGGGCTCTGGGCACCAGCGTCTACGATCCACAGCTTGTTCTTCTAAGCGCTTTGGTTGTCTACCTAACAATACTCTCCACAATGGCCCTCTCACTACCGATCATAGTTAGGAGCGCTACAATGAGATCCGCCCAGATAGTCTCGTCGATAATAACGGTGATAGCATCCTCGATCTTCTTCTCAGCCCTCTTCATAGATATAGATAGACTGCCACCAACAGTATCTATACCAATGATGATCCTCCCGTACACACACTCAGTATTGGCCATAAGGCTCTTCTCGCTGGGAGACACCATAGGATCTATAGCACATCTAGCAGCCCTGGCAGCGTTCTCAGCAATACTGATCACTATGTCTTCCCACCTGCTCAACGAAGAAAAGATCCTTATGAGGCCGACGTAAGCTATCGCTAACGTTACGGCTAGCTATAAGCCACAGAAAGCGATATAGACCATACTATAGATTATCTATGATTGGTTTATAAGTAGGCTAAGAGCTAGGGTGTGGTGAAACCATGTCCACCAAGAGAATCTTCGCCGAGGTATCCGAGGCGGATATAACCTCAGCAATAATAGAGGAGTTCAACAACATGGTCAAAGAGTACTCGAGAAGCGACGTGATCATAGTTGGGGGAGGGCCAGCAGGCCTCATGGCAGCATGGAAGCTTGCTCTCAGAGGCCTCAAAACACTGATCATTGAGCAGAACAACTACCTAGGCGGAGGTATATGGATGGGAGGCTACCTAATGAACCCAGTAACATTCAGAGCCCCCGCCCACAAGATCCTTGACGAGCTGGGTGTCCCATATAGGGAGTATAAGAAGAATCTCTACGTAGCCCACGGCCCCCTAGTTGCTTCGAAGCTTGCTAGCAGGGCCCTAGAGGTTGGGGCCAGGGCTTTGACTCTCACCGTTCTAGATGATCTGATCGTTAGGAACGGTAGGGTTGAGGGTGTTGTTGTCAACTCAGCCCCTGTCCAGGGTATGCCTAGACAGATAACATGCCTAGACCCCATTGGGCTTGAGGCTAAGGTTGTTATAGATGCAACTGGCCATGAGGCGGCTGCTGTTAGGAAGCTTGCTTCGAGAGGGCTTGTGAAGTCACATGTTCTGGGGCCCATGTGGGCCGACACTTCTGAGGATCTTGTTGTTGAGTATACTGGCGAGGTGTTCCCAGGCCTCGTGGTTGCTGGGATAAGTGTTGCTGAGTACTATGGGCTTCCGAGGATGGGGCCTACCTTTGGCGCTATGCTACTCTCTGGTGAGAAGGCCGCTGAGATAGCCTACCAGATAGCTGCCAAGAAGTAGCTGTTTTATCTATCCATGTTAATAAACAGATCTTTTTACCCCTGTATATATATACCCCCTAAACACGGATGTGTAGGGATATCTGGGCAAAGTAGTGGGATACGGTCTCTCCCTAGATGATGTCCTTCTAGTCCCCAGCTATTCGGAGCTGGGCTCTAGATCCGAGGTGTCTCTGAGAACAAGGTTCTCTAGAAGAATATGGCTCAACATACCCCTAGTAAGCGCTGCCATGGATACCATAACTGAATCCAGAATGGCCATAGCTATAGCGAGAATGGGTGGGATAGGTGTTATACATAGGTTCATGAGTATAGAGAGACAGGCTGAAGAGGTTAGGAGGGTTAAGGAGCAGCCCGTGGGGCTATATGGAGGCGAGGCCCTGGGCATAGATGGAAAGCTCGTGGTAGCTGCTGCCGTTGGTGTGAGGGGCGATTATCTGGAGAGGGCTGAGAAGCTCTATAGATCTGGTGTTGATGCAATAGTTATAGATGTTGCCCACGCCCATTCGAGGCTTGTCTTCGAGGCTTTTAGGAATATCAGGGGGGTGGTTGGTGATTCCATAGATATAGTTGTTGGCAACATAGCCACTGAGGAGGCTGCCAGGGATCTCATAGATCTGGGGGTCGATGGGATAAAGGTGGGCATCGGCCCTGGGCATGCATGTACAACAAGGATAGTTGCCGGTGTGGGGGTTCCACAGCTCACAGCGATCATGAGTGCCTATAGAGCTGCAAAGCCCCACGGGGTTCCCATCATAGCCGATGGTGGTATGAGATCTTCCGGAGATATTGTGAAAGCCCTGGCAGCCGGGGCCTCGAGCGCCATGATAGGCTATCTATTGGCTGGAACCGATGAGGCTCCCGGAAAAGCCGTTATGATCGATGGTAGGAAGTACAAGCTATACAGGGGTATGGCTAGCAACTCCTCCTATCTCCAGAGGGTTTCTATTAATAACCAGGATCCAGAGGATCTATCCTCGTACGCTGCAGAAGGCATAGAGATGCTCGTCCCCTACAGGGGGTCGGTTTCCGAGGTGATCTTGAGCATCGTGAGCGGCATAAGATCTGGTTTCTCGTACGTTGGTGCGAGGAACATTGAGGAGCTGTGGGAGAGGGCTAGGTTCGTGATCCTATCCCCGGGAGCTCATAGAGAGAGCTACTATAGGGATCATGGGGTGAGGCTGGGATAGAATGATAACCATACTCTGTGGAGGCTTCTTCGGGGACGAGGGGAAGGGCAAGGTTGCAGGGTATCTAGGGCTTAGGGGAGGCTATAGAGCTAGCATAAGGACTGGGAGCGTTAACGCCGGCCACACGTTAGCCCATGGCGGGATGGTGTGGAGGCTAAGGCTAGTCCCATCGGCCTTTATAAACAAGGATGTGAAGCTATATATAGCAAGAGGATCGCTCATAAGGATCGATGTTCTCTTGAAGGAGATAGAGGAGACAGGTGTTAGAGAGAGAATATGTGTCGATAGATACTCAGGGGTTATTGAGAAGAGACATATAGAGATAGAGGCGAGCGATAATACCCTTAGAAGCATAGGATCCACATTCCAGGGCGTTGGAGCAGCTATGGCTGAGAGGGTTTTGAGAAGGCTGAAGCTTGCGTGGGGGTTCAAGGAGCTCGAGGATCTTCTCTGCGACAGCACCACAGAGATCCTTGAGATGATCGAGAGAGGAGAAAAGATCCTTGCCGAGGGAACACAAGGGCTCTTCCTAAGCCTATACCACGGAACATACCCATACGTAACATCAAGAGACGTCTCAGCAGCAGGGATCCTCTCGGAGATAGGCGCAGGGCCAAAACACGTAGATCATGTCATAGTGGTGTTCAAATCATTCGTAACAAGGGTGGGCGAAGGCCCTCTAGAGGGCGAGATAAGCTCCGAAGAGGCGGAGAAGCTGGGGATAATGGAGAGAGGAACAGTGACAGGGAGGCTTAGAAGAGCTGCCCCGTTCAACATAGAGCTGGCAAGAAGAGCGGCAAGGATAAACTCGGCAACACAGATAGCTATAACAAAGCTAGACGCACTCTACAGAGAGGCGAGAGGTGTTAGAGAGTGGGAAAAGCTGCCCAGAGAGGCTCGCAAATTCATCGAAGATCTGGAGGACAGCATAGGGGTTCCCATAACACTCATAGGCACAGGTGAAGATGTTGAAGACATGATAGATCTTAGAAGAGAGAAACTCTAGGATTGCAGATAATATATAACCCACAACCTAAAACCCGTCATCAAGGCCAAAGAGGGCTCGCAACATATGTTCAGCATACGGTCCGGGCAATAGATCTCCATACACACTAAATCAGTATTAAATAGCCATAGCACTTTATGGTTAGATCCACGGATAAGAATCTTCAACTTCTCCATATTACCGATCTCTCCATGGGATCTTTCTACGATCATTGTGCTAGCTATCCATCATCTTTCTTTTTTATTAGGGATGTATGGTGGATGGTGAACACTATACTTAGGTCTCGCCGCGCTCTCCCCACAGGCTTCGGCTTTGATCCTGGTTGTGGTATCGATCCTGGGTGGCCTTGCATCATGGTTCAATCAAAGCTATGGTGGATATACAGTTGGCTATGATGGCAAGCTCTCGGAGTCTCCGTAGCCTATTCCTCCCAATCCTCCCAGGATCCTGGGTTTGTTGTAGTGATCAGGGATCGCGGTGGAAGGCCTTTGAAAACAATATATAGTGCCTATATGTGGATGCTCGATGGAAAAATAGAGTGTAAAGAAACCCCTGATAAAGATCAACCAGATAAATCAAAACACAGGATCCCGGGAAACGATCACAGGCGTAGAGCTTCAGAGCGACTGGCCCCAAGAACTATACTCGATGCATGTGTGTGGATAGGCCTCATGGAGGTATGCTATGCATGGCATCTTGAGGAAAACTATGGATCTAGGATGGGTGTGCGCCGCCTTTAATAGCTATATATGTTTATGGAGGCTATGCCGATACGGTAGATGTGGTCTTGCTTAGAGCTCACTATAGATCTACATTGAGCGTGGGCATAGGCTTCAAAATAACCGCTAGTGTTGGCTATGGCGCCAGCATGGATTACGAGATAGTTGGCACAACAATGATCCTTAAAGGAGATAATATATGGCTGGATAAGCATCGCATCTCTCGAAATAACCTCCACTTCACCCACCGGTTATGCTGAGCATAAGCTTCTTCGGAGATACCCAATACTTTCTAGCCAGAAATATGTGTTCATAGATGTGTTTACAGTGATAAACCAGATCAACACTTTACCAGAGCTCTCAGCATCTATAGATGTTCTGGCGATATTGTGCCTTATGGTGAAAACAGTGTGCAGCGTAGCAGCTATATCCCCGCTAACGCTCGGCGGAACACTGCTCTATAACAATAACCGCTACTACATAGGATCTCTATATGTCGATGCATATATAGCTTATCAGAACCCGTGGATCTAAAGAACTCCTAACACTATTTTTATTTACTATCCATAATAGCGTGTTTTAGTACTCACTCGTATGCGATCTGTAAGTCGGTTCCAACATAGGGTTACCAGGGACTCATAATATATAGCAGTTCTTATTCATGTTCCCAGCGCTAGCTATAAGCAAGAAACATTGGTCTAATAGGATTTTCGGAAGAGATGCCTTGTTTGGAGGGAAAAGATAGATTTATTCTTCGCCTGAGTCTCTATCTTGGTGCCTCTAGCATGGCCTCAGTTTTTCCCCAGGAGCTTGGGAGGGTTATTGATCTTACTGTTGAGCATAATACTTTGAGGAGGAGCTCCCTCAACCTTATTCCCAGTGAGAATGTTATGAGCCCCCTGGCAGAGGCTGTGTATATGTGTGATATGATGCACAGATACGCCGAGGGGAGGCCTAGGAAGAGGCTTTATCAGGGCTTGAGGTATGTTGATGAGGTTGAGGAGCTTGTTATGGATCTCATGTCAAGGCTCTTCAGGGTGAAATATGTTGAGCCGAGACCTATAAGCGGGACGATAGCCAACGCCGCCACGTTTAGGGCGCTCTCACAGCCAGGGGGCAAGGCTGTTGTTGCGCCCGTCCAGGCCGGGGCCCATGTTAGCCACACGAGGTTCGGTACCCTGGGTGCTCTGGGGATAGAGCATATAGAGATGCCCTTCGATATGGAGAGCATCAACATCGATGTGGATAGAGCTAGGAAGGTTATAGAGGAGGTTAGGCCCAGCTTCATTGTTATGGGTGGGAGTATGTATATATTCCCACATCCTATAAAAGAGATAGCCGAGACTGCTCACAGCGTTGGCTCTGTGGTTGTCTATGATGCTGCCCATGTCCTCGGCCTCATAGCTGGGAGGAGGTGGAGGGATCCCTTCGAGGCTGGTGCTGATGTTGTGACAGCTTCTACCCATAAGACGTTCCCAGGCCCCCAGGGCGGTGTTATTCTAACGAATAATGAGAGCATCTATAAATCGATCGCGAGGACCATATTTCCGTGGTTTGTGAGCAACCACCACCTCCACAGGCTACCGGCCACGGCTGTAACCGCTCTAGAGATGATCCATTTTGGTGAGAGCTACGCCGATCAGATAGTGAGGAACTCTAGGGCATTTGCAGAGGCCCTCGCATCGGAGGGCTTCAAGGTGCTTGGGGAGCATCTGGGCTACACAAGATCGCACCAGGTGGTTATAGATGTTAGAAACAATGGGGGAGGGGCTAAGGCTGCACAGCTTCTCGAGGAGGCCAACATAATTGTTAATAAGAACCTGTTGCCATACGACCCGCCGGGGGCTGTTAGAGACCCTAGCGGGATAAGGACAGGGGTGCAGGAGATGACAAGACTCGGGATGAAGGAGGACGATTTTAGAGAGGTTGCAACGCTCTTCAGAATGATCCTCATAGAGGGTAGAGATCCTGCCGAGGTTAGGAAAAAAGCAATAGATCTCAGATCTAGATTCACGAGCGTTAGGTATACATTCGAAATAGATCTCTCCTCAGTGCCCAGCCCCTACGGAATACCCTTCCTCTCAAAGATATAGGTGGCTCCTATGATGCCGAGAGCCTCGGTGCTCACCATAGGCAACGAGGTTGTGCAGGGAAGGGTTCTGAACACGAACTCACAGTACCTGGGGAGAAGGTTAACACTGTTTGGATACGATGTTGTTCTCTCAGCATCTGTGCCGGATAGAATGGATCTTATAGTGGAGATCCTGGGCATAGCTGCAGACAAATTCTCCTCAGATCTCGTGGTTATCACAGGGGGTCTGGGCCCTACGTATGACGATATAACCTCGGAGGCTCTATCGAAATACCTGGGCGAGGAGCACAGCGTTAACGAGGAGGCTCTCGAGATGGTTAGGAATAAATACCTAGCTAGGGGGTTTGAGCTGACCCCAGAGAGGGTTAAGATGGCTATGATGCCTAAGAGCGCTAGGCCAATACCAAACCCTGTGGGAACAGCGCCGGGGATCCTTGTTAGAAAGGGCAACAAGATCTTCGTCTCACTGCCAGGAGTCCCGAGCGAGATGCAGGCTATGTGGGAGCAGAGCATAGAGCCTATGCTGAGGGACATGAGCCGGGTGAGGATCTCTGAGGCAACGATCACTGTGAAGGGGGTAATGGAGTCCGTTGCAGCAAAAATAATAGGCAGGATCGTTAAGGAAAGGCCCAGCGTATATGTAAAAACACAGCCCAAAGGGATCGAGCTGGGAAACCCGGTGCTGGATGTTTATATAATGACATCGTCTAAGGAGATAGAGAGAGCTAGGGGCGAGTGCCGCCAAGTGTGCGAAGAGATCATAAGGGATCTGAGGTCGATCGGGGGGAGGATCTGGGACAGCTGCTCGTGCTCATAAGGCATAAAATATATTCCTCCTAGCTGCTAAAAACTTGTGGGAGCATTGGCCAAGCTGGGTGAGGGGGAGAAGAAAGAGATCGTGGAGAAGGTTATAGAGACTCTAAAAAAGATCTACGACCCCGAGATACCTATAAACATCTACGACCTGGGATTGATCTACGATATAAAGGTTGACGACGACGGAATAGTAACAGTAACAATGACCCTCACAGCAATAGGCTGCCCAGTATCGACCGAGCTGCCCTATTTCGTATATGAGAGCCTAGTAAGTGCTCTCCCAGAGGCTAAGGAAGTCTATGTAGACGTGGTATACGACCCCCCATGGAATCCTACAAAAATGACAGAGGAGGGGAGGAGAATGTTCATAGAGATCTATGGCTACGATATAGTTGAGCAGTGGAAGAAGAGAATGGGCATAGATAGGTAACCAGCCTCATAGATCCCTTAAACCTGGTTGAGCAACATTCAAATCCCAACAGCCCTATCTTCGCGGCTAAGCCCTTCTTATAATGTAAACCACGTTTCTATATATCTCACTCAATGCCCCTTGTAGACCCCTGGCCTCGTACTCTTTAATAACCCTACTCCACTTTATCTTCATTATAATGATCAGGAAGGATATAGAGATTATAATGAGGATCGGTATCTGTATATATTGGGGGATCCCGGCTCCCTCGAAGAACACCACTACGCCGCTTCCAAAGAACACTATGGCTAGGGATACGAATATCTTGCCCATAAACACTGCCGCGAAATACTGGGCCACGCTGTAGCCAGCGAAGGCTATTGGTATTAGAATCACATCATCTGGAAGAGGTGTTGACGCTACTACTAGTAGGAAGGGAAAGCCCCATCTGCCTATGAGTCTGCCGAATAGCTCTATATTCTCTCTATCTTTCTCCGGGACTATTTTCGAAGCGCCCCTGCCTATCATATAGATAACCAGCTTTCCTAGAGAAGCCCCTGCTCCAGAGGCAATAGCTATGGTTACAAGCCCTATGGGGTCTCTCACTACCCCGGAGTATATGACCAGCAATAAATAGTAGGGCACCGAGGCATAGGGTATCGAGTTGCCTATGAAAGATGCCACGAATATCGATGCGAATGGATTGCTTCCCAGGGCTCTATACAGCTCCACAATGATCCTTATGATGGGCTCTATAAGCTCTTTAACCATGTTGCTTCGCTCTCTATATAGTATTGCAAGGGCTAATAAGGATATGCATAATAGCTCTATCTAGATCTAACTCTCGGGCCTACGAGATCAGGTTTCTCAGGTAGAAGAAGCTGCCCAGCACGAAGAACACTATGCACCATATAGCCATTTTTACCAAGAGTACCAGGGGATCTTCTACCATCGCTTCATCGAAGATCCAGCGGTATATGCTTGTAGCTATAGATACGGGGTTGTTGGATATCATTATATATAGGATCTGTGGGAAGTATGTTCTTATCAAGGCGTCGGGATAGAATACGTTTGAGAAGAAGAAAAGCACGAAGTATGTGAAGCTCCTCATAGTGGCCTGGAGATCGAAGCTCCTGACAGCTGTGGAGATCGTTATTGAGAGGCTTGACATCGATATAGTCAGCATCATTGAGGTAAGGATCATGAATCCTGTCTTATCAGGACTCGGGATCTTCCAATAGAGTATTAGGAGCAATGCTATGAATGGAAGCTGGTATATAAGCCCTCTCAGAGCACCACCAAAGATCCTGCCCATGGATAGCTGGAACCTGGTTAGGGGGAGGCTCAAGAGGTACTGGGTATAGCCCCTCCTAACCTCTACACCAACCTCCCTTCCTATTGAGAAAGCTGAGGCGAATGTCGCTATAGCAGCGATCCCTGGTGCGAGGAACAATAGGTAGTTATCAATATAAGCCCTATTGACTATCCCGTTAAACACCAGAGCAAATATAAATAGATCTGTGAGGTTCATCGAGATCAGTCCCGCGAGCCACCACTTATACTTCCAGAACCTATCGAGATCCCTCATAACGACCACTTGAACACCCTTGGCAAAGGATCTCACTTCCACCCACCCCCCTCAGCCTTTCTCTCGATAAAGAGCATTGCAAGAATAGAGAGCCCGGCTGCGAGCCCAACTATATAGGACACCATATACTCGGGGGGAGCGTGTATAAAGCTCTTAAGATCTTCGAAGAAGAAGAGAGCCCTCAGCAGATCGGCCATGTTTGAGAGAGGATTATACATAGCTGCATAGAAGTAAGGTGGAATAACAGCTAGGAAGGGGAGTGGGTAGAAGATAGTGCTTAGCCTCACTAGAAGGGCGTCGACAACGCCGAAAAGTATGTCTGTCCTATCGCCAGATTTGAGGCCAAAGACTATGTTTACAGCTAGGCCGACGATCCCTATCGAGAAGATCAGGGCGGATAGTATCGCTATTACCACCGAGACCGGGTTGAAGATCCTGAGCATAACCAGTATAAAGATCATCATTGGCAGCGTGTAGGTGAAAGAGGCTACCCCACCCCCTATGGTTCTGCCAATAGCCAGGATCCTCCTCTTGACCGGGAGGGATAAATGGTACTCTATAATGCCCTCCTCAAACTCCTCAGCTATCTCGTATCCCCTGAACATGGATATTGAGAAGAGAAGAGCTGTGTATGCGCCGAATAGGTAATACTCATAATACCCAATGTTGGAGGAACCTGGAGCCCTTATAGAGACCATATAGGATACCAGCACGGCGAACACAGAAACCTGGACTATGAACCAGGCGAACCTCATTAGGAGAAATATTTTATATCTAGCTAACTTCCTAACGTCCCACATTATGATCACAAAGAGAGATCTTAGATCCTCCCTCAATCATTATCACCAGCAAGCTTAGCTCCTGTGTAGTAGAAGAAAACATCGTCGAGAGTCGGCTCTTTAAGGCTTATCTGCCTAACCCTCAACCCCTCTCTGGAGAATATATCGACAACCCTAGCTATCTTCTCCTCACCCTTGTTCACATAGATCCTTATCACAGCGTCTCTAAGATCGATTCTCACGGCCTCTATATCGCTCCTAATAGTCTCAACAAGATCCTCTTTAACAACGCCATCAACCATGATCTCTATTATATCTCCCCCAGGTATGCCGTCCTTAAGCTCGCTGGGAGTCCCTAGAGCCCTGAGCCTCCCCTTATACATGATCCCTATTCTGTCGCTCAGCCTCTCAGCCTCGGCCATCTCGTTGGTTGCAACTATCACTGTAGATCCGCTCCTCCTGAGATCCTCTATCATGTTCCAAACCTGGTGCTTGGTAATAACATCGAGCTGTGCCGTAGGCTCATCGAATATAGCTAGCCTTGGCCTCTGGATAAATATTTTAGCTAGTTCTACCTTCTTCTTATTACCGCCGCTCAGCTCTGAGAACATCTTATTCCTATACTCCCAGACGCCAAGATCCTCCATAACCTGTCTAACAATATTTCTAGCATCGCCCATGCTGTAACCAACAACCATGGCGTGCCACAAAAGGATCTCGTAGGGCTTATCAACCCACAAGGCCTTGGGCTCCTGGAAGGCTATCCCAACGTATTTTCTAACCTCATCGCTGTTCTTAACAACACTCTTGCCATAGATATAGACATCACCCGAGGTTGGCTTATAAACAGTAGAGATTATAAGAAGCGTTGTTGACTTGCCAGAGCCGTTGGGGCCCAGAAGGCCAAAGATCTCGCCCTCGTTTATGGTTAGGTTAAGGCCGTCAACAGCAACAGTGTTTCCAAACCTCTTCACAAGATCCGCTATCCTAACAGCAGGCTCCATCATCCAAAAACCATTATAATACATATGATAGGGAATATAAAACAACACCCCCAATACTGCTCTATAATGCGTTTCAAAAGAATTTTCTCCCCTCAACAAGTTCTCTGAGCTCTTGCAGAACCGGGATCTCTCTGTAGGCTTTTCTATCAAGCCTACCCCAGTACATTCCTCTAGGTTTTCTATAGACCCTCTCGATCCTCATGACCCTGGAGGGGGTTGCTATAACATCCACAGGGAGATCGTGATCCTCCATAGGGATCTCGATCTCGAGAACCTGTATATCGTGAACAGTGGTTATAACAGGAGTGCTCTCAACAACAACCCCCAGCTCCCTCAAGATCCCGTACTCAAGATCGGCATAGCCTCCTCCCTTACCAACCCTCGCGCCCTTCATATTAACAGCTACGGAGCCCACAACAACCAGATCGATCTTAGGAATATCCCTAAGCCTGATCCCAGATCCCCATATGAAGGAACCCCTTATAGTCGATGCCTCCCGCAACCTATCCCTAGGGATCCTCCTGGGGTCTAGGATTAGAAAGCCCTCTCTAAGCCTGGGCGTCGGCATGATGAGGATCTTTCCCATAGAGAGGGCTAGAAACCTGGCATGGGTCTGTGGAGAATCAGGGTTGATCTTTATAACAGAGGCTCTGAGAAACTCCGGGAGCCTCGACACCTTCTCACACGCCGCCTCGGCTCCGATGAAGTTTGGTATCCTCTCAACTATAGGCTTTGGGGGTCTCGAGACCCCTTTCTCCTCCATAGCCCTCCACACGGCCTGCCTGATCTCTGCCTTCAGATCACCCGGGCTCTCCATGGGCTCTTCAAAATGCTCTTGATTAGAGGATATATATCAAGCGGCGAGCAGGGGGCATAGATCCTGTAGAGATAACCCGATCCTCTGGAAGCCGGGAAAAGAGATATCTATATCTCCTTAGCATACTCATATTAGGTGGCCCTATGAGGGATACTACTAGGTGGCTTGTGTATATTATCCTAGCTATAGTCATGGCTAGCCTGGCTATTCTCTTCCTAATATACTCCCTAGGATATATGGAGAGAGCTATGGTTGGATCCTCTCTGCTATCGGCTCTCATAGGATTCACGCTCCTCTCAGGATCTCTTTACGCACTCAAGATCTCAGCCTATATATATAGCCTTATGAGGTCCAGGGAGGGAGAGGCTGGTGAGACATAGAATCACAATAGATCACCTGTATAGGGGTTATCTAGAGTGGCCAGAGAAGATCTCGGAGTCGCTTAGAAGCCAGCCTAGATGGTGTAGAGAGTCAGGAGAAAGAAGAGAGATACTCCTAGTAGCAGGCATAGGCGGTTCAGGAGCCCCTGGAAGGATTCTCGAGTCCTTATCCATAGCCAAAGGATCCCCGCCCTATGTGTGGAGCACCGCATCAACTACCCTAGACCCCAGGATCTCTTCTAAAGCCTTTTCCACCGTGTGTGTCAGCTACTCGGGAACAACGCTCGAGACCATAAAGATCCTAGAGAACATGATCTCTATGGAAAGACCCGTGGGCATAGTAACCAGCGGAGGGCCTATGCTGAAAATAGCTGAGAAGCTCTCCCTCCCTGTTTTCGAGCTCAAACAGGGTTCTCTGCCGAGGCTCGAGCTCCCCTCCATGCTTGTGGGCATAGCGAGGGTTTCGAGATGCGTGGGCATCGATCTAGACCTCGAGGGGGATCTCGTTAAAGCTAGGGATCTCCTGGATAGGGAGAGGAGGTCGATAGAGAATCTAGGGCTGGAGATAGCCTCGAGAATAGATCAGGCTCTATCACTTGGAAAAAGGATCTCTATCGCTGCTACACAGCCCTATTATTCGCTTATACATAGAATAAGATCCGAGCTGAGCGAGAACGCCGCCATACCATCAGAGCCTCTCGAGATGCCGGAGATGGGTCACAACCAAGTCGCGTCTCTGAGAAGCGGCAGAGGGTCTCTGGTTATACACATAGTTGATCCCGATATGGGAGAGGATCTAGCGCTTAGAGGATACTTCGAGAAGCTCTCGGAAAAATACGAGGAGATCGAGGTTCTCGGGGTGAGCCCTCCAAGCGGTGTTGGATATCTCTCAAAGGCTCTATATATAGCGATGATCTTTGGAATAGCCTCCTCGCACCTGGGGAGGGAGAGAAACATAGATCCCGAGTATATTGGGGAGATAAGGCTCTTTAGAGAGCACATGTATGGATACCACTCATCGCTCCTCAGAGGAGTCCTTTGATCTCTAGTAGATGTTATGATAGCTGTTTATCAGCCTCTTTATAGAGTTTATTATAGATAGATGCTCCCCCCTAGCTCTCTCCACAATCTCCTCAAGATCCCTCGAGGCGCCTTCCACAATGCCCCTGATAAACTCTGGGAGGCCTTCGTAGAGCCCCGCGCCGTATCCCCCCTCAAGCACTATGGCTATCCCGGATATCGATGGGATCTTTCTCCCAAGACCCCTTATCCTGGATCCGAGCCAGCGGTATAGATCGCTGCTCAGCTTAACATAGCCCATCTCCTCCCCCTCGTGGGCATCGAAGCCAGCCGATATGATCAAGGCTCTGGGCTTAAAGAAGCTTAGGGCGGGCTCGACTATCTCAGCCCACGAAGATATATACTCGGGATCCCTGCTCCCCGGTATTAGGGGTATGTTGATCTTTGTTCCAGAGGCCTCTCCAGATCCTATGTCAACATACCACCCAGTCCCCGGGTAGATGCTAGAATCATGGAGATCTATGTGTATCACCCTAGGATCATCCCAGAAGATCTCCTGGGTGCCGTTGCCGTGGTGTATATCTATATCTACTATGGCCACGGGCTCTAAACCCATGTCGATAAGCCTGAGGGCAGCTAGTGCTGCATTGTTGAACAGGCAGAAACCCTGTGTCGGTGCCCCGAGAGCTCTTCCAGATCTTCCGGCGTGGTGGCCCGGAGGCCTTGGGAGGGCTATCTCCAGCTTTGATCCGGTGGCTATGTTTTCAGCAGCATCTATAGATCCTGATGCTGCTTCGAGGGCTACTTGGAAGCTGTGCTCCGTTACATATGTATCGCTATCTATATATCTTTTAATCCTTGAAAGCTTCTCGATCAAGGCAACGTACTCTGGGTCGTGAGCACTATAGAGAGCCTCCATAGGCCTGTCCGTGGGTTTTTTAACCATAACGTCGAAACCAGCTCTCCACAGGCCTCTCAATATGATATCGATTCTCTCAGGCCTCTCTGGATGCCTATCGGGAGGCCTGTGGAGAGCATGGTTGCTGGGAACAATAACCCCGAGCCTCTTGCCCATATAGCCCTCCGAGAGAGATGTTGTTGCGAGGGAAAAAGCTGGCTCTATGTGGAAAAGATTATTAGCTGAGACGGTTTTCTCTATTTGAGGGGGAAAGGCTTTGGTTAGCTATTACGAGGGCATCCGGGTTCCCTATGTGCCAACCAGGGAGGAGTTCATAGAACACGCGCTAGATCTTGCGAATGTTGGTAAGGGGGATGTTCTATATGATCTGGGGTGCGGGGATGGAAGGATAGTGATAGCTGCTGCGAAGAGAGGAGCTAGGGCTGTGTGTGTGGAGCTCGATCCTATCAGGCTTGAGGAGGCTATGAAAAACGCCCAGGCTCGCGGTGTGAGCCACATGATAAGGTTTGTTAAAGGGGATATCTTCAAAACAGATCTTTCTGAAGCAACTGTGGTGTATATGTATCTCCTTAGAAGTGTTAACGACCAGCTAAAGCCAAAGCTAAAGGCAGAGCTTAAGAAGGGCACAAGAATAGTTAGCCTGGACTTCGAGATATCCGGGTGGAGAGAGGTTAAGACCATAAGGGTCTCCTCCCCAGCCAGGATAGGGACGTACTATCTCTACATAATAGGTGTGAGCGATATCTAGCCGCCAAATATTAGAGTAGATAAGCGGCCCCAAGATCCCATTGATGGGAAGGCCGATCTTCTGTTGCTACTGTTAAATATAATCTACAGAGCTTTGGCTATCGAGACAAGGTCAGGGCCACACGCTCTATCGATTCATCGTTGGAAAGCTACTCAGAGCATTGATCGGTATTTCCTAATTATCAATTAAGCCAAAAAAGTGAGCGTTATGCTTAAATTCTATCTAATACTTTTAAAAAAATGGAAAAGGAGGGAACCTGGGCAAAGATGGGGGAAAGCTCCGGGGAAGAAAATAGAGGTGTGGTGGAACAGGAGCTGGCTGCAAAGGACAACGATTCCAAGATTATTGGTAAGCATGTATATGCAAACATATATGATCCAGACCCCTCCCTCATATCAAACGAAGAGTTCCTAAGAAACCTAGTGGTGGAGGCTGTAAACAAAGCCAACATGCATCTTGTAGAAGTCAGGTCATGGAGCTTCGGAGGCAAGAGAGGCGGTGTCTCTGTGATAGCCCTTATAACAGAGAGCCATATAGCTATACACACGTGGGTTGAGTATTCATATGCAACTATAGATGTATATACGTGTGGAGACCACTCAGACCCCTGGAAAGCCATGGAATACATGGTAGAGAATCTAAAGCCCAAGAAATACTCGATCGGGTATGCAAACAGAACCCAGGAGCTCTAGGCTCCCAGAGGGTATAGCTGCCACCCCTCTAGGATCATGCTTATCTTTTTTATCCATCTCCCATATTTTCTCTTTTTTATGAGAGCCCGTCTAGACATAGGTTTTCTATCAATCGTCCTCCCGAGGCTCTTAGCAGCATCTCCCCAATCTCGGGATCTCTGAAGGGCAGGTACCCTATTACTCTTAAGCCCGCCTCGGTTGCGAGGATCAGATCTCTTGGCGAGTCGCTTATAACAGCTATAGCTCTTCTTGCGAGGCCCAGCCTTTCATATTCTCTCGCAAGACGCTCATAGAGATCTTTTTTAGTCGCCCCAAACCCCAGATCCCCTGTGGAGTAGACCTTCACAATATCTATGGGGAAGCCGTAGTATCTGAGCTCGTCTATAAAGAGCCTCGCCTCAATCTCTCTGCCAGTAACTATGGCTGTCGGCATTCTGCCCGCGCTCTCTCTTAGAAAATCCTGTGAGCATGGCATAGGCGCCCCATAGATCTTGTTACCTATATACCTGAGCCACACAGATCTCCAGAAGATCCACCTCTTCCTAGGGTCTCTTATCCTTACCAGGCTGTCCTTATAATATGCCTTTGTGAAAGACCTTACATCCATATCGACCGGGATCTCTATGCCGAACTCATCCCGGATCATTCCAAGGGCTATTATTAAACCCCTCATAGTATCTGCAAGAGTCATATCTAGATCTATGAACAGGGCCCTAACACCCAGATCTATGAGATCTTTTATAAGGCTCCTCAAGGGATCGCCAGCCCCACTAGCTGTTCCATAGTGGTGTTATAAGCATGGAGATCTTCACCACCCACCTCAAAGCAGCTACTCTTTTGAGGCTAGCTAGCACCCCTCGCGGTCTCCCCAAGCTCCTCACCACGGTTAGGCCACATATCTTGGAAGCCTGGAAGCGCGATATATACTAGACCCAGAGGCTTAAATAAGCCTCGCAACCCTAGGAAGCATGGAAAAGAACAGTCCTAACAAGCGTTACAACAGAAAGCCCCGTCCTGAAGGGTGTGGAGAGGGCCATCTTAGATTTTGGGTGGAGCAAAATAACAGTTATAGCCCCTGATCATATGCTATCCAATAGCTATATCTATGATAGAGTGTGTCTTGAGAACCCCGAAGAGTACGAGGATCTCATAGAATGTATGAAGTGTGGAGCGAGGTACGAGATCCTCTACATTGTGATCCTATACATGCTTCCGAGAGTGCTAATAGGGCTTAGAATAGCTGTGAGCACAGCCTTCGCCGCGGTATTCATAGCCGAGGGCTTCGTGCTCTTGGGGGCTGGGAGCATATGTAGAGAGTAGTATGGATAGCTGAAAAGCTGTTAGAAATAGATACAATAGGCTGGGATAAGATATAGAGGCAAGATCTGGTAGATATTATCTAGATCATACCTCACCGGCTTCCGTAGCATATAGATCCGCTAGATCTGGTAGAAGTTTGTATCAAGATCAGCGAGCTCCTAAGACATCATCGCTCAGAGACCGCCACACACATCATCTAAAAACCTCTCCCATAGCTATCTATCTCTAGAGATATATTAGTCTATATAAGGTTTAGCTAGAGATGCTATGTACCCCTTTCTTTGAGGGGCTTTCAGCATTCAGCCCAGGCTCTGTTCCCAAAGCCCCATAGCTACAGGGCTTTTAGCTAGGCTATCTTGTCCTCATAGAGGCTAGATTTTCAGCCATAATAGTTGTGTAAGCTAATATGCGGTGGAGCTAGGGCTATGAGCGAGATCCTCATGCTATCTAGGAGCATTCTCTCTAGATATCCTCTATGCGATAGATGCTTGGGAAGGCTCTTCGCCAATCTCGGCAGGGGCTTGAGCAATCTTGAGAGGGGTAGGGCTATAAAGCTTGCTCTCCTCATGATGCTCCATGCAGACGCCTTTAAAGATCCTGGGAGGGTTAGGGAGGAGCTCTACATAGTCTCTAGAAACGCTGGAGAGCCCTTCTCAAGCCTCTATAGCCATCTCTATGGTGATAAGCCCCAGGCTAGCATGCCTTGCTACGTGTGTGGCGGGAGGATCGAGGATCTGATAGAGACCTGGGTTAAGAGGGCTGGGGATTCTGTGAAGGCTCTCGGGGCCTCTAGATTTATTCTGGGTGTGAGGCCTCCCAGAGGCTTTGTCGATGCTGAGGAGGAGATAGCCAGTGCTTTTTCTCTGCAGCACTGGGAGTCTGTTAAGAATGAGCTGAAGAGGGAGATAGGGAAGAGAATAGCCGCAATCTATGGCCTTGAGCCTGATTTCAACGATCCTGAGGTTGTTTTGGTTCTAGATCTTGAGAGAGACTCTACGGAGGTCACGATACCCCCCCTCACGCTCGATACGAGGCTCGTGAAGCTGGTTAGGGGTTTGAGCGTTAAAAGAAGATCACGTGGTAAGGGATCTCTTGAAGAGGTTGCCAGCGAAAATATAAAGGATCTTGGGAGGGGTGTGAATATACTCATACCTATTAGGGATACATCTAGATACAGGATCCTCGGTGGCTGTGAATCTATTGTAGAGATAAGATCCCCGGAGCCGGGTAAAAGAGATCTCGATAGAGTTGCCGAGGCCCTTAACAAAGATAGATCCATATTTGGGGTCGAGATCCTTGGTAGGGGGAGCAGGAGAATAGCCGAAGAGCTGTCAACAAAGATCAAGAGGGTTGTCTATAGAGCCCATATCTACCTCAACCAGGAGGTTAGGGGCGAGGCTATAGAGAGCCTCGCCAAGAGAAGAACGGTGAGCATTGAGCAGAAGACGCCATCAAGAATATTGAAAGCATGGCTCCGGGGCTCGGAGAGGGTTGTTAAAGGCGAAATGAGGATAGAAAAGATACAGAGGATCTCAGCCAGAACCATAGAGATCCTCTTCTCATTACAGCCAAACATATACGCCGAGGAGGCAATAACAGGAGATAGTGGGAGAACAAGTCCCAGCATCTCATCGCTTCTAGGGGTAGAGATAACCCCTCTAGAGATAGATGTGATCCGAATAGAGATCTGACATTTGCCCACCGCTATACACGGACAACCGCTAAACCCAAGAGGATATAGAGGCCTATGTATAGTATTTCCGGGTATTGTATGTGGACGTGTTAGCCGGTAGCGAGAGAGAAGGATCTGACGCCGCTATGATCAAAGGCATATTCGAGGATCTTGGCTTGGAGGCGAGATACCATAGCGTTGATGCCGCCTTGTGGGAGCACGGTGAGTGCTATGTCAATGGATTTATTAGATGCATGCCCATACCCCCAACACCAGGTGGGACTGTTGAGGGTATGTTGACAACAGATATCGATTCATGTGGCGACAAGGTGTTGATAGCGTCAACAACAAGTTTTCCGGATAATATGTGGAACATATATAACGAGGCCCTCGAGAGGGGTGCAAAGGCTGTTGTGCTCTATGACTATTATCCTTCTAGATATAGGAAGATAGTTGTGTCCGGCATATGGAGCTACGGCTATAACGTGAGATCCTCAGCCACTATCCCGGCTGTTCATATCAGGCTTGAAGACGCGATCCCCCTCATTAGAAGATCTCTGGGCAAGAGGGTCTCGATCACGAGCAGCGCTAGGATCAGGATGTCTAGAGGATCTACAGTAGAGGCGATAATACCTGGCAGAAGAAGGGGCTCTATATTTGTTTCCGCCCACCATGATAGGTGGTTCGATAGCTATAGAGATAACATGATCGGGGTTCAGGTGCTTCTCGAAATAGCTAGGCAGAGCAGGAGGCTTAAAACCCCGATGCACGAGATAAGGCTAGTAAGCTTTACGGCAGAGGAGTTCGGAGATCCTGGGATGCCGGCATGGTACTGGGGATATGGATCGAGGGTCTATTTCTCTAGCATAGATACTAGCGATATAATGCTGGGTCTCGTGATCGATACAGCCTACAAAACCCCCTTGAGGGTTTCACACACATCACCAGACCATGCGGCCAAGATCCTCGGCAGCTTCTCCCTAGATACTGTGATAGAGGGCTATGGCCATCCATACACAGACGCCTCCTCGCTATGGGTTCACGGAATACCTACCATAACTCTCCATAATCTAGAGGATCTCTACCCAATATACCACACAGATCTAGATGTTGGTGGAGGGTATAGCGGCTTTCCATCGGTGCTGGGCAAAGAGATCCTTTGGAAGCTCTTGGATCTAGATCCAATGGCAGTCGGCGCCGAGATCCTCATCAGAGATCTTGAGGCTAGGTTGCCGCAAGACATATCTAAAAAAATCGGGGAGAAGATCTCCAATAGATCCTATGAGCTGGTTAGATGTGTAAACAAGATCACCATGAGGCCTCTCTTCGTGGGCAGCTATAGGGAGATGTATAGAGACATGATCACAGATCCTTTTCCCCTATGGCATGCCTACACCAGCTCTATGAAGGGATCCAGAGATCCTCTGTTGATCCCGGGGAGCGAGAGGATAATATATAAGGGCACGGGATCTATAGAGAGCAGCTATATATTAAACGAGATCAGGGCCGAGGCTGAGGAGCTGCTAAGATGCATATCCACATAGAGCTACAGCATGATCGAATTTGATCCCGGTGTGATATATATGCACCTAACTCTAGATCCTTCTAGACCCTTGCCCCCAAGATCCGGGCTCAGGATCTTCCTAGAATCCACTATAACGATCCTATCCTTTCCGCTCAGGCTAGCTATCCTATCGATCCCCAGGTCCTTATAAACACTGTGATCTGTTACCAGCACAACCCCGTCAGAGCCCCTCAAGGCTTCTTCAAGACTTCCCGTGAGTCTTACTCGCACCCTATCCCCTAGACCCCATCTCTTAACATATGGGTCGTGAACAGCTATATCATTAACCCCCCTCTCTGCTAGATACTCCGCTACACCATACGCCGGTGAGTTTCTATCATCATCAACATCCCCCTTATAGGCGAGCCCCAATATCGCGATTCTCGCACTATCTACCTCGATACCAAGGAGTCTGAGCCCCTCCACAAGGATCTGAGCTATATAGCTGGGCTGCTCCTCATTAGTTCTTCTAGCCCTAATGATCACAGAATCCCAGATCCAGCTCCTACCCACGCTCCACGCCAGAAGATATGGCTGGTAGGGTAGCGACGCGCCGCCAACACCGGGTCCGGGGCTGTGGATATCTATATAGGGGTTTGTCCTTGTTACACTGATCACTTCCCATATATCCACCCCCAGCTCCCTGGCCGCTCTGGCAAGCTCATTGGCTATAGCTATGTTGGCATCTCTATACACACCCTCGGCGATCTTCTCGAACTCTGCTGCTCTCGAACTGCTCATAACTATAACGCTCCCATAGATCTCTTTAAAGAGGATCTCGAGGATCTTAGGGCTCTTCTTATCCACACCACCAACTATTTTTGGATACCTATGCGCAAGATCCTCATAGGCCCTCTCAATACTCACCCTCTGAGGACTGTACGAGAGACCAAAGTCCTTTCCACACGAGAGACCCGACACATCCTCAAGGATCTTCTTAACCCTTGTCTCCGCAGTCCCCGGGGGCACCGTTGTTTCGAGAACAACTATATCCCCAGGAGACATGCCCCCAGCTATGGTCTCAGAAACCCTATCGATTGCTGTGAAGTTCGGGCCCCTAGGGCCCCAGCTGAGGGGCACATCTATGATCTTCACATCGCTTTTTCTAGAAGCCTCGACCCCATCGTAGCTGATCTCCAGCAGCCCCTCTCTATAGCCTCTCAAGACCTCCTCTCTAACCCTCATGTCTATATGCCTAATAGTGCCTCTCTCTATCTCTCGGAGCCTCTCCCTATTCTCATCATACCCAACAACCCTGAATCCTCTAGATAGGAGGACAGCCACCGTGGTGGTGCCGATATATCCAAGCCCATATACCGAGAAGATCGTCTTTCTCTCCTTAATCAGCCTGAGCATCTCTTCAGCATCTGCAAAGTAGATCTTGGTCACTCTTTTCCCCAAGGTGATTATGTAGAGCCCGCTATTCTTATAAATATTAGCATGACGACCTTCTCCCCGCCCTAAAGGGCTAAGCTTCCGCCTATTAGAGCGGAGAGATTTGGGGCAAAAAGTGCTCCCTAGGCCTGGTCTCAGGCCCATTACCCCTACCCCTCGTGGGGCTCGGGGCTATGGATAATCCCCTCTCTAGGATGTTGAAAGCCCAACCAGATCGGTGTTGAATACCTTGTTGATCTTCTTGCATAGTATTAGTCCTCTTTTGATCCTCACCGCACATTCTTTCTTTTGCGAATTGGGCATGTTGATGATGTATCATGCTCATCGATCTCTATTACTTCTATTCCGTACCCCTCTGCCGTGTATTTCAATCTATTTATGATATACCTATACATCCAGAGATTCACCGTGTTAAAATTACCATTATCTTGTGCTATGTTTTTTGGATACCCAACATAGATCCTCGAAACACCAGCGTTATAGAGATTCTCCACTAGGTATCTAGTCCACGTGTTGATATAATGCCTAGCCTGCCTATACATTCTCTCCGATCTCCTGGAGGTCTTATAGCCACTCTTACTCAGCCTACTCTGATATAACGAGATCTCATGTCTCCAATAATAGGTAATAGCCTTCAAAGGCCTTCCGCTAATCAGCATTGCCTTAACATCCTCGATATACACGGCGTATAGGCTGTTGATCCCTATATCAATCCCAGCCTAAGATCGCCATTAAGCTTCAGCGGTATTCTGAACCATGAATTCTTGATCCTCTTTTTAACATTAAAGCTAACTATAGCATACCATTTCTTATCAACATGATCATAGTATATCTTCATCCCACCCTGATCACCCTTAACACGAATATCGCCCTTATATGATATGCACATATTACCAATCTTCCCCAGTCCGTGAATACAGATCTTATCTCATAGATCTCATACTGATCCTTCCTTATGAACATCATAAGCTCCCTCTTATCATCTCTTTTCTTATAACCAGGTGGATTCAACTTCTTGATAAATAGTGGTAGCCTATCCTCTCTCTTAGCCTTTAGCTGTTCGAAGAAGCTTCTCCAATCCTCATCATTCTTATTCAAAACCTGCTGTATAGTGGCTGATCCTATCTCTTTCTTATACTTATCATAGCATTTCTTGTAAGTTTCTCTCCTCCTGATCCCCTGCTTGTTGAAGAAATTCTGCCTCCTCTCATAGTTGATCTCGTTGTAAGCCCTCATAGAGATATCGCATAGCCTGTAGAGCCGTTGCTCTACATCGCCATTAGGTATCAGTAACAGTCTAACAGATCTGATCTTATGATCTTTTTGATTTCCCGCTATCCCTAGATCTCTTCATAGGCTTGATAGGGGTTGCCCCGCATGAGGACATAGGATCATCTCTAGATAGAAGTTGAAAAGCCTCCATAGCGGGGGCAGTCCCCATGCGGAGCAACCCCGCTGAAGGGCGAGGCTTTCAGTTGCAAATATAGTGATCTTCTCGGTAGATAGGAGAAACCTAGGAGTAGCATCTGGGCTGAACACTGTCTTTAGAAATGTGGGCTCGGCATGGGGGCCAGCTATGGCGGGAACCATAATGGATCAGTTTAAAGAGATGTTAATGTTCTCACCAAACCCACCGATCTCTATATATACAGGTACCTTCTCACGTTGCATATCAATTGATATTCTATATAGCAGCATTATTCGCCACACCGGCAATAGTGCTAACAATGGTTAGAGAAGTGCTTAGAAACAGAGCCCTGGGGGTAACAAATACTAGTAGCCCAGAGGCCCAGCATCCATAGGATCCACCAGATAACCCCCTCCCCAACTCCAAACAGCTTTATATCGTTGGATGAGGATGATGAGCATGGGATCTTATTTTGAGATGTGGTAGATGCTTTCCAAGAAAGCCTAGATCTTAAGTCCATGTTGCGCTCCCCGCGCCGATAATGCTCTCAAGAGACCTTATAGCCCCGAGCCTTGAGAGGGTAAACCCTAGCCGTCTGACTTAAGCTTTTAAGACAGAAACTAGAACGGAAAAGACCTGAAGAGCATAGCTATTGAACCACCATCTTTGCTATCATCGCATAGTGCCCTACTCCACAGAGCTCTGCACAGACTATGATATACTCTCCAGGCTTCTCAACCTTAACCCAGAGGGTGTTTATATAACCCGGTATGGCGTCCATTTTTAACCCGAGCTCTGGGACAAAGAAGCTGTGGGCAACATCTATGCCTGTTATCTCCAGTTTGTAGAGCTTGCCCTTCTCGAGGTAAAGTGTTGCTGAGGAGCTTCCGTTGGGGTATATGAATCTCCAGCCAAACTGGTAGGACTCAACCCTTATCACTGTATAGGGTTCGCTGACCTGTGTGCTGGGTGTCCAGAGAACCTGGAGCCCCTCTATCGACACCGCGGCGAGGTATGCAAGTATAAGTGAGGCGGCGACTATGGTTGCTATCTCGAGGATCCTGAAGATCCTATGCTCCGTCGAGCTAGAGCTCAGCCTCCTCACCCCTAGCTCTAAACCTTATTACGAAGAATATAAGCGTCCCTGCGAATATGCTGAACACGCCCATAGCCAGCAAGAATGTTATTTGATGGGCAGCGTTGATGATCCTCGTCTGGGGAGATATATCTGGGTCTCTATATATACCCCAAGACCCTATATACATACTAACCAGGAATACGAATAATATGCATATTATCCACACCAGATAGTCCCTAGCGCTCAGAACCCTCTGCCCCTGCAACAAAGCCCCCATATATTTAGAGCCTGGCAGGCTATAAGGATTAATTATCCGCTAGAGCCCAGCCCCTATTAGCTATATATAGCTATATAGATCTTTATAAGCTATTATACAGATATATTTAAGTCTCCATGTATGTGATAAGATAGGTGCGTCTATGCATATCGAGCACCGTGGAACCGGAGCTGTTCACGAGCACGAGGAGCCTTTCTACAAGAGCCTAAAGGGGATACTAACTACTACTAACCACATAAATATAGGTATTATGTACATCTCTTTAGCACTTATAAACCTAGTGCTTGCAGGGCTCGCTGCTTTCCTAATAAGGATGCAGCTATCTGGAGTAGAGGCTATTGATCCAGCTAGATATTTAGCGATAGTAACGCTCCACGGGACAATGATGATCTTCTTTGTGGTCATGCCATTCTTCGCTGGTATAGGAAACTATCTCCTCCCAAAGATGGTTGGAGCGCCCGACCTCTACTGGCCAAAGATAAATGCCCTCGGGTTCTGGATGTTCGCATCAAGCTCCATACTGATGTGGCTAACCCTCCTAGACGCTGAGAACCTTCAGATAGGCTGGACAGGCTATGCGCCCCTGTCAGTTAGGGTTTCAGGATACTCTACAGATCTCTGGGCCTTAAGCCTATTCCTAGCAGGGATCTCATCTATACTCGGTGCTGTTAACTTCTTCCTAACCGTGATGAGGCTTAGAAACCCGAGCCTCAAGATCTCGAGGCTCCCGCTGTTTGTGTGGGCCTTCCTCGGCGCACAGCTAATAATACTCTACGCGCTGCCACCCTTCGGAATGGTTCTGGCTATGATCCTCCTTGAGAGAAACCTAGGCCTCCCATTCTTCGACCCCAGATATGGGGGCGACGCGATCCTCTATCAACATATATTCTGGTTCATGGGGCATCCAGAGGTATATGTGCTTGTACTTCCAGCAATGGGTATTGTGTCGGAGATCCTGCCTAGAATGGCTAGGAGACCCATATATGGCTATAAAGCTATAGCACTATCATCGATTATGATCACGTTGATGAGCTTCTTTGTATGGGCCCACCACATGTTCACAGTAGGGCTGGGGCTTCTAGCTGTAACACCGTTCATGCTAGCCACAATGGCTATAGCAATACCATCCGGGATCAAGGTTTTCAACTGGACAGCAACGCTCTATAACTCAAGAATATGGCTCAGAACACCTATGCTCTATGTACTGGGCTTCCTAGCGTTCTTCATAATAGGGGGCATAACAGGCGTCTTCTTCCCAGTAGTGCCTGTGGATATAGCTTACCAGGATACCTACTTCGTGCTCGGGCACTTCCACTATGTGGTGAACGCGATATTCATGGCAATAGCCGCTACCCTGTTCTACTACTTCCCACACATGACTGGCAAGATGTACAGCGAAACCCTTGGCAGGCTGAGCGCTATCCTCTACACAATAGGGGGTGGAATATCATATACAGCGATGCTCGTGCTCGGATATCTGGGAATGCCGAGGAGATATTACCAGGCACCACCCATACCCGGGATGGAGTTCTATCACCAGCTAGCTACGATAGGGATGCTCATACTCTCAGTAGGCACCCTCCTCATATACGTAGCGATTGTCCACGGCCTGATATGGGGTAGGCCTGTTAAAAACAAAAACGATCCCTGGGGAGCTGCAAGAATAGGGCAGCCTGACTTCTATCCAGAGGCTCATACAGATGGCTCTGGGCTGCTCCACTACAGCCCACACCCATGGATGTCCCTCACGGGGTTATCGTCGGCGCTGCCCCTCTTAGGGATCATGTTTATAATCAAGTGGGGCGACTGGCTTATAGGATCGCTATTGCTAGCAATATTCCTCGGCATAGCTATAGCATGGGCCTACTCAGAGTACTTCGCAAGGCCGAGGCACGCTAACGGTGGGGCAACAGGTCTTCTGGATCTTAGGCCGTGGAGCTCTAGGCTTGGTGCTCTGGGTCACGACCCGATCCTAGCTGTCGCGCTAATAATATTCTCCGAGATCTTCCTCTTCGGAACACTGATAGCCTCTTACTTTTACTATTGGTATAGAAACCCAGCATGGCCGCCCCCGGGAACCCCGCATCTAGACACCCTGGTTCCTCTAATCAACACCGTGATCCTGTTGAGCAGCGGTGCTGTGATGCATCTTGGATATAGCTATTTCAGGAAAGGCGATATTGAGAGCTTTAGAAGCCTTGCAATTGTGACGGTGATCCTGGGATCTATATTCCTCTCTGGACAGGTGGTTGAGTATATAAAATCCGGTATGTCCCCGTGGCTTAACCCATTCGCGGCAACATTCTACAGCCTTACGAGCACCCACGGGCTCCACGTTCTCATGGGCCTGATCGCGATATCGCTACTAATAGTGAGATCCTATAATGGCACACTACCAACTAGCGAGAGGGGACACACGGTCACAGAAGCCGTTACGATCTACTGGCACTTTGTAGATCTAATATGGGTGGTGCTCGTAACCATACTCTACCTACTCCCATTCGGGCTACCAGTTCTTGGCGGGTAGCTTAGCTAGACAATCATATATTTTTATATTTTTACTCGAAACAGTTTATTTGGTGCTATAGAAGCTGGGGAAGAGGATCATATTCCACGAGCTACTAACACCTGAGGAGGCTATGGAAAGAATATACAGGTATGTCAGCCTAGATCCTGTTGGCGTTGAGGAGATACCAATAGATGAGAGCTATGGAAGGGTTTTGGCAGAAGATGTATACTCTGCAGTAGATGTGCCGCCCTTCGATAGATCCACTATGGATGGCTATGCAGTAAGGTCAGAGGATCTTTTTGGGGCTAGCGAGACAAGCCCTGTAAGGCTGGGAGTTGTGGGGAGAATAGATGCTGGCGACCCCCCCTCAAGATCTATAGGGGGTGGTGAGGCTGTGGAGATCTCCACAGGAGCCCCCATACCCCCTGGAGCTGATGCTGTAGTGATGGTTGAGTATACTAAAAGATCTGGTGGGTGGGTGGAGATCTACAGATCTGTGACGCCTGGAGAGAACATAATGTCAGCCGGCGCCGATATATCTCTAGGCGAGCTTTCTCTAAGGAGATGCACAGCGATAGGTGAGAGGGAGGTAGGTGTTCTCACCGCTATGGGTATCTCTAGGGTTAAGGTGTATAGAAGACCCAGGGTTGCTGTGATCTCGACGGGCCGCGAGCTTGTTTCCCCCGGATCGCCGCTTAGACTGGGAGAGATCTATGATATAAACTCCTACACAATAAGCCACGCGCTGAGAGAAGCTGGGGCTGAGCCTGTTAGGCTTGGGATAGCTGGTGACGATCCCGAGGAGATAGGCTCCATGGTTAAGAGGGGGTTGCAGTACGACATGGTGATCCTCTCGGGAGGAACCTCTGCAGGGCTTTCCGATATAACCTACAGGGTTCTCTCCGAGATAGGGCCTCCAGGGATTATTGTCCACGGGCTTAAGGTCAAGCCGGGAAAACCCACTGTGATCTCTGTCTCTAGGGAGGGGAAGCTTGTTATAGGCCTCCCAGGATACCCGAGCTCTGCCCTAATGATCTTCCACCTCATAGTGAAGCCCTTGATACAGAGGATGCTCTGCACATCGAGCGAGAGGCCCAGCTTGAGGGCGAGGCTGGCTGTGAGGGTTGAGGGGGCTAGGGGTAGGAGGCACCTGCTCCCAGTCAGCTTGATAGACACCGGGGGCTATATAGCTGCCTATCCCTTGCCATCAGAGTCTGGAGCTATAACCACCTTAGCATATGCAGATGGATACATAGTGATTCCCGAGAACGTGGAGTTCGCACTAGAGGGCGAGGAGTTCGAAGT